>Ga0114129_10011277_pt1 | contig 12738 bp, 13 predicted proteins | sample RhiMetdeltSRZDD1_FD_80071 | JGI IMG/M metagenome (GOLD analysis project Ga0114129, IMG submission 80071) | Populus rhizosphere microbial communities from Tennessee, USA - Rhizosphere MetaG P. deltoides SRZDD1 (version 2) (version 2) | ecosystem: Host-associated > Plants > Roots > Rhizosphere >...
CCACACCTCCAGGTGACGACCGTGTTGAGTGGCTATCTGGCGTCGGCAGCGCAGGCTGACCTGCTAGCTCGCTACCTCCCGGAGGGGATCTTCTATGCCTGCGATCCGGTCATAGGCGATCTCCCAGGTGGCCAGTACGTCAGCGACGAGATGGCTCAGGCTTACCGTGAACGTCTCATGCCGCGTGCCACTGTGCTCCTGCCCAATCAGTTTGAGTTGGGCCTCCTCAGCGGCAGCCCCATTCAGACTCCTACGGCGGCTCTCGAGGCGGCGCAGGGGCTCCTCGCATGCTATCCGGCACTGCAAATCGTGATCGTGAAGGGTATCCGCGTTGCCGAGGAAGTCCATCTCATGGCGGTTTCCCGTGAGCAGGTAGCGCGCACCCAGCATCCGGTGCTCGACTATCGTCTGAGTGGCACAGGCGATGCCTTCAGCGCTGCCTGGTTAGCCCTGTACCTGCGTACGCAGAGTCTCCACCTCAGCCTGGCATGCGCGGGGGAATTTCTCTACCGAGTCGTACGGCGCACGGCGCAACAGCACCAGCGGGAACTGCAACTATTACCCGAACTGCCCTGGCTGCAGCAGGAGGTCATGGGCTTGGAGCAGGAGCCGACCTGATGCGTTACGAAGTCACGACCACGCTCACACCACGCGAGGCGCTTGAGCAAGCTCTCGCCGACTTTGGACCAGGCGGGCTAGGGTTGCAGATCACGTCTCAAACCAATGTCAGCCTGGGCTTCCAGGGCGGTGGAGGGTATATTGCGGTGACGGCCCAGCCCGGCGCTAAGACGACGCTCGAGTTGGAGACCCGCGAGTGGGACTATGCCGTGCAGCGCTTTATGGCCAGGATCCAGCGGCGGCGCCCCTGGTGGCAGCGCTGGTGGCGTCGCAAGCGGCCAGACACATCCCGACCGGCGTCCTTCAATATCCTTAATGACTCGTAGGCCGGGGCGAGTGCTGTACACTATGCGGTCAGCAACGCCTGCCCCGCCTGCTTCAGGGAGCCATCACGATTGATGTACATGTAGAGCGTCGTGGTGGGGACACCCAGGCGGCGGGCCACTGCACGCGCGCTGGTGGTCTGGTCACGCATCGCCGCCATCGCTGTCCGTAGAGTTTCCTTGGTCATCTTCTGTGGCCGGCCACCGCGGCGCCCGCGGGCGCGAGCCGCAGCAAGACCGGCCCGTGTGCGTTCCCGAATCAGCTCTGCCTCAAATTCGGCTAATGCAGCAAAAATCCCGAATACCAAGCGCCCATTGGCCGTAGTCGTATCAATCTCCACTCCCGCACCGGCTCAAACTTTGAATCCGACCTGCCGCTGTTGGAGGTCGTCTACTACGCTGACGAGGTGTTTCAGGTTCTGCCCTAAGCGGTCGAGTTTCCACACCACCAGGGTATCACCCGGCTGGAGTGCCTTCAGGCAGGTCGCCAAGCCTGGCCGGTCATCCTGCCGTCCCGAGGCCTGATCCTCATAGAGCCGCTCCGGTGTCACACCTGCCGCTAGCAGGGCATCACGCTGGAGGTCGAGAGTTTGTGTCCCATCGCTTTTCGAGACGCGCATGTATCCGATCAGCATAGGTTCCCTGCCTCATGTTCCTGCGCTTACGCTGACTAGAAAAGCCAAGGCAAAGCCTACAATCTTGCGTGCATTTTCTCAATGCTGACGTGCAAATGAGAGGATATCTCTCAGTCTGAGAGACACGCTGGCATAGAAGCCTCCACGGTAGGGCGGTGCTATCTCGGAGAAGGCCAAGCTGGCGCTGAGTTCCTGCGCTCCACCACATGGCACTCTCGGCTTGGGGAGGGCAGATGAGGAGCGCCGAGATACTTGGCATGCCTCTTGCTCTCTCTCTATTGTACATAGAGAGGTGCGTAGAGGAGTCCGCGGACTCCATACGCCATGGTGGAGTGACTGCACCGAGGTGGTATACGAACTATTCTATACCCCCGGAGGAGGCCAAGATGCATATCATTGGATGGATTGTATTTGGGCTTGTCGTGGGGGCTATCGCGAAACTCCTCATGCCCGGACCGGATCCGGGCGGGTGGATCGTGACTATCCTGCTCGGCATTGCCGGAGCGATGGTCGGCGGCTTTCTGGGCCGTGCGGCGGGATGGTATGGGCCCAATGACGCTGCGGGCTTTTTGATGTCACTGCTCGGGGCGCTCGTGTTACTGGGGCTGTATCGGTTCGCTGTCGGGCGGCACGCCTAATTGAGAGCGACGTTATGTGCGAAGATCTCCAGGTAGGGGCTGAGGTGTTTGTTGCCGACGGCGCTGAGGTGTTTGGCGCTGTCCGTCAAGTCGCACCGCATGGCCGGCCAGAAATCGTGATCTATGTTGAGAATGCGGGAGACGTCGTGGTGCCGCTCGAGGCGGTCCAGGCAGTACATACACAAAAGGTCATTGTGAACTACAGTAAGCTGGAGCATCGCCTACGCCAGGCGATTGGCCACGCCCACGATGCTGAGGAACCTGGCGTCTAAGAGGTACGTGGGACAGCAGTTTAGTACTTTTTATACTACAAAGAATGTGACCTCCAGGGGGCTATGGCGCATTTTTTCTCGCACGGAAGATCTGTGAAAAGGCTTGACTTTCTTATGGGTCTCTTGTAGGCTGTGGCTGCGTTCGGACTCGGTGTTTTATTCTCTCTGTACCAGGTTGTCGCTGATGTGAAAGGAAGAGTCCATGCCTAGCCTCACTGAGTTTCCATGGAGCCGCATAGCGCCTGAGACACAGCAACGCCTCGGTGAGCGACTCCGCGCCATCACCCCGCTTCTCCACACACGCCTTCCTCTGTTACACGCCCTGGGAATTGGCATGTGCTTCTTTCTCCTCCCGTATATCCTCTGGTGGCTCACCTCGACCTCTCATGCCCCCATCCCGCCTAGGGCGTCGGAAGGCCTTGAGCTACACCAGTTACTGCAGGCACTGCAGGCTGCAGTGGCGGATCCCACTCTGGGGCAACCAGGTGCTGGGGCCTCTTCTTTTGCACCCAAGGATGTGGAGTTTGCCGTGCACTATGTGATTCAGCCCAGTGTGCCTGCTAGTGGCGACACTACTTATCGGCTGGTGCCGGTGGATACGGCGTTCCAGCCACGCCCGGAGCAGGTCCAGACGCTGACCATGCGCTTAACACCCACAATGCTTCTTTCGCAGAAGCCTGCGACGTCCATGGTCCCCTCCCCTGAGATATGGCCACCAAAGGACGCCGACCCGCTGCCCCCCCCACGCCTCAAGAAACGCGCCAGGTCCTAAGGAGGGAGGAGGTGGGGCCAGTTGACCTTACCACTATGGGTGACAGCGCCCAGATGAGCTGTTCCAACCACCGCAGCGTATTTCTCCAGCGTACCACCCAGAGACGGCACTGCCGCCGGGCGCCACCGGGCTCGCCGTGCTGCCAGCTCCTGATCGGACAGCACCACGTTCATGCTGCCAGCGGCAGCATCAATGCGAATGGTATCACTGTTCTGGACGAGCGCCAGCGGGCCGCCCACCGCCGCTTCCGGGCTAATGTGGCCAATGCACATGCCCCGCGTGGCACCTGAGAAGCGGCCATCAGTCAGCAGCGCCACTTTCTCCCCCATGCCCTGACCATATATGAGGGCTGTTACTCCCAGCATCTCGCGCATGCCCGGCCCGCCTTTTGGCCCCTCATTGCGGATGATGATCACTGCACCCGCCGCATAGGTGCGCTCACGTACCACCGCCATGCAGTCTTCCTCATTCTCGAAGACCAAGGCCGGCCCTGTAAAGGTCAGGGCTTTCAGACCAGCCACCTTGATGAGCGCCCCGTCAGGACACAAGTTGCCCTTGAGCACGACAAGACCACCGTTGGGTGACAGGGCCTGCGTGGGTGTCCGCACCACCTTGCCGTCGGCTGCCGGAGCCGCAGCCACCGACGCGGCCAGGGTCTGCCCACGCACCGTCAGGCACTCGCCGTGAAGATAGCCGCCGTCGAGTAAGGCGCGCAGAATTACTGGTACTCCGCCGATATCATAGACGTCTTTGGCGACATAGGTGCCACCAGGTCGCAGGTCAGCGATGAGCGGCGTACGCGCCCAGACCTCGGCAAGATCGTCCAGGGTAAAACGAATACCGGCCTCATGCGCGATGGCTGGCAGGTGCAAACCAGCGTTGGTGGAACCGCCGGTGGCTGCCACAACCGCAGCAGCGTTTTCCAGGCTGTGCCGGGTCACCAGGTCGCGGGGGAGCGGCCCGCCGTGGCGCAGAATCGCCATCACGGTTTCCCCAGCCTGCTCGGCGATAGCCTGACGCTGCGCATAGACCGCCGGCAGCATGGCACTACCAGGGAGCGCCAGCCCGAGGGCTTCCGACACCATCGCCATGGTATTGGCCGTAAACTGACCGCCACAGGCACCAGCCGAGGGTAAGCAGGCACGTTCCACGGCCTCGAGCTCCTGCAGTGGCATAGTGCCAGCCAGGACTGCCCCGACGGCCTCATAGCTATCGAGAATGGTCACATCGCGACCGCGCCAGCGACCTGGCAGGGCGCTGCCGCCATAGACAAACACCGACGGCACATTACAGCGCACCATAGCCATCATCACCCCGGGCAGGGTTTTGTCACACCCGGCAAAGCCCACCAGCCCGTCATAACAGTGCGCGCGCACCACGGTTTCGATGCTGTCGGCAATGAGTTCCCGCGACACCAGAGAAAATTTCATGCCCTGGTGATTCATCGACAGGCCATCCGAGACGGATATGGTGGTGAATTCTCGGGGCGTGCCACCGGCTTTCACGACACCCGCTTTAGCGGCTGCGGCCTGGGCTGCCAGGGTCAGATTGCAGGGCGTAATCTCCCCGGCCGTGCTGACCACACCGATGAAAGGCCGGGCAATGGCCTCGTCATTTAACCCCATGGCGCGGAGAAACGCCCGATGCGGAGCGCGGTCGAGGCCATCAGTAGTTACCCGGGAGCGCAGCGGGCGAGCGTCTGATACACTGCTAGTATCCTGCATCTCTGCACCTCTCCTGTTTGCCCTCTTCCTAGCGTCCGGTAAAGCTCGGCGGACGTTTCTCCATGAAAGCAGTACGCCCCTCGTGATAATCGGCGCTGTTAAAACATACCTCGACGGCGCGCTGGACCACGGCGAGATCGCGTTCGGTCTCTGCTTTGAGGAGTTCAGTGCTGGCGAGTTTGGCAGCCCGGATGGTGAGCGGCGCGTTGGCGCCGATCATGGCCGCGTAGTCCTGCACATACGGCGCCAGTTCTGCACCCGGGAGCAGACGATTGAGCAGGCCCATACGCATGGCCTCGTCCCCGTTAAAGCGCCGGCCCGTAAACAGGATTTCCCGTGTATAGGCTGGTCCCACTAAGGCCTGGAGCATGCCAACACTCTGTGCCCCATAGCCGACGCCGAGGCGGGCGGCGGGAATGCCAAAGGTGGAATCCTCGGAGGCAAACCGCAGGTCACACATCAGGGCAATGGCCAGCCCGCCCCCCAGGCAGTAGCCCTGGATCATGGCAATGGTCGGCTTCGGGAATGTTTCTAAGGCCTTGCGGGCCGCGTCGGTGAGGCGATTGGACTCTGCCACCTCGGCCGCATTGCGGCGCTGCTGGCCAAATTGGGAGATATCCGCACCCGACACAAAGGCTTTGTCGCCAGCCCCTTTCAATACCACGACACGAATGGCCTCATCCTTGCCAAAGTCTTCCAGTATTCCCCCGATTTGGAGCCACATTCCCTGGGTCACAGCATTACGTCGTTCCGGGTGATCGAAAATCATCCAGCCAATCGCACCATCTTTTTCGGTCAGCATTCTACCAGGCATGTTCTCTCCTTTGCTGTATACGCTGTGCACGATGCACAGGGGTTTTCTACTCAGAGCGCAGTACTTGCCGCCAGGGCGCGTTCCAGTGCGGCGACTTCAGCGTCGCGACGATGATAACCGGTTTCGTGCACCAGTGCCCGCGCCTGGGCGAGATGCTCGCGGGCCAGGGCTGGATTGCGGGCAGTGTAGAGGCGGGTGCGTAGCAGGTGGAGGTCGGCGAGGTGCAGCCGCATGCCGCTGCGCGTGGCAATGGCCTCGACCTCGCGCAGGTCGGACCCCGCTCCTGCCTCGTCCCCTGACCGGGCACGCCACTCCGCGCGAGTCAGCAGGCCGCGTGGCAGATAGTCCATCCGGCCTGCCTGGCGCAGGCCGTCGACAGCGGCGGCGAGGTGGACAGCAACGTCGGCTTGCAGTGTGTGGCTGTCGGACGGGTGGTGCAAAGCAGCCTCAAGCTCCAAGCGCAGCAATCCCACTCGGCCCAGCGTGAGGTGATTCAGGGCAATGTCGAGGAGGCTCCTAGACCCTTGGAGGACAATATTTAGCGCTGTTTCGGCTCGCTTTTTGACCTCGTGGCATATCTGTACGAGCCTCTTTATTCCCTCTCCCTCTGGGAGAGGGTCAGGATGAGGGGCTTGGCTCTCCCCCGGTGAAGGAGGGAGAAGTACAGACTGAACCACATGCTCCGCCTCGGCCAGCAGCAGATCACAGTAGCGGAAGCCCCACAGCGAGTACAGCAGTGGGTACACCGGTTGCCGTGCTGCTTGTAGTGCCTCGGCTTCGTGGAACAAGGCAGCAGCCTCGGGCACTCGGCCAGACTGGTGCAGGACATCGGCGAGCGTCGTACGATTACCCATGCGCTCGAACGCATCGCCACTGCGATCAGCCAGTGACACGCTTCGCTCGGCCCACGACACAGCAGACCGCACATCCCCCAGCGTCAGCATCAGTTCGGTGAGGTTGCTGGCAGCAATGGCAGCGTTTTCCCAGTCCTCTTGGGTGATGCGTGCCTCGAAGCCTGCCTGCATCGGCTCCACCGCTTCTGCCAGCCGACCTAAGGCTCGCAGATGGAAGCCCGCCATATTCAGGAGAAACGCCTGAGTATCAGCGCGCAGCTCGGACACCGGTTGGTCCCATGGATGCGCAAACAGATGGGTGAGCATCGCCAGTTCGGCACCAAATGCACCAAGCATCGTCCAACTAAAATGCTCATTCCCACGCAGAATCCGCCGCCAGTATACCTCATCGAGGGCATCTTGATGTCTCCCAGCACGGCAGCCATGAGCGACGGCGGCGTACAGCGGTTGCAGGCCAGCGAGCGTATCGGGAAACTCCACCGTAGTGGCTTTCAGGTGTTCGTACAGCCGGCCATGCGCCGACCGCCACGCCTCGGGGGCCTGTTGTTGCAACCACTCGGCGAAATGCTCACGCACCAGTGGATGGGCGTCAATGGCCCTCACGTGCGTCTCAGGTCTGTGTGTCGCGTCGCTCGCCTCCTCAATCAGCTTCGCCCGTGTGAGTCGTTGCACTGCAGCGTGCCATTTGTCTTCCCCAATCGGCGCGACCTCCTGCCTGCCAAACAAGCCCCGCCACCCGGGCTGTTGCCGCCTCTCGAAAAGCGCATCTGTCAAGTCTTGAATGGGCGGGGCAGCGCGCAAAGCGGCGAGTTCCGTCAGGGTTGCCGGCCGATCGAACAGCCCCAGTAGCCGCAGCAGCGCGAGCGGCGTCTGATCCCCTTCCCGCTCGAACCACAGCTCGTACGACTGCATCACGCGGCGAGCGTGGGCAGCGATCGATTCCTGACCGCCCAGGAGATGCAACTCGTCGAGCCGTGTAAGCTGGTGCAGCACACCAATCTGCCCCCTGTAGGCATCACGTAGCAGCGTCCCTAGCAAGACCAGCGCCAGGGCGTGACCATCATATTGCTCAACAGCAGCTTCCAACTCGGCTGGCTCCCCCTGCACGCCGAACTGGCGCAAGAGCGCCGCCCCCGTGATTGGATCAAGCTGCGTCAGCTCGATCCGCTGCACTGCTGGGGATGTTACGTGTGCAAGCTCGTAGACCAGCTCGCGCGAGGTGATCACGCACAGCCCCGGATTCTGTTCCGCCAGCCCCCGCACCAGTGCCTGGAGTGCTTGATCTTTGAGGCGCCCCTCGTACGCCCCTGGCGGATACTGCATCGGCTCCAATCCATCAAGCACCAATAGCGTGCGCTGCTGCCTGACCAGCTCTGCCAAGCGCGCCCCTTTCTCCCACGGATTGCGGAGCCGTGTTGAGTCTACCTCCCCGAACCACTGCAGCGTCTCATCGAAAAACCCGTCTGCCGATACCTCTGTCTCGCGCACATCCTGGCTGTAAAACGACCAATCGAACACCCGCTCCGCCCCGCGAAACCCATCTTGCGCCAATCCCTGCCGCCAGCGCTGGACTAACGACGTCTTCCCCACGCCACCCGGCGCCACGATCACCACCACATTGGTCTGCGGCTCGTTCCACGCCCGGTCCAGTATGGCCAACTCGTCGTCGCGACCTACCCAGTACTCGCCAGTTGCCGGCAAGCGGCTGGGAGCAACTCGCGGGGCAGGCGCGCTGCCAGCGCCCATCGGTGGCGCACCAGTGATATCCGATGGGCGGACTAAGGGTGGTCGGGAGTCGCTCGAATTGCTGCGATCAGACGCTGGAGTCCAGCAGCACGTTGCGCAGCAGGAAACAGGTCCACGTGTTGGAGCCGGTCCAGGGTACGCACATCATCAATCTCAATGGATGGGACAATGCAATCGGATAGCCGCACGGGGATCAGGTAAATACTGCCAGGAGCATATTCGCGATACGCGGTGATGGCATCCAATGCCTCGGGAAAGATGCCTGATCTTGTGCGTGCTGCGGCCTCTTGCGACAGGCAGAGCAGGACCGCATAGCTGTCTCTCATAGCTTGACGAATCGCCCGCTTCCAATCCTCGCCTGGCAGGATATCCTGGTCCCACCACACAGGCTCGCTGGTAGCCAGTAGATCATTACGCAGTTGGGCCACTTCCGTGGCGTTGTCGTGGCAGTAGGAGATGAACACATGTTTCTTGGCCGGCATGGGGACACTCCTGTCTGCAGATTGCGCGTTGGCATGCTGCGGAACGGGTCCGAGCGGAGCTGAGGGTACAAGCATATACGGGTACCGCGTTAACTCGCCACCGTTGAGTCGATCGAGCACGTCATCTGTCTGGCACACTTTGGGGTCTTGGATCCGCTGACGCAGTGCACGGCAGCGGGTCAACTCCTCGCGAGCCTCGTCAATGCGCTGGCGTACCTCGACCAGTGACGATGAGGCATGTAGGCGTACACCTGCATCAGTCACACGGCGACAATCCGCGACTTGGAATTCGGTGACCAGCCAGTTGTACAGCGCGTCGACGAAGTGCTCAGGATTCGGAGCGTCGTAGAACGAAAAGACGAACAGGCCCTCGGGTACAGGAAGTGTGGTATCCGGTGGCTGATGCAGTTCGGATTCGGTCACACCCGGCAGGCTGCGAACAAACCGATCAGCAATGGCTGTTTTGCCTGCACCACCGATACCCACCAGCGCCAGCACACCTTTGCCACCGGCGCGCCGCCAGTCGCACACCTGGGTAAACTCTGGTCGCCCCTGCCAATCGCGGGCGCGTAGCAAGGTGTAGACGAAATGCACTACCGGTGCAGGATAATCGTTCGGCATGGCCCCAGGTGATCCGAAGAGAGTGTATTGCCTTATTGTCGCACGTGCTATCCTAGCACAGGACGAGGAGGTCGGACAATTGGTGCAAGGGGCGATTAACCCAGTGAGTCACCAAAGGAGCGAACAGGACACTATGCTGCCAGGCTCGCCTTGCCTTGATTGTGTGAGACCAGTAAGCGGTGACGCTCGGCGGTCAGCATCGCGATCACCTGCCGTCGCCGCAGGACGAGGGCCCGCAGTTCCTGGGTCTTGGCATCCGACAGCGGCCGGGGCGCGGGGCGTACGGCCTCGGCAAAAGACGCACTCACGCGCGTCAATACGCTCGGTCTTGGCCAGGAGGCCCACCACCTGGGCAAACGCCCGCACCTGGCGCGCGTTGACCACGACGCCCGGGAGGCCGGCGGTGGCCAGGGCGGCCGTCATGAGGCTCTGAGAGCTGCCGGGAGCCTCCAGGACAATCAGCGTCGGAGCCAGGGCCTGCCTCTGGGGCACCAGCGTCGTCATGCCCGGCGCATCGTTGTTCACCTGCCACGGCTCGGCCGTTGGGCGGACGGCAATATCGAGGGTGGCTTGCGCGACATCAAGACCAACAAAACAGGGTTGAGGGGACATCGCTATCTCCTGGTATCATACCCGACCTTGTGGATACGGGCTCTCGGGCCCTGCCAACTGTACGGGCTGCTCCTGAGAGAGACGTGACGACCCAGGCTCACCCACGGTCTCGCGGATCAGAGGGGCAACGGTCTGTCACGTCTGGCCCCGATATGGGGCAGGCCCATACTCATTATCGACAGAGCCCAGAATGAAAGATACAAGGGGGACAACATGAGGTATCTAGTGATCGCGCTGGCCATAGCGCTGGCAGGCACTGACGCTTGGGCGCAGAGCAGCTTTGCGGCAGGCCACGCCCAAGGTGACGGCGTGCGGCTTTCTTTCATGCAGACCGGCGCCGGATCCCTCATCGTGTTCCTCCATGGCGCTCCCGATGACTGGACGCTTTACGACGCGCAGCTCAGGGAGTTCAGCCGCGACCATCTGGCGGTGGCCCCGAACCTGCGTGGCTATCCGCCGTCCGATGCACCGCAAGCGGTCGACGCCTATACCATGCCGCATCTCCTCAACGATGTGCACGGTCTCCTCGAGCATTTCGGCCGGGAACGCTGCGTGCTCGTGGGCAACGATTGGGGTGGCTACATCGCCTGGGTCTTCGCATCAGCCTACCCGGACCGTGTCGAGCGCCTCGTGATCCTCAACGCGCCGCATCCCGCGATTCATCTCCACAATGTGCGCACCGACCCGGGGCAAAACCGGGCCTCGCAGTACGAACGCGACTTCAACACCGCCCTCCCTCCGTATCCGGTTTGGTATAACTACTATCGTGCCGATCCGATCAAGACACCAGTGACGCTTGCTGAAGCGGCGGTGACCGAGGCACCCGATTTAGCTAGGCACTTCTTCGCCGGGGTCGCCAAGACGCCTGCCACTACGTCGCTCCGCGTCAGCGTGCCGACCTTGGTTATTTGGGGTATGCGCGACCCCGCGCTGCTGCCCAGTCAACTCAATGGTCTCGCAGCCTATGCATCGCACGTGCGTGTGGTGCGGGTCGATGACGCCGCCCACTACCCCATGCGCTCGCATCCCCAACTGGTGAATCAGGCCATTCGGGAGTTCTTGCGCGAGGGCGACAAGTGATCCGGAAGTCCTTTCCACATCGACAAACATGTCTCACGGCAAGGACGAACAGATGCACAGCCCCGACGTGGTGACCTACCATTTGAGTTTGTCCCGATTAAACCATCGGTTGCCGGGGTGTGAGGCGCACCCGGAAGTTGTGCAGAGCACAACAGATTTCCATCACCAGATCGCGGACACCCTTCTTCCAGAGACGGATGCGGTCCTTCACAATGCGACAGCGCTGGACACTGCTGTGGACAGGCTCGATCCGCAGCCGGCGCTGGGGGAGCGCTTGATGCGCTCCTTTCTGTTCCAGCGTCAATTCCTGGCCGCATGGTTTCTTGGTCGGCATGAGGATCGCCATCTGGGGAAGTGTGAGCGCTAGAAAGCCCAGAGCCTGCAACAACCGGCTCCCCGCGGGCCAGGGGGCGTCGCGTCGGCAATGCGCTTATCATGGACGCGGCCTCCACAGGTGTCACTGAGAAAGAGGATCGTGAGCAGGGCATTGACCCGCAGGACATTTTTTACCGTAGCATAGAGGTACACGCCCCCGACATGCGGGCCTGTCACAGCGCCAAAGCTGGAGGGCCATGGTGCGCCGGCAGAGGCGCGATCACAGAGACGTGCCAGCCATCTCCCACGCATACAACACGGTTTGCTCGACGTCATACAACCGGATGGTCAGTCGCTCGGCGGTCACCCGCACCCAGGCAAATCCATGCGTGGCCTTCCCAAAGCGTTGCTGAGGGGCCCCAACCCGGACGGGGGCCAGCTCGGCCCCCCCGGCCCCTTCGATAATCTCCTGATAAAAGCCCATATCGAGGTGGGCCTGGTGATGCTCGTGGCCTGCAAAGTACACCTGAATGTGGCACGTCTGGATCAGCTGTTCGAGCGTATCCCGGACAAACCAGGAGCTACCATGATTCTCGGCCCCTGTGGAGCGCGTCGGATAATGGCCAAACAGCAGGCGCCAGCCCGGCTGGCCACACAGCGCCGTCTGCGCGGCAGGCAGTTGGAGGACCCCGACCCCGGCCTCGAGCAGACTGGTATCGACGCCGTAGAGGTGGAGCCACGGCGGTAAGAAGGGAATCGCGTAATGGACGGCGGGCAGCCGCCAGCGGTCGCTGTGGAGCGTGTAATCGACCTGCGCTTGCGCACCCAGCAGGAGCTGCTTCCAATCGTGATTGCCCAGAATCATCCAGAAATCGAGCCCCTGGAAGCGGGCGTAGGGCTGCTCAAATTTGGCCTGAAAGGCGGGATCGTGCACCGAGTGCACCGAGTGCGGATAGATATTATCGCCTAAGCCCAAGACGAAGTCACACCCCTCCCGTTGACACACGCTGTACATAGCGTGGGCGACCTGGGTTTGCGCGATACTACCGTCGCCCATATCACCGAGGGCGACGAAGGTCACAGCGGGACGCACCGGGTCGCGCGGATGCAGGCGAGCCAACAGGACCTCGGGGGCAATCGGCTGTATGCAGCCAGTGGCCCAAAACATCCAGAAGACGCATAGCCCCGCATAGAAGCAGGTAGGCGCTTGCACCGTTTCCCCTATGACACAC
>Ga0114129_10011278_pt1 | contig 12736 bp, 10 predicted proteins | sample RhiMetdeltSRZDD1_FD_80071 | JGI IMG/M metagenome (GOLD analysis project Ga0114129, IMG submission 80071) | Populus rhizosphere microbial communities from Tennessee, USA - Rhizosphere MetaG P. deltoides SRZDD1 (version 2) (version 2) | ecosystem: Host-associated > Plants > Roots > Rhizosphere >...
GGAGTGGCTGTTTATCGCGTCGGTGCAGTGAAACGCCGCGGCGAAAAAACCTGGCTCTTAACCGATGGCGGCATGGCAGATAACCCGCGCCATGCACTTTATGGGGCGCGATATTCCTGTTTAACGGTGGCAGGTGCCGGTCGCGACAGAACCGAGAAGGTATCCATTGGAGGCCCTTATTGTGAGTCTGGAGATATCGTTATCGAAGATCTGTTAATGCCAAAAGTTGAAGAGGGAGAATTGATCGCGATCCCAGTTGCCGGCGCGTATCATATGAGCATGGCATCTAATTACAACGGTGCGCGGCGACCTGCCGTGCTGTGGCTGGAAGAACGCAATGCAAAATTGATCATTCAAAGGGAAACGGTGCAAGACCTTTTGAAAAACCAGCTATGAGAGTTGCAGATATATCTTTTAATCATTCCGCATACAGGTAAACCAAATGATCAAAAAAATCCGTTTGTATTGGCCGCTCATCAAATCGCTTCAAACCGGTTTGCTTCTTTCAACAGGGATTGCGGGGTATTTGAGTTCTCGTCCTCCTTTTAGCATTTCATTATTACTTGGCTTAATCGCAAGTCTATTTCTCGCGATCAGCGGGAGTACCATTATGAATATGTGGTACGACCGCGATATCGACGCAAAAATGAAACGGACTCACATGCGCCCGGCTGCATCCGGCCAATTGGATCAGAGGGAAATCTTTATTGTCGGTATGACAATTTCCATTTTGGGGATTGGTCTGGCTTTTGTCATTGCGCCACTGTATGGATTGGTCGTCTTCGCAGGCTGGTTTTTCGATGTGATCGTGTATACCGTCTGGCTCAAACGCCGCACGTGCTGGAGTATTTTATGGGGTGGAATTTCAGGAGCAATGCCTATTCTTTCGGGGCGGGCGCTCGCAGTTGGCGGAATTGAAGTGGTGGGGATATTGCTGGGGTTTTCCATTCTCTTTTGGATTCCCACGCACACGCTAACGTATTCCATGAAGTTCCGCAATGATTATAAAAATGCCGGCGTGCCCACATTCCCAGAAACATACGGGGAGAGATTCACACGCATGACGATTGCAATTTCCTCTATCCTCGCGGCGATTGCCATTGGCTGGGCCAGCGTTCTCATCGGCTTGAGCGCAGGACTGTTGAGTCTGATCGCGGTGCTGACAGCCGTGATGCTAATCCTTGCCTTTGCCACCCTCCGCATCCACACGGACAAGATGAACTTTATGTTGTTCCGTTATGCATCATTATATATGCTGAGTGCGATGATCATTTTGTCCATTCAGGGACTCATTTAATCAGATTTTTGATCTATAGTTTATAGACAGAAAGCCCGCCAGATATAGGATAGGCGGTTTTTTGATTAATATCTTAATGCCAAAAATAGGATTAATAGACGCTACTTAAATGAAAAAACTTCATGAGGACTTCATCTTCTCCTCATATAATATTCACATACACTTAATGCTTGGCGAAGGGATAACCCCGCCAAAAATATGTGAACAAAGCACAAGCTGTGCAGAAAATTTTATCAGGAGAAATACATGAAGCTGCAGAACTTATTGAACACTGGTTACAATTCATCAACCCGCAGGACGAGTTTGTTCCTATTGATCATTTTTTTGCTCGTTTTTCTCACTGCCTGCGGTGGCTCACGACCAACGGCTTCGGCAAGCCCGATCCCCGGCAAAGAGGAATACGGCATGACCATGAAGGAACTTTTTACTGCCATTGAGAGTGTAGAGGCAGAGATTAGTAAGTGCATGAGCGAGGCCGGATTCGAATATGTCGCGGCGGACTACAATACCATCCGCAGGGGCATGACCTCAGACAAATCCTTGCCGGGGATGAGCGAGAGCCAATTTATTGATCAATACGGTTACGGTATTTCCACCTTGTACACTGGTCTGGCTCCCCAGCTTTCCGAGCTGCGCACACCAGCGCAAATTGGTTTGGGCGAGCAGAATGTGCAAAACTTTATGAGCCTGTCCCCTGCTGACCAGGTTGCATACAGTCACACCCTCTTCGGGGAACATCCTGACGCGACGTTCGCAGTCGCCCTCGAAACGGAAGATTTTTCCCGGACCGGCGGATGCACGCGCAGCGCCATCGAGAAGTTTTTTACTCCCGAACAAATGAATGCAACCTTCCTCAATCCGTTTGATGCTCTTGTGGAAAAGGATCCGCGCATGGTTACTGCCAATACTGAGTATGCCAGTTGTCTGCGTTCCGCTGGCTTTGAATATAACCATGAACGGGACATCGAGCCGGACCTGCGCAAAAAACTTGACACGATTACCGGCGGTCAGCCACTCGAGGCTTTATCGTCTGACGCGCTGTCCACCCTCACAGATCTTCAAAATTATGAACGTTCCCTGGCTTCGGCAGCTACAGACTGCGAGAGGAAATATCTCGATCCGGTCGCGGATCAGGTCGAGCGGGAACTATATGCAGGTCCACAGCAATAAAGCAGCCTCGGAATACATAGGTGGATGATGAATAAGATCTTTGCAAAAGAAGTTTGGAATTTGGAAAACCTGAAAGAGCGGCTACGCCAACTGCGCAACGCGTTTGGCACAACAATTGACAATATCCTGAATTCAGCCAATGGCAGGCTGGACCGGAAATATAAACTTGCGCTTTCTCTGATTTTTGTGGTTCTTCTTGCCGTAGTGAGTTGGATAGCAGGCAGCAAAATCCAATCGCCGGCTGAGGCCGCCGCGCGGACGGCCCCGCCTACACCCTCACCCATTCTTGTTCCGGTGGAGGAGCGAGTTCTCACCTCCGACGTTATCACGCGCGGCACCGCCCGTTTTGGCCTGCCACAATCCATCTCGCTTGCGCCCTCCCTTTTGAAATCGGAAGCGGCGGTTATCACAACACTTCCTGCGCGAGGCAACCAACTCAAAGAGGGCGATGTCTTGCTTACGGCTTCCGGGCGTCCGATATTTCTCCTGCAGGGAGATATTCCTGCTTACCGCGATCTCACTTCCGGTCTTTCAGGGGAAGATGTTCGCCAACTGGAAGCCGCGCTCAAACGGCTGAAGTTTGATCCGGGCTCAGTGGATGGCGTGTATGACGAGAAGACCAGCGCCGCTGTGGCGGATTTGTACACGTCAGCAGGGTATTCTTCCTTCGTTCCAACCGAGAAACAATTGGCGGAACTCCGTTCCCTTGAAAACGAACTGGCGCTGGCCGTCAATGAAAAAGCTGCGGCAGAGGACACCCTTGCCCTCGCACCTTTAGCAGTCAAAGCCGCTCAGGCACAAAGAGCTTCCGACGTGGCATCCTCGAGTGGGTCCGCGCAAGCCGCTGCACAACTGAACGGCGATATTGCTGTCAAGACGGCGGAAGACGCACAAAAGGCCGCGGAGCGCGAGGTTGAACGGCTTACTCATCTCGTCGATGAACTCAGGGCGGAATTCGAAGCTGCACGGGATAAAACAGATTCGCCCATGCCAATCGATGAGGTCATTTTCATCCCTTCCTTTCCTGTGCGCGTGGAAGAAATCAACGCAAAGATCGGAGACGCCGCGAGCGGACCCATCATCGTGGTGACAAATAATCACCTGGCAATCGATTCATCTCTGCCGCTGGCAGAAGCTCCGCTCGTCAAGCCGGGTATGAAGGTAGCCATTGACGAACCAGATCTGGGCCTCCAGGCAATGGGGGTTGTCTCCCGAGTTGCCGACACCCCTGGGACAGATGGCGCGGATGGCTATCATGTCTACTTCGAGATTCTTGTGGATGAGACCCAAGTCAAACTGGAAGGCTTTTCGCTGCGCCTTACGATCCCGGTCGAATCGACCGGAGGGGCAGTGACGGTCGTCCCGATCAGCGCGCTCTTCCTGGCTGCGGATGGAACGTCTCGGGTGCAAGTGGAAAAGGATGGGAAACTTGAATTCCTCGAGGTCAAACCGGGCTTGTCTGCAGATGGTTTTGCCGAAGTGACACCCGTGGATGGGACTCTATCCGCAGGCCAGCTTGTGCTGGTTGGATATGAGAAGAGTGAATGATGGCAAGCTCAAAGAAACCAAACGGATGCGTGCTCGAACTGAAAGGCGTTGGACGTGAGTTTGGCAGTGAACCCGTTGTTCACGCGCTGATTGATGTTCATCTCCGTCTGGAACCCGGTGAATGGCTGGCGATCACCGGTCCCTCTGGGGCGGGGAAATCCACATTGCTTAACATATTAGGCTGTCTCGACCGCCCATCCAGCGGCGAGTATTTCTTCGAAGGTATCGATACCGCCTCTTTGAGCGATGAAGAGCGCGCTGGGCTGCGCAGTCGGCGCATTGGCTTCGTCTTTCAATCCTATCACCTGTTGCCACATCGTTCTGTGCTCGAAAATGTCATGCTTGCGGAAGTCTACCGCGAGCAGGAGGTTGATGGACGGCGGGAACGCGCCCTGGCCGCCCTGGAGCGTGTGGGGCTGAGTCACCGGGTTGATTTCATGCCGACCAAGCTGTCGGGTGGAGAGAAGCAGCGGGTGGCGATCGCTCGGGCACTGGTTGGGTCTCCAAGTGTGCTTTTGTGTGATGAGCCCACCGGAAATCTGGATTCAAAATCAGGCTCTGAAATTCTTGATCTCTTCGAGAGCTTGAACAAACAGGGGCTCACACTGGTGATTGTCACTCACGATGAAAACGTCGCAAAGCGAGCGAGACGCCGAGTCCATGTGATTGATGGGAGACTGGCCGAAATCCCGAACGGCCAGAAAAGACGCAGAACGAACAACGCCGCCAGCTTAAAACCTCAAGCAGGCGTTATCACCGGATCGGGGATCACACCGAGTGATCTCTTCAACGAAGCAATTGCCGGAATATTCGCCCGGCCTGGACGCATGGCGCTGACCATTTTGGGGATTGTGATCGGGTTGACGGCATTAGTCGCCACACTGGGATTATCGCGCACCGCCAGTAATCGCATCATCAGCCAGTTCGACGAGCTTGCGGCAACAGAGATCACGATCTCTGGGAAATCGGGAGTGACTGCCGCGGACCCCAGAGCCATCCCGTGGGACGCGCCGGAGCGCCTTTTGCGTTTGAACGGCGTGGTGGCTGCTGGAACGTTGAGCGAAGTCAAACTTGGGGAGGCTTTGGTGAGCGCCTCGCCTGTGAAAGACCCGCAGAGCCAGACCGTGTTTCAGCTTTCGGTACAGGCGGCTTCGCCTGGCTTATTTGATGCGGTTCATGCAGACTTGCAAACGGGGCGCTTGCCTGACCCGGGACATTCCGAGCGAATGGAGCGGGTTGCCGTACTTGGCCCTGACGCGGCACTTCGCATGGGGATTGTGGGCGTGGAGCACTATCCGGCGGTTGCCATTGGTGATTATGTGTATCTGGTCATTGGCATTTTGAAGAGTGTCGCCCGCCAGCCTGACCTGCTCGGCGCAGTTATCATCCCGGAGGGAGCTGCCCGTCACGATTTCGGACTGGTCGGTCCCGGAAAAGTGATCGTTGAGACCAAGATCGGTGCAACCTCGCTCATCGCTGACCAATCGCCTCTGGCGTTGCGCCCCGATGACCTGGAGGCGCTGAAGATCGAATATCTCCCCGAGCCGCAGCGTTTGCGTGACGCGGTGCAGAGTGATCTGAATGTTTTGTTCTTCCTGCTGGGTGGGTTGTCTCTCGTAGTAGGCGCAGTCGGCATTGGCAATATTACACTCGTCTCCGTACTCGAACGCACTGGCGAGATCGGTCTGCGGCGTGCCATTGGCGCTAATCGCAGGCATATCGCCGCGCAGTTCCTGTTGGAGAGCGCCTCGCTGGGAATTATCGGTGGGATCATCGGCGCTAGCCTGGGCGTGTTGATCGTGGTGGCCGTCTCTGCCTATCAGGTTTGGACACCGGTCCTCGACCCGCTGGCGCCCATCCTAGCGCCATTGATTGGCGGGTTGATCGGCTTGCTCTCGGGCGCATATCCAGCCCTGCGCGCCGCTAATTTGGAACCCGTGGAAGCGTTACGGGCTGGAGCTTAATTGAATTATGATTTTCATCAGAAAGGATTTGGGACAAGATTATGATTTCATCTTATACTATATCTATGCGTGTACTACTCGTTGAAGACGAACATAAAATAGCGGCGTACGTGAAACGCGGCCTGCAGGAATCCGGCTATGCCGTGGATGCTGTTTTCACGGGAAGGGATGCCCTGGATTGGGTGGGAGCCGCACCCTATGATCTCATCATCCTCGATATCATGCTGCCTGTCATCGACGGCCTGACGGTCTGCCGTGAACTGCGCCACCGAGGCGACCGTACGCCCGTGCTGATGCTGACCGCCCGTGACGATATAGATGACCGCGTCACTGGGCTGGATGCGGGAGCCGATGATTATCTTGTCAAGCCATTCGCCATGAAGGAATTGCTTGCCCGTATGCGGGCGCTCACCCGCCGTTCCAATGATCAGCCCAAATCCTCCGTCCTTTCCTATGCAGACCTGAGCCTCGATACCCGCACCCACCAGGTTCGGCGCGGTGGACAGTTGATTCCCCTGGCCCTTAAAGAATTTTCTGTACTGGAATGCCTGCTGCGTGAACCAGGGCGTGTCCTGTCCCGGGCACAGATCGCCGAGCACGTTTGGAGCTATGAAAACTTCAACCAGTCCAATGTAGTGGATGTTTACGTCCGCAATTTGCGCCGCAAGATCGATGAACCCTTTGAACAGAAGCTGATTTATACTGTGCGCGGGGTGGGATATTGCCTGGCCGTTTATGAAACTGATTAGAACTCTGCGGGCGCGCCTGGCGCTTTCGGTGACAGCCCTGATCCTGGCGTTTCTCGCGGCGTTTGGGGGAGGCATCTATTTTACATTCAGCCGCAGCTTATACACCGAAGTGGATGATACTCTCTCTCTGAGCGCAGAGCAGGTACTCGCCAGCCTCTTTGAAGATAATAACACTATTCAAATGCTGACCCCTGATCCAAATGCGACCCATCTGGCAGAGTTCAATGCTTTTACACAACGGGGCGTAACGCTCATCGTTTTCTCTTCCGAAGGAGAAATTATGGAGGCAGCGGGTCCATACAGCCAAGAGCCCCCGCATGTTACTCAATCTTCCCTGCAACCCAGTTTTCAGACGATCTCTGAAACCCAGCAGAACGACCGTATTCGTGTTTACACAATGCCTATCCTCGAAGCAGAGCATGTTTTGGGTTGGATTCAATCCATGCAAAACCTGGGCAGCACCGAAGAAACCCTCGACCGCCTCCGAACCATGCTCCTGGTCGGCACTGGTCTGCTCTCTCTGTTGGCGGGCTTTGCGGGATATTTCCTGGCAGGACGTGCATTGACTCCCATCGATGAAATCACAGATACAGCTCGGCGCATCTCCACGGAAGATCTCTCGGCCCGCCTCGACCTGCCGGATACCGGCGATGAAGTCAGTCGGCTTGCGAATACATTCGATGAGATGCTGGCGCGCATCGAAAGCGGTTTTGCCCGCGAACGCCAGTTCACATCGGATGCCTCTCATGAATTGAGAACGCCGTTGACTGCCATGAAGACGATCCTAAACGTCATGCGTGAGGGCGAGCGTCCCGCCCACGAATATCGCGAGGCACTGGATGATCTTGCCGAAGAGACCGACCGCCTTCAGGGGCTGGTCGAAAGCTTATTGCAACTGGCCCGGGGTGAAAAGGGATTGAAACTACAGAGGGAGGAAATTGATCTCAGCCTTTTGCTGGCAGATGTGGCAGATTCTTTGCGCCCACTGGCGGACAACAAGCATCTTGCCTTGACCTATGACCTGCCTCCCTCTCTGGTCATTTCCGGTGACACGGACCAGTTGATCCGCCTGATCGTCAACCTGCTGGATAATGCCATCAAATATACGGAACAAGGCACGATCACATTATCCGCACAGGAAAGGGACGAGTACGCGGTCATCGAGGTCGCCGATACAGGCATCGGCATCCCGCCAGAACATGTACCGCATATCTTCAAGAGGCTCTACACAGTCGATCCCGCGCGGTCTTCTGGCGGAGCAGGGTTGGGACTATCCATCGCTAAGCAAATTGTGCACGCACACAGGGGCCGGATTGAAGTTCAGAGCGAAGCGGGGAATGGAACCAGATTTATGGTGTATTTGCCAAAATAAATAGATCACCAACTTCCAACCCCTCCCCACTTATGCCCTCGGATGGGTATCCCTAAATCCTCACCTGCTCTCAGCACCGTCCCCGGCGCTGGTATTCATCAAATATTACTTACCCCAGCGACACCGCCCCCAAATACGACTATCTAAACTTTAAATGCGCATCCTAAGTTTTTCTTGTCGGATTAGGCCGGGAGGGGGTTCTTCTCAATCCTTTGGGGCTTCAGCCAGTAAACCGTTCTGGCTCTATCGGCAACATGCAGCACGACGCTGACCAATTCCCACCCCTCTTCACCCAGCTCATTCAACCGCTCAGACGCACTCCGATTATCCTCCTGCGCGTCCGTCCATTCCAGTTCCTGCTTTTCATTAATGATCAGAGTGAGGGTTGTATATTCCCATTTCTGCATACAAACTGCCTTTCTTGTTTATCCTTAAAGTTTTGCCCCTTCCCCAAAGACCCTATATCCAGAGATTTTACTTGATAAATACATCAGCCCTCTCATGATCCGTCTGACGAACTCTACCAATCACATCTTGTATTCCAACCAAATTGGCTTTATATTGTACAAATCTTATAAGTAGCCTTAGCAATCATAGTTGATAACTCAGTGGTTTGCCCTGTATCTATCGGCCGCGAGAACAATCTCCAATTGTTGGATCGTTTAATGATGCAATCGAGGGATAGAAGTGACCAGATCGCACTCGGACGGCGCGGGCTGAATTGAAGGATGAACACCACAACACACTTTTCTTATAAAAACGTTGTAAAATAAAGTCCGAGCAAATCTCGGAGAATATATGTCGCCCAGCCTAGCAGATCGTCTTAGAGAAGCCCGACACACTCGTTTTGTGGGGCGTGATGGGGAACTTTCTGTGTTCGAGTCTGCTCTGCGTGCTGAAATCCTTCCCTTTTACATCCTTCACATTTTTGGCCCAGGCGGTGTAGGCAAAACAACACTATTGCAGGAATTTGCGCTCCTCAGTGAGCGATACGGAGCGCGGCTTGTCTATTTGGATGCGCGTCACATTGACCTCTCGCCAGATTCTTTTATTAAGACCCTCAAGGCCTCTCTAGGTCTTCACAATGGCTCCTCGATAGCGGACTTGTTGGACGCCTCGCCTCAACGTACTGTGATCCTGATCGATACTTATGAGACCCTCACGCCACTGGATGGCTGGTTGCGCACGACCTTTCTCCCTCAACTCCCGGATACGGTCCTGACTGTATTTGCAAGTCGCATGCCCCCAGATGCGGCCTGGCAGGGCGATGTTGGGTGGCAGGATCTCGTGCGGGTCATCTCACTCCGTAACTTGAGCCAGGAGGAAAGCCGGGCCTTTCTCAACAAACGTGGGCTGCCTGCCGACCATGAACAGAGCATATTGGAATTCACGCATGGACACCCTCTCGCTCTTTCGCTGGTGGCTGAGGTCTTCTCACAACGCGGCCATGTAGGTTTACATCCTGAAGAATCGCCAGATATCGTCAAGACGTTGATGGAGCGTTTCGTCCAGCAGGTGCCGGGCCCTGCGCATCGCACTGCCCTGGAAGCCTGTGCATTGGTACGTGTCACTACGGAGACCCTGCTGGGAGAGATGTTAGGGATGCCTGTATCGGGACCCACCTCAGAGGGAGTCCACACTTTGTTCGAGTGGCTAAGAGAATTATCCTTTATTGAATCCAGCGCGGAGGGGATCTTCCCGCACGATTTGGCACGCGAGACTCTGGTCACAGATCTGCGCTGGCGCAACCCGGACTGGTACGTGGAACTTCACAACCGTGCCCGCAAATATTACACAGACCGGCTTAACCAGACCAGCGGCTTAGCCCAACAACGCCTGATGCTCGATACTGTTTTCCTGCACCGTGATAATGCTGTCATTCGCTCATTCTTCGATTGGCAGACAACCGGCAGTATGGTCCCATACACTTTGGAAGAGAGTGATCTATCCTCCCTGGAAAGAATGGTGGCAAACTATGAGGGCGAAGAATCCGCTAAATTAGCAATGTACTGGTTTAAGCAGTATCCACAAAATGTGACCGTGTGGCGTGATATAGTGGGATCCCTGCTTGGTTTTATCTTATCTCTGCCTCTCCATACGTTGAAGGATGAAGAGGCAAAGTTGGATCCGGCGGTGAAATCCGCGAGAAAATTACTTGAAAGCCATGCAGCTTTGCGTGCGGATGAAGTAGCAACTTTATTTCGTTTTTGGATGGCGAGGGATACCTATCAGGGGATCTCCCCAATTCAAAGTCTGATCTTCATCCAGGTTGCAAAGCATTATCTTACGACTCCGGGTCTGGCGTTCACATTCTTTCCCTGCGCGGATCCTGAATTTTGGGCAGCCATCTTGAGCTATGCAGAACTCACCCGATACCCGGAAGCCGACTTCGACGTTGGCGGGAAGCGCTATGGCATTTATGGACACGACTGGCGAGTGATGACTCCTGCGACATGGATTGCGCGACTGGCAGAAAAGGAATTAGGCGCGACAGGACAAACTGCATCGCCTCAAACCGTTGAGCCGCTTATCTCTTTGAGCCACGATGACTTTGGGAATGCGGTCAAACAGGCATTGCAGGAATTTGCTCGTCCGGGCGGATTAACGGGAAATTCCCTTTTGAGATCCAGGCTGGTTTCGGAAGCAGCAGACAAAGGACCAAGGGAACGCAGTGAAATCTTAAAGTCGAAAGTAAGAGAGGCAGCCGAGGCATTGCGCGTCCATCCTCGGGATGAAAAATTATTCCGTGCCCTCGAATGCACGTACCTGCATCCTGCGCCCACCCAGGAGGCGGCTGCAGAATTACTTGATCTTCCGTTCAGCACCTATCGACGGCATCTCACAAGTGGCATTCAACGGCTGACTGAAATTCTATGGCGACAGGAGATAGGTGAAAATTGAATAAAAAATGATTACTTTTTGAAGTGGAAAATGAATAATAGTATTTGCTACACTGCGGTTGTCAGATGACAGTCGCAGTTTTATTTTGCCCTCTTGGCATGCTTTCTTGTGAGGATGTTATTTGCCTACGGACGATAAGGAACCAATTCAACATTTAAGCGATGAGATTCTGATCGCCTGGGTCGCCCGGGGCGATCAAGCCGCGCTGGAGACTCTATATGACCGCCATGCTGCCATCGTCCTGGGCGTGTGCCTCCAGATCATCAGCGATCGCACGACCGCGGAGGATGTATTGCAGGAAATATTCTGGCAGGTGTGGCAAAGGGCAGCCACCTATCAAACCCAGCAGGGATCTTTCACAAGTTGGCTTTTCAGAATTGCGCGGGAGCTTGCCAGGGAAATCACAAAGAAAACCGAATAGAAACTGAACAGTTTTTGAACTGGAAAATGAGCAGTCTGCGCGCATACACTATATTTATCAACAGATCATCACAGTTTTGTTTACCAAAGGAGAGACCCATGAATAGCAGTATTTCGAAAGCTCATATGAGTGCACCCGCAAACGAAGAGAGAACGAAGCTCAACAATCTCGAACGTATTTTGCTGCTCCTTCCACTGGTAGGGGGACTTGTGTTCGGAGCGCTTCCCTTCCTGCTGGGAGGTGCGTTCGGTAAGGTGTTTGGCTACCCAGGCAATGATTCGTTTGTTTATCGCCTGGCCGGTGCGGCGACATTTGGATATGCGGTTGCGCTCATTATGGGTTTGAAGCGTGGCGACTGGGCACCGCTGCGGCTGGTTGTCATCGCCACATTGACCTTCAACCTGGCTTCGATTTTCGCCTGCGTAGTGGAGCTTGTGGCTGGCGATACAAATATTTTTGTATATCTGATCCTCGGCACCTCCATCGCAATTACGGGGATCACTACATGGATTCTTAACCGTCATGCCGGCGGTGAAGGATCAACCCTCGATGTGTCTCCGTGGTTTATCCGATTCATCATCCTGGGCACGGTCCTTTCTGGGGCTTTCGGCCTCCTGCCGTTGTTGATCCCGGTGTTAGGAGCCAAACTAGTAGGGTTCCACGGGACTGATGTATTTCTGATCCGTCAGGCAGGTGCAGCTTCACTGGGTTATGCCGTGATTGGAGCGCTAGGGATCCGCTCTGGAGGCTGGCAGGAACGAACGTTGACCATGATTATGGCTCTGGTCTTCAACGGACTTAGTTTCATTGCCAGCGTGATTGCGCTGTTCAGTGGTGAGCCGGTTCTGATCACCATTGTCATTGGCGCGGCGTCCTTGTTTGTCACAATCGTTGGAACCATCGCTTATCAACGCAAAGGACAGCTGTAATTAACCTTTCTTTCTCGCGCTGAGCGGAGGGACTGGATTCGTCAGTCCCGAAGACGAAGCGTCTCGTCTTCAGCCTTCGACGAACACTCGGCCTCCGCTCGACGCGAAATGATTGAGGAACTATGACTTCTGATCTTGCCACCTACGCTGACAGTATTAACCAGGCCTGGAATTCACATGATATCGAACGAGTGCTCAGCTTTTACTCCACCGATTATGTTGCCAGCGACGTTGGACAATCTGCTCTCCAACGCGGACATCAGGGACTGCGTGAAATGCTGGAAATGTACTGGAGAGCCTTTCCTGATCTGAAATTTATAGTCACAGACAGAGTCATCGAAGGTTCACGTGCCGTGATCGTCTGGGTGGCAGAGGGAACGCATCA
>Ga0114129_10011279_pt1 | contig 12735 bp, 13 predicted proteins | sample RhiMetdeltSRZDD1_FD_80071 | JGI IMG/M metagenome (GOLD analysis project Ga0114129, IMG submission 80071) | Populus rhizosphere microbial communities from Tennessee, USA - Rhizosphere MetaG P. deltoides SRZDD1 (version 2) (version 2) | ecosystem: Host-associated > Plants > Roots > Rhizosphere >...
GCGTCGGCCTGGATGCGCAGTTCGAGGGTGCGCATGCGCTGCTCCTCGAGGTGTACCGCGTGCGCCTCGAGCAGATGCCCACGCCGGACATTGGCGAGGCTCGGTCCCCGCCACAGATCGAGCGCCCTGCGCAACAGTTGCGCGGCCTGCTCGGGCTGTCCCCGTTCGAGCATTTGCCGGCCCTGCCAGGAAAGCGCCTCGAAGGTGGTGGCGTCGAGCTGGTTCGGCGAAACGCGCATCAGATAGCCGGGCGCCTTGGTGACCAACCACTCGCTCGCGGCGGACACCTCGCCGCGCGGGTCGAGAATCTTGCGGAGCTGGTAGATGTACGTCTGCGCGGTACCGATGGCACTCGTCGGCGGCTCTTCGCCCCAGAGCTCCTCGATCAACGAGTCCATCGACACGACCTGGTTGGCCCGCAGCAACAGCAGCGCGAGCACGCGGCTGACCTTTGGGGGTGAAGGAGTGCACACCCGATCGCCGTCGAGAACCTCTAACGGACCCAATACCTGGAAATGAAGCATCGGTTTGCTCCTATCAACGAAACTGATGCAATTCTCCGCTTCCCGGAGCAAGTTAAGACCACCTCCGTCCGCACAGCAAGATGCAATAAACGAAAATGAGTCGACAGTGTTAATGGGACTACCACCAGCGCACTGTGTTTATACGAAGGTTGTAGTGGGTATTACTACCTTCGATGTACGCCTCTTGCAATTCTTTAGCGAAGCGCGATTAGAGTCCGCCATGGCCACATTACTAATTGATTCCGGTGCATCGGTACCGGCCAGTCACCGGATAGGACAGCTCCGGCTCTGTGTGGTCGAGGCTCGTCCCGTCGTGCTCCTCATCTACGCGGTGCGCTTCGTCGTCGCCTTCGCGCTGACCCATCCCGCTGGTGTGCCCGCCCCCTGGTGGCGCCTTCCGGTCGCGCTGTTTACGTGGGTACTCGCCGCGGCCAGCGTCTACCTCCTCGACGGCGTGGCGGACGTCGTCGAGGACCGGCTCAACGGATCCACCCGGCCCATCGCGCGGGGTGCCCTGCCGGCTTCGCTAGCACTCAACATCGGCATCCTCTGGGCCGGACTATCGATCGCCGGTGCACTCTTGCTGGGCGCGCCGTATGTATTCCTGGTACCGACGCTGCTATTGCTCGGGTATGCCTACTCCGGTCCACTGTTGCGACTCAAGCGCTGGTCACCCGCTGCCGGTGCGACGGTTCTGATCGCGGGTCTGCTCACGTTCGTCGCCGGCGGAGCCGTATCGGGCTCGGTACCGACCTCGCCGACTCTGATCGTTTTCGCTGCCGCGATGTCCTCCTGGATGGGATTCGTGGGAGCGCTGGCCAAGGACTTTTCGGACGTCCTCGGCGACGCCCTTACCGGCCGGCGTACCTGCGCCGTGGTCAAGGGCATCCGGCGCGCCGGGTGGCGCCTCTCGCTCAACGCGATCCTCGTCGCGGCCGGCTTCCTAATCGCCGCGACATATGTCGACCAAACCCTGCTGTGGCCGGCGCTGGCCGTACTCCTCGGAGCGGTCGCCGTAACGCTGGGCTGCCGTCCCCAATCCGCGCAGATCCGACCGCGCCGGCCGTACCGGGCATTCATGGTCACCCAGTACCTCGCCCACGCCGCGGTACCGGTCGCAATCGTCTGCTCTTGAGCCGGCGACCCTCCGCCGCGCGGGCCATATCCGACGCCGATCAGGCTGACTGCATAGACGATCACCGCTGGGGCCGGATACGCTTGGCAACGGTTGGGGGACACCGGAGTCGACTGGGGACCCGCGCATGCAGGAAACGTTCCGTACAACTCTCGCCAACCTAATCATCGAGGCGATGCCGGCAATCCTCGTCGAATTCGAGGCGGCTTTACGGTCCGTGGACAGTCCCCTACTCGAGGATGAATTGTCGCGAACCCAGGTTCTCGCACATGTCCGCGAAATTGTGGAGAAAACAGCCCAAGAGATCGTCGGCCAAGAGGACTCCGGGATCCACCACCGCCTCGCCCGGGATATCGGAGCCACGCGGGCCGCCACCGGCGTACACCCGAACGAGTCGCTGCGGGCGGCGGACCTGCTGTTCGGTGCGGCGATCCGGGCCCTGTCGACCCGGATCGACGGAGCCCGCGGGGCGGAGCAGCTCGGCCTGGTCGCCGTGACCCTGCATGAGGTGCTGGCCCGGCGGCTGCGGACGGCGGCCGACTCGTACGTCAGCGTGCTGCTCAACCGGGTACACCAGGCGCAGGTCGAGGAACGCCGGCGGATCAGCCGGGAGCTGCACGACCACATCGGCCACGGAATCGCCGTTGCCCAGCGCAATCTGGAATTGTTCGACATATTCCTGCAGGACGACCCGGACCGGGCCCGCGCACGGGTACAGACGGCGCGACAAGGGCTCACCGACACCATGGACGCGGTTCGCCAGGCGATCAGCGACCTGCGTCTCGTCGAGCCGCTGGAGAGCCTCGAGAAGGCGCTCAAGCTGTTCCTCGAGTCATCGGCGGACCCGGAGCTCGAGCGGTATGTCGAGGTCAACGGCGACGAGGCGTGGGCGCCGACGGGGACGATCGAGGAGACGTTCCTCATCCTCCGCGAGTCGCTGCGCAACACCATCGCGCATGCCGGCGCACATCGGGTTCTCGTACGTATAGACATTTCACCCGACGAGCTGCGAGCCTCGGTCGTGGACGACGGGCGGGGCTTCGATCCGGCCGTCGGCCGGCACGGTGGCACTGGCCTGCTCTCCATGCGGGAGCGCGCCGCGCTGCTCAACGGTTCCTTGATGCTCACCAGCACACCCGGCAGGGGTACCCACGTCGAGCTGTTCGTGCCGCTCACCGGAGGCGCGTCATGAACTCCCTCCACCCGATCAGCGTGGTTCTTGTCGACGACCACGTACTCATGAGGGAAGGCCTGCGCGAGATCCTCGAGACGCAGCCGGACGTGGTCGTGGTCGGCGAGGCCGGCGACAGCGCGACGGCCATCTCGGTCATCGCGGAGCACCAGCCGCGGGTGATCCTCCTCGACGTGGAGATCCCGGGCGGCGACGTGACCGACACGGTCACCGCGGTCAGGGAACTCTCGCCGAGGACGGAGATCATCATTCTCAGCATGTATGACGGTCCGCACCTCGTGCAGCGGCTGCTGGCGCTCGGCATCCGGGGATACCTGCTCAAGAGTGTCGGCCGGGCCGAGCTGGTGTCGGCCATCCGCAACGCGAGCACGGACGACGGCAACGTGATCCTGTCCGTCTCCCGGCGCAGCTTGTCACAGATGCCGACCACGGGCGCCCTGACTCCCCGCGAGCTCGACGTCCTGGAGCTCGCGTCCCGGGCCTTGAGCAACGCCCAGATCGCCTCGCGGCTCTACCTCACCGAGGCCACCGTCAAGCGCCACCTGAGCAACATCTTCGCCAAGCTCGGCGCGGTGTCGCGGATCGACGCCGTGAACAAGGCGGTCGCCGCGTCACTCATCCCGCCGCCGCGCGACGGCGAGGACCGCGCCTAGGGTGTCTCTCCTCTGTGGACGGCCAGGACCGCCGCGACCACCGGCCGCGGGTCGAGACCACTGGAGAGATCGAACGGGTACGGCTCGAAGGTGACCCCCTCGACACCGCGGCTGGCGACGACCGTGGCGACCACCTCACGCCGCTGTCCGTCCACGGTGAGGAGAACCTGGTACGTGCCGTCCGCTACCGGCGTCACCTGATCGACCTGCGCGGTGGACTTGTTCGCGCTCATTCCGCCCGCCACACTCCTCCCGCGACGTACTGCTTGATCCACGCCTCGCCGACCTTGTATACAGCTCCGGCCGTGGTACCGGGGTCTCTGACCAGGAACCGGCCGTCACTGAGCGGCTCGATGAATACAGTATGGGCCTTCGTGAACGGGACCTGGAGCTGAGCTGCCATCGGCCCGCCCCTGGCGGCCTCGAGCGCCTGAGCCCCGTTATCGAAGAACTGGCCCGCGTAGTTCGGGCCTCCGGACATGTCGTTGAGCACACCGATCAGGCGGGTCACCGGTTGGTCCTCCCCGATCACGGAAAGGATCTGAGCTTCCTTGACCGCGCCACCCGTGAGCATCTCGCCGGCGGCGGACGTGCAGGAGAGTTCCCTGCTCTGCGCGACCACCTCTCCGCCGTACTCGACGCCCTTCACTCCCCGCATCCACGGTCCGGATTCCTCGGCCGCTGCGCGGGCGACGTCGTCCGCACCACGCGCCATGTCATCGATGCTGCCGCCGCCGGCGCCGGCTACCCGGGCAATGCTCTCCCCGGCCTCGTCGGCGGCGGAACCCGCCGTGGTGGCGAGCTTGATGCCCTTGGCCCACTTGGCGGCCAGGCCCGAGCCCAGGCCGATGGCCAGCTCGGCCCCGGTCGAGATCCACGCGGCTTCGTTGGGCGTGTAGCCCGCCTCGATCGCCTGCTCCCGGATGAACTTGCCGGTGTACGTCTCGTAGATCTCGTCGTTGGGTTCGCTCCAGGAGCGGTACCCCGCGTACATGGTGTCCAGCCCGTGCACGATCGGGATGGCCCCCACCCCGTAGAACTCGAGGAGACCGACGCCGGCGACGACCTCGGCCCCGCCGCCGACCATGTTGAGGAAGCCGATGACCTCGTCCCAGACGCTGTTGCCCCAGCCGCCGTCGTCGGTACCCGTCTCCATCGGGCCGGACTGGCCGCCACCCGCGCTCTGGATGCCGCTGGCCTTGTCCTGTTCCGTCGCGTTGCGCTGAGCTGTGGCCTTGAACGCGGCGAGTCGTTGCAGCCCGCTGCTGAGCCCGTCGGCCAGCTCCCGTAGCTGCGTGGCCAGCGTCTCGCCGTTCGGCCCGAACACCGGGCACTTGTTGTCGGCGATGGACCGCAGCGAGGCGGCGATCTGGTCCGCGCGGGTCGCGGCCTTGCCGCAGGCGGCGGCCACTTGTCCGCCCAGTACGGCCGTGTCGGCGCCCAGGAAATTGGCCATCGCACGCTCGCCTTCGCTCGTGGTTGCGACGGACGGTATCCGCGCCGATCGCTTGCCGACCATGCCGCCGCGCCCGGAAGCTTCCGGCTCGATGTTGGTTCGACGTGGTCTCGACCCGGCGGCCCGATGCTCTGCGCAGGTCCTGGCTCGAGCAGAGGGGACGCCCGTTGTGACGAACTTGTCGGTACTCGCCGTCTTCGCCCACCCGGACGACGCCGAGCTGGGCTGCTACGGAACGCTCGCGGGCCTCGGTGCGGCCGGCTTCGATCTGCACGTCCTGGCCCTCACGAACGGATCGAACAGCTGCTCGCCGGATGCCGCGTTCCGTACCGTCGAGGCCAAGGAATCCGCCGGGGTCATCGGTGCGGACATCGTCATCGAGGACTTCGTCGACGGTGGCCTCGAGCCGTACCGCGAGACGTACTCGTGCATCGACGACCACATCGCCCGGGTACGGCCGTCCGTGGTGATCACTCACCGGGTCGGCGCCCTGGACCACCAGGACCACGAGACGGCCGGGCGGGCCGCGACGGTGATGGCCGCGCGCAGCTCGTTCGTGAAGGTCATCCTGCAGGCCGAACCGCCGCTGATGAACAACCTGTTCTGCCCGAACTTCTACGTCGATGTCACCGCGTACATGCCGGACAAGCTCGCGGCTGTCGCGAAGTACCAGTCCGAGCGGGACAAGCCGTTCGCCGCCGAGCAGGCGATCCGCGACCGCGGTACCTGGTGGGCGCGCCAAGCCGAGACGCACAACCTCACGCAGACGCGGTACTGCGAGGCGTTCCACCTCGTCAAGGCCAAGTTCGACGTGGAGCTGATGGCAGCTCTGAGCCGGGTGGCGGGATGAGCGCAGCGGTCGGCATGAGCCCCCTCGGCGTCGTGCTCGTCGACGACCTGGCCGTCCCGCCGAGCCTGTGCGGCCGGCCGGCTGTCGACTGGTTGCTGGACACGGTCGAGGCGCTGGCTCCCGCGTCGGTAACCGTGGTCGGCACCGGATCGGTAGCCGGCCGGCTCGCGCTGCGGCCGCTACCCACCTCGGGGGATTGTTCGATGCGGGTGCTGCTGCCGTGCTCGGTACCGCTACTGCGCCCGGCGACCGTACGCCGGCTCGTCTCGCTCGCATCGCGTGGGTTCGTCGTCGCCGCGCTGGACCGGCCAAGCCCGTGGTGGGCCGACGATGCCGGTACCGAGTCCGGTCCGGTCGTGATCGCGGGCGACTTCGACCCGTCCGCGGCGTCCCCCGGCCCGCCCACGATCCGGATCGACGGCCCGGAGGCGCTGTGGCTCAACGACCCGGTCGACCGGGTACGGGCCGAGAACGCGCTCTACGAACGCATCGCGCTCGGCTGGCTCGCTCGCGGGGTGGCCGTCGACGATCCCGCGACGACGCGCATCGACGCGACCGTCCGGATCGGCGAGGGTGCGCGGATACGGCCGAATACCGAACTCGTCGGCGACACGGTCATCGGCCGGGGCAGCCGTATCGGTCCCACGACGACCGTCCGTGACTCGCGGGTCGGCGAGGACTGCCTGGTCCACTACGCGGTGTGCCAGGACGTCGAGATCGGCGACCGCGCCAACGTCGGGCCGTTCACATGGCTGCGTTCGGGTACGGTGCTCGGCGCCGAGTGCCGGGCCGGTGCGTTCGTCGAGCTGTCCGACTCGGTGATCGGCGCCGGGACCGAGGTACCGCATCTCGCCGGGCTGTTCAGCGCCGATGTCGGGCGCAACTGCAACATCGCCAGCATGGCTGGATCGCTGAACTTCAACGGTGGCCAGAAACGGCGTACGCGCATCGGAGACGAGGTGTCGATCGGCTCGGGCAGCATCCTCATCGCACCGGTCTCGATCGGCGACCGGGCGGAGACAGCGGCCGGTTCGGTCATCACCGAGGACGTACCCGACGGCGCGCTCGGTATGTCCCGTACCGCCCAGCGCAACGTCACCGGCTGGTCGTCGATCCGCCGCTCCTCCTGACCCGGCCCTTCCCGTCGATCAAGGACTTGTGCACGTGGTTTGGAGATCCAACCGCGTGCACAAGTCCTTGATCGACGGGAGAACGGTCAGGCGGTGACGAGCGCGATCGCGAAGCCGTCCCAGCCCTTGCCGCCCACGGTCTGCACGGCCGTAGCCGTCAGGCGCGGCTCGGCGGCCAGCTGCTCAGTGAAGCGCCGGATACCGACGACACTGGGGTGCGTACTGTCGGCGTCGACGACCGTACCGTCGCGCACGATGTTGTCCATGATGATCAGAGTGCCGGGACGGGACAGCTTCAGCGCCCACGCGAGGTACTCCGGGTTGCTCGGCTTGTCCGCGTCGATGAAGATCAGATCGAACGGTCCGCGCCCTTCGGCCGCCAACCGCGGCAGCGTGTCCAGCGCCAGTCCCACGCGCTGCTCGACGGCGTCCGTTGCGCCGGCCGCGGCGATGTTGCGGCGCGCCACCTCGGCGTACTCCGGCACGGCCTCGAGGGTCACGACCCGCCCGCCCGGACGCAGGGCACGGGCGAGCCAGATGGTGCTGTAGCCCCCGAGCGTGCCGATCTCCAGGATCGTGCGGGCGTTGACCATGCGCGCGAACAGGTGCAGCAGCTTGCCCTGGCTCGGCGACACCTGGTACGGCGGCAGGCCCGCCGCCTCGCTGGCCGCCAGAGCCGCGTCGAGAGCCGGATCCGACGGCACCAAGAGGTCCGTGAAGTAGCTGTCGACGTCGGCCCACAGCTCCGGTCGTGCGGGTGCGGCAGTCGTCAGGCCAGTCGCCATGTTCGTCATCCCTCCACCAAAGTCAGGGCCGTCGCGGCCACCCGCAACGCCTCGATCTGCTCCGCCTCGGTACTCGCCAACGGGGTGAGCCCGAGCGTTGTTACGCCCGCGTGTGCGTACTCGGCCATCCGCGGCGCGATCCGCTCCGCCGACCCGAGCAACGACGTAGCGTCCATCAGCTCGAACGGCACGGCTCGCGCGGCACCCGCCCGGTCACCGGCCCGGTGCCGAGCCCGGATCTCGTCGGCGGCCGGGCCGTAGCCGAGCTCGGTCACGAGTCCGTGGTAGATACTGCGGTCGCGGCGGCCGAGGCCGATGAAGTTCGCGAAGTAGCTCCGCACGTCTGCGGCGGCCGCGTGCGGGTCCGGGCCGACGCTGATCGGTACCGACGGCAGCACCTCGAAACCGGCGAGGTCCCGGCCCATCCGCGCCCGACCCTTCGCCACGTGCCGCAGTGACTCCGCGAGCCGCTCCGGGGACGTGAAAACTCCGATCCAACCATCCGCGAGCTCACCGGCCAGCTCGAGGTTGGCCGGCCCGACCGCGGCGAGGTAGATCGGCAGGTCCGCGCGACCGGCGGCCGCGCGGAGATGGGCCACCTCCTCGACGCCATCGGGCGGCAGCCGGTGGTACCGGCCCGCGAACCGCACCGGCTTCCCCGACAGCGCGAGCCGCACGATCTCGAGATATTCGCGGGTACGGGTCAACGGACGGTCGTACGGCACGCCGTACCAGCCGAGCGAGACGTCGGGGTTGGACACGCCCAGGCCGAGCGCGAACCGTCCGCCCGACAGACCGTCCACTGTGGCCGCCGTGAGCGCGGTCAGCACGGGAGTACGGGCCGGGATCTGCATCACGCCCGAGGCGAGCCCGATGCGGCTCGTCCGGGCGGCCACCGCGCCGAGCAGGCTCGCCGCGTCCTGCTTGAAGCCCTCCGGAACCAGGGCGACGGAGTACCCGAGCCGCTCCGCCTCCTGCGCCACGCGTACACCGCTGTCCCGCGAGAGAAACACGCCGAGCTTCATGACACCGCCTACCCGAGCGCCGGAATGTACGCACGGAAGACGTCTTCCGCGTGGTGCAGCGACCGTACGGCAGACTCGAAGCCGTACTCGCGCATCTGTTCCTCGTAGTCGGCCAGCGCGCCGATCGGGTCGGTGCCGCCGGACACGAGGCTCTCGGTGAGCAACGCGGCGTCGCGCAAGGTGACGGTCGCGCCCGAGCCACCGATCGGTACGTTGGCGTGAACCGCGTCGCCCAGCAACGTGATCCGCGTGGTCGGCCACGGCGGCACCGGCAAGGCGGCCCGCAGCGGGTACGCGAACGTCCCCGCAGCGTCGGATTGGGCCACCAGCCGGGCCACCGCGGGGTGCCAGCCAGCCACTAGCCGACTCGCGGTATCGTGAAGCTTTTCCAGGTCGAATGTCTCGAGTGGACCGATGAGTGTCCACTGTGCATTGTCGCGGCCGAGCGCGAGGTTGAGGGTGAGCCCGTCCGGGCCGACTATCGAGCACGAGCCGCGGCGGATCTCTTCCGGCAGCCGGTCCGGGTCGAGGGTCGCGTGGCCGGTGATGGCGTACAACCCGGTGTCCGCGATCTCCGCCTCGGGCAGCAGGTGCTGGCGTACCACGGAGTCGATACCGTCCGCGCCGACCAGGACGTCGGCGGTCTCGACGCCGCCGTCGGCGAGGTAGGCGCAGACACTGTCGCCCTTGTGGTCGACACGGACCACCTGCCGGCCGAACTCGACCGTGTCCGCCAGTCCGGTGTGCATCACCTCTCGCAGTGCGGCGTAGTTGACGACCACGCTGGCCCGCTCGGGGGGTGGCGAGTCCCCGCCCCAGGCGAAGAGCGTGCCGAGCTGGTGGTCGAGGACGGCGCCACGGAGCACCGGAACCAGGCTGGACGCGGCACGGACCTGCTCGACGAGCTCCGGCGGCAGGCACCAGACCAGCGCGCCGATGCCCTCGGCGTCGAGGCGCAGCCGCAGTCCGTGGGTGGTCCGCACGCCGCTGTCCCGCTCGAGGATCGTGACCGCGATCCCGGCCTGGCGCAGGCCGTGCGCCAGGCACAGCCCGCCGATGCCGGCACCCACCACCAACACCCTGCGCACCATGACGCCTCCTGAACAGATCGCGGATCTGTACGAGCGTCACCGCCGCGAGTCCAGCCACGGTCGAGCCCGCGTCGACGCACCGGCCCCACTGTGTCTCCAGTGGGACCACAGCGCCGGCGGGCAGGGTGAGGTCATGTTCGACCGCTACATCCCGCTGGGCCTCGACTGCGAGGTCATCGTGCAGCTGCGCCGGCTCACGGGCAACAAGCAGGCTCATGTCTTCGACTGGCAGTGGGTGGACCACCAGGCGTTCATTCGCATCCTGCGCACCGACTTCGCCGACTACTTCCAGCTGCCGAACCTGGTCCTGTCCGAGGACCGTCGGCACCTTCTGGACACCGCGACCAATGTGGAGTTCCACCACCTGTTTCCGGTGGCCATCGATGGCACGATCGTGCCGCAACGGATCGCCCGCGAGTACCCGAAGGTGCGCGAGCGGACCGAATACCTGCTGCGGCGCTGGCGGGAGACGACGAGCTCGCAACTGACCGCGCTGTACGTGCGGCGCGACCCGTACGACGACATCAGCGACAAGAAGGTCGTCGAGATGCGCGACGTGCTGCGCGAGTGCTACCCGTCGCACCGGTTCGCGGTGCTGTTGGTACGTGACGCGGCCGCGCCCGGTGCCGAGGACCTGGGCGACGACATCGCCGAGCTGGCCGACGGCGCGTATGTCGCGGGGATGCCGGTGCGGCTGCCGCGGACCGAGTACTGGCAGGGCGACGACGCGACCTGGGACCGCCTGTTCCCGAAGATGCACGAGCTGCGCCCGATGTGACCCGGAGGTACGGATGCGGGTGCTGTTTACGTCGTGGGCGGCCGGAGGGCACTTCGCACCGCTGGTACCGATCGGCTGGGCGCTGCGCGCCGCCGGCCATGAGGTGTTGGTGGCATGCCACCCGTCCGGCACCGAGCCGATCGTCCGGGCCGGTCTGTCGGCGCTGCCCGTCGGGCGGGACGTCGACATGTTCGAGCTGCTGGGCGCGCGGCGCCGGAACACGAGCGAGACCGGTCGGGGGTACCAGGGAATGTTGGAAACCGCCGGGGAGGTCGCCGAGTATCTCGCCGACGACCTCGTCGCGTTCGGCCTCGACTGGCGGCCCGACCTCGTGGTGTACGAACCGGCCGCGCTCGTCGGTCCCCTGGTGTCCCGTGTGCTCGGTGTCCCCGCCGTCCGTCAACTGTGGACCTGCGACTTCACCGCGCCGGTCAACGGCTTTCCGTCCACAGTCGACAGTTCGTTGACGGCACGGTTCGGCGTCACCGGTCTGGCCACCGCTGGGGACCTCACGCTCGACCCGTGCCCACCCCGCATGCAGGTGGTCGACGACCTGCCGCGCCAGCCGATCCGGTACGTCCCGTACAACGGGCCGGCCCGCCTGCCGGACTGGCTCCGTGAGCCGCCGAGCCACCCGCGGATCTGTGTCACGTGGGGCACCTCGTTGTTCTCGCTCGGCGCGTCGCTGATGGGGCACGTACCGCGGATCGTCGACGCGTTCGGCGCGCTCGACGCCGAGGTCGTCGTGGCGGTCCTCGATGAGCACCGCGAACTGTTCCGCGACACGCCCGCGAACGTACGCGCGGTCGGCCCGGTACCGCTGCACCTGCTGCTGCCGACCTGCGACGCGATCGTCCACCAGGGCGGCGGCGGCACGCTGATGACCGCGGTGGCGTGTGGCGTGCCGCAGGTCGTCGTACCGTCCATTCCGGACCAGATCTTCAACGCCGGGCACGTTGCCGCGAGCGGTGCCGGCGTCCACATGTCGGGGGGCGACGGGGTGACCGTGGACGCCGTCGTCGGCGGGACAGTCGAGGTCCTGACGGACCGCGCGTACCGCCGGGCCGCGACACGGTTGCGCGCGGAGCACCTCGCCCGGCCGACCCCTGCCGAGGTGGTACCGCTGCTGGAGAAGCTGGCGTCGCGCGAGGTCGTGCGATGACGGATACCCTTGCCTCTCGAATCCTCATCGACGCCGACGCCCAGGACCGGTTGTTTCGCCTCGCGCGCTCGTCGACCGAGTTCACCGACGAGCCGGTCGACGACGCGCAACTGCGCGCGATCTACGATCTGTTCCGGTACGCGCCGACGTCGTACAACCAGCAGCCACTGCGGATCATCGCCGTGCGCAGCGCCGAGGCGCGGTCGCGGCTGCTGCCGCACCTGACCCCCCGCAACCGGATGCGCGCGGCCAACTCTCCGCTGGTCCTCATCCTGGCAGCCGACATCGACTTCCACGAACGGCTGCCCGAGGTTTTTCCGCACGTTCCACAACTGCGGGACAAGCTCGCGCCGATGCGGGACGAGCGCACCACGCAGGCCCGGTACAACGCCGTGCTGCAGATCGGCTTCCTCATCGTCGCGATCCGCGCCGCCGGCCTCGCCGCCGGACCGATCCTCGGCTTCGACGCCGCCGCGGTCGACCGGGAGTTCTTTCCGGATGGGCGGTGGCAGGCGGTGCTGGTCATGAACGTCGGCCGGGGACTGCCCAAGGGGTACGCGCGGCTTCCGCGATTGTCCTATGAGGACGTTGTCCGCGAGGTGTAGCGGTTCACACCGGTACGGGCGTCCGGACCGAGGCCTCGTAGAGCGAGGCGTACCGGCCGCCGGCGGCGAGCAGCTCGTCGTGCGTCCCCCATTCGACGATCAGGCCGTCGTGGACCACGGCGATGCGGTCGGCCGTCGTCGCGGTCTGCAGCCGGTGAGCGATCAACATCGTCGTCCGTCCTCGGGTGACGGTCCGGATCGCCGCCATCACCCGCGCCTCGGTAGCGAGGTCGAGCTTCGCGGTCGCCTCGTCCAGCAACACGATCGCCGGGTCGACGAGGTACGCCCGCGCCAGGCAGACGAGCTGCCGCAGCCCGGCCGACAGGGCACCACCGCGCTCGCCGACCAC
>Ga0114129_10011280_pt1 | contig 12734 bp, 8 predicted proteins | sample RhiMetdeltSRZDD1_FD_80071 | JGI IMG/M metagenome (GOLD analysis project Ga0114129, IMG submission 80071) | Populus rhizosphere microbial communities from Tennessee, USA - Rhizosphere MetaG P. deltoides SRZDD1 (version 2) (version 2) | ecosystem: Host-associated > Plants > Roots > Rhizosphere >...
GGCATTCCTGTTGATATCCACCCGACTGAAGGCATCTCAGCGGCTGAGGTCGTGCTCACGAAGCTCCACGCTGGGGCGAAATTCAGTAAAGACAGCTACAAGGTCTCTGGTGGGTTACATGGGGTCGGGGTCTCGGTCGTGAATGCGCTGTCAGCATGGCTCGAGGTCGAGATCTACCGCGATGGCCATATGTATAAGCAACGCTACCGGCGTGGCGTACCTGAGATGCCGTTGCAGCAAGTCGGGGACACGGAGCGTGTCGGGACCACTGTGACGTTTAAACCCGATGCTGAGATCTTTACGGAGACGACAGAATATAGCTTTGACACGCTGTCGGCACGGCTGCGCGAACTCAGTTTCTTGAACCGTGGCTTACGTATCGTTATTGAGGACGAACGTGACGGTCGTGCCCACACCTTCCACTACGAGGGTGGTATCGAGTCGTTTGTCGCCTATCTGAATCAAAACAAGATCGTACTCCACCCGCAGCCGATTTACATTAGTGGCGAGCGTGAAGGCATACGTCTTGAGGTCGCCCTGCAATACAACGACGGCTATAACGAGGTGCTGCTGTCGTTCGTGAATACGATCAATACCGTCGAGGGCGGCACGCACCTGATCGGCTTGAAGAGCGCTTTGACTCGTACGATCAATGCCTATGCCGATGCGAACGGCCTGTTCAAGAATGTCAAAGACTATCCCTCTGGCGACGATGTCCGCGAAGGGTTAACCGGGGTCATCAGTGTCCAAGTCCCAGAGCCCCAGTTTGAGGGGCAGACGAAGGCCAAACTCGGCAACAGCGAGGCCAAAGGAATTGTCGAAGCGATTGTCAACGAGCAGTTGGCCATCTTCCTTGAAGAAAATCCCAATGTGGCACACAAAGTCGTGGACAAGGCCCTCACGGCGGCACGGGCGCGTGAGGCCGCCCGCAAGGCGCGAGATTTGACCCGGCGCAAGGGCCTGCTCGAAAGCTCCGCCCTGCCTGGAAAACTTGCCGATTGTGCCGAGCGTGACCCGGCTCTGTCAGAAATTTACTTGGTGGAGGGCGACTCTGCAGGAGGATCGGCCAAGCAGGGGCGTGACCGTAATTTTCAAGCGATCCTCCCCCTACGGGGAAAGATTCTCAATGTCGAGAAGGCACGCTTAGAAAAGATGCTCAGTAGTCAGGAGATCCAGGTACTCATCACGGCTCTTGGGGCTGGCATTGGTCGAGACGATTTTGACATTGAGAAGATCCGCTATCATCGCATCATCATCATGACTGACGCCGATGTGGACGGATCGCATATTCGTACTCTGCTCCTGACCTTTTTCTTCCGTCACATGCGGCCGGTCATCGAGCGCGGCTATCTGCACATTGCGCAGCCGCCCCTCTATAAGGTCAAGCGTGGGCAGTCGGAGATGTATCTGAAGAACCAATCGGCCTTTGACGAGCACGTGCTCCACCTCGCCACTGAGAAATTGCACCTCGTACGTCCGGGAGCCGGCGATGGCATGCACGGGGAGCAGCTCATCGCCTTAACCCGGCGCGTGCAGATGTTCGAACAGCTCCTGGGGCGGCTGGCCCGACGCCACCAGGATATCCGCGTCCTGCGCCAGGTAGCGCTCTGTGACTGGCTGGCAGCACCATTACTGCGCGACCAGGAAGAAACGGCGCACCTGCAGCGGGTGCTGCAGGAGACGCTACAGCACTACGGCGATATTCTCCAAGAGGCACGTCTCGAGTGGGATGAGGACCACCACTGTTACCGCATCGTTGTCGTCACACGAGGAAACACGACTACCTTCACAACGGTCGTGGACAATGCCCTGCTGGTCTCGCAAGAGATGCGTGACCTTCGCACGTTGGTGCGGCAATTCGAGGAATTAGGCACACCGCCGTATATCTTGCGTAACGGTGAGGTCGAACACGTCGCCAGTGATTTTCCAGAGCTGTTGCAAGCGGTGAACATGGCTGGTACTAAAGACTTAAACATTCAGCGCTACAAGGGTCTCGGCGAGATGAACCCGTCGCAACTCTGGGAAACCACTATGGATCCGACGCGGCGCACGCTGCTGCAGGTGACCATCGAGGATGCCGTCGAGGCTGACTACATCTTCACAACCCTCATGGGGGACCAGGTAGACCCACGCAAGGCTTTTATTGAGCAGCACGCCAAGGAAGTGGCGCATTTGGATGTCTAACAACGCTCCACCATGTACGCTAAGCTCTTCTCTTGTATTTTTGACATCTAAGGTCAGAGGGGACGATGGCTATCCAACAAGAACATCCTGTTCCTATTGATATCAGTGACGAATTACGTACGTCCTTCATGGACTACGCCATGTCAGTTATTATCAGCCGTGCTCTGCCCGATGTCCGTGACGGCTTGAAACCCGTGCATCGTCGTATTTTGGTGACGCTGCGGGACCTCAACCTTACGGCCACACGGGCGTACCGCAAATGTGCCAAGATCGCTGGTGATGTCAGCGGCAACTATCATCCCCATGGTGAGGGAGTAGTGTATCCCTCCCTGGTGCGTATGGCACAGGATTTCTCGCTACGCTATCCACTCGTTGATGGGCAAGGAAATTTTGGCTCCATTGATGGCGATCCACCTGCCGCCATGCGCTACACCGAGGCGCGTATGACCCGCATCGGTGAAGAAATGCTACGCGACATCACCAAGAACACCGTCGATTACGCACCCAACTACGACGGTACACGCGATGAACCCATCGTGCTGCCTTCAGCGATCCCGAACCTGCTGGTCAACGGTTCATCGGGGATCGCGGTTGGTATGGCCACGAATATCCCGCCGCATAACCTGGCGGAGGTGGTGGATGCCCTGGTATTGCAGCTCGAAAGGCCCGAATGCACGCTGCAGGAACTTATGCAGTGCCTCCCTGGGCCAGACTTTCCAACTGGCGGGACGATCCATGGGCGCCGGGGCATCTGGGATGCGTATCGCACCGGACGCGGGTTTTTGCAACTACGGGCGCGGTGTACCACCGAAGAGGCGAAGCGCCAGGATCGCGAGAGCATCATCATTACGGAAATCCCCTACCAGGTGAACAAAACCAAACTCCTGGAGCGCATTGCGGAGATGGTGCGAGCGAAGAAGATTGAAGGCGTGGCTGATCTGCGGGATGAGTCGGACCGCGAAGGCATGCGTATTGTGCTTGATTTGAGGCGCGATGCCATGCCGCAGGTGGTGATGAACCAGTTGTATGCCAATACGCAGTTGCAGTCGACGTTCGGGGTCATCATGCTGGCCCTAGTGGATAACGAGCCGCGTGTTCTACCCCTCAAAGACCTGCTCATCTACTTTCTCGAACACCGTCGTGAGGTGGTCATACGCCGGACGCATTACGACCTCGAACGCGCGCAGGAACGGGAGCATATCCTGGCCGGGCTGATGGTGGCGCTCGATCATCTTGACATGGTGATTCAGCTCATTCGTGGTGCGGCTTCCCCTGCAGAGGCACGCCAGGAACTCATGACGCGGCTGGCGCTCTCTGAGATACAGGCGCAGGCAATCCTGGACTTACGCCTGCAGCGTTTAACTGGGCTAGAGCGTGACAAGATTCTGCAGGAGCACACCGAGCTGCTGGAGACCATCCAAGAATACCAGGCTATTCTAGGCAGCGAGGCGCGTATCCAGGCGATCATCAAGGACGAACTGCTGGCCTTGAAAGAACAGTACGGCGATGCGCGGCGCACCGAGATCGTCGAGGCCGAAGAAGAGATCGATGTTGAGGATCTGATTGCCGAAGAAGACATGGTGGTGACGAAGAGCCATGGCGGGTATATCAAGCGCCAGCCCATTAGCCTCTATCAGAGCCAGCGGCGTGGCGGCAAAGGTAAACTGGCGATGCAGACCAACGAAGAGGACTTTGTCGAACAGCTCTTTGTGGCCTCGACGCATGACTATCTCCTCTTCTTTACCAATATCGGCAAGGTACACTGGTTGAAAGTCTACGAGATCCCGCAGGCCGGCCGTGCCGCCAAGGGGCGGGCGGTCGTCAACTTGCTCCAACTGCAGCCTGGAGAAAAGATCTCCACCGTCGTACCGATTCGACGTTTTGAAGTGGATCGCTATCTGATCATGGCGACGAAGAACGGCATTGTCAAAAAGACCGAGCTCACGGCTTACGGCAACCCACGCCAGGGAGGCATTATTGCCCTGACACTCGACGACGGTGATGAGCTCATTAGTGTGGGGGTTACGCACGGGGACCAGGATATCTTCCTCGGTACACGTCAGGGCTACGCCCTGCGCTGCAACGAGGCAGATATGCGTCCCATTGGACGGACCGCCCGTGGCGTGATTGGTATGCGTCTCGAAGAGGGTGATGAAGTCATTGGCATGGAAGTGTTAAGCCCGGGCTCGAGCATCCTCACGGTATCTGAGAGCGGCTACGGCAAGCGCACGAGTACGACAGAGTATCGCGTCCAGGGTCGGGGCGGTAAGGGTTTGATTAATTTAAATATCACGCCGAAAACTGGGCTCGTCGTCAGTATTCTGCAGGTTTTTGACGACGACGATATCATGGTGATGAGCGATCAGGGGAACCTGGTGCGCCTGCAGGTGGCGGATATTCGGCGTATTGGTCGCAATACCCAGGGTGTCAGGCTCATTAACCTCACCCCTGAGCAACGCCTCGTCGGCGTGGTCCGTATTGCCGAAGACAATGGGCGTCCGGCGGCGGATGCCTCGTCCGCGACGGTGGTGCTTGACATCGACGGGGAGGAGGCCGTGATAGAAGAACCGGAGATGGGTGACGAACTCGAAGACACCCCGGATGAAGAAAGTTCCAACTAAGGAGTTGACGACACGCGAGCGATCCAATACCATCTTGGCGTTACCTAGGCATAGTGGCCCGGGAGAGATGCCCGAGCGGTCGAAGGGGGCGGTCTTGAAAACCGCAGCACGCAAGTGCCGGGGGTTCGAATCCCTCTCTCTCCGCTGCCCGTTCAGGTGCCTGGCCCACGTTTCTTCGCGATTCCCGGAGAGGTGGCCGAGCGGCTGAAGGCAACCGCCTGCTAAGCGGTTTAGCGCCCAAAAGTGCTACGAGGGTTCGAATCCCTCCCTCTCCGCTGCTTGCATGATGTGCATGCGCCGATAGCTCAACTGGATAGAGCGCCAGACTACGGATCTGGAGGCTGGGGGTTCAACTCCTCCTCGGCGCGCTGTGTGGCAAGGGCACCTGGCCAGGTGCCCTTGTGTTTTTCGGGATCTTTCCAGGCATGGCTGACGGATCAGTAGGGCATGAGTTCTTCATGCAGGAGGCGTTACAGGAAGCACGCCTGGCCCTGCAGAGTACTGAAGTGCCGGTTGGGGCTGTGGTTGTCGTGGACAATGTCATTGTTGGACGTGGGCATAACCAGCGGCAGACCATGCCTGATCCCACGGCGCATGCTGAGATATTGGCCCTACGGCAGGCCGCCGGACACCTGGGGCATTGGCAGCTCACTGCGGCAACCTTGTACGTAACGCTCGAACCTTGTATTATGTGCCTGGGTGCGGCAGTATTAAGTCGGATATGCTGCCTGGTCTTTGGGTGTAAGGACCCGAAAGCGGGAGCGTGTGGTTCGCAGTTTGACATTTTGGGCATGCGGCGGCTCAATCACACTTTTGCAGTCATAGGTGGTGTGTGTGAAGACGAGGCCAGCGCTTTGCTGACAGGGTTCTTTCAAGCATTACGGCGGAGAGGTGGCCGAGTGGTTGAAGGCGGTTGATTCGAAATCAACTGTGCCCTTGTGGTACCGGGGGTTCGAATCCCTCCCTCTCCGTCATCTTTTGGGGTTTCCCCTGCTTCCTTTTCCTTCCTATGACCATTCTATGACCAAATCCTGGGTTTCTCCCCACAGGAGGAACCTATGGCAAGCATCGATACGTATACCACGCACAAAGGGCAGACGGTCTATCGTGTCAGAATTCGGAGACAGGGGAAGGTACAAACCCGTATCTTCCTCACCAAGAGAGAAGCCACCCATTGGGCACACCAACAGGAAGGGTTACTCCTTGCTGGCTTAGCTGGCATACCCCAGAAGCGCCAGCCTCACACGCTTGCTGAGGCGTTTGAGCGCTATCAGCACGAAGTCTTCCCGCGTAAGAAGCCGAGCACGGCGCGATCACAGAAGCATCTCCTGCCTTTTATCTTGAGGACCTTAGGTCCTTCGACCCGGCTCGATGCCATCACACCTGCAGACGTACGGAAATTATGTGGAGCCCTCGAAGCGAAAGGCAATACACCAGCCACTGTTGTACGCAATCTCGCCTTACTCTCCCATGTGTTCACGGTCGGCATTCGCGAGTGGGAATGGGTGACCAGCAATCCCGTACGTTTGGTGACCAAGCCGAGGGAGCCGAAGGGACGAGAGCGGTACTTATCGCCTGATGAGATGAAAAGAAAGGAAACCCTATTATGCGAGTTCAAGTTGCCTTACGAATGCCAAATAATACCACCGCCTACCAGACCTTCGATGCAGCGCTAGCTTACATCAATCCACGCAATATCCTCCAGATCGTGCGTGGCATGTCTATCCTGGCAGAGTTCCCACCCGATTCTTACCTGTGGTGGCAGTATGTTTCACCGCCGCTTCAGCCAGCGGCTAGTCGAGCAGCGTTGCTTTTACATCACGAGCAGTGAACGGACGTGCCTGTGTAGGGCGGGCACGTCTTGCAGCCATCTTCACAGTGAGCCACCCCCTCATACACGTCTGATTATGGTTATGGCTACCCCTGTCATGACAGCACGCTCCCGCTCTCGTTGTCCGGACCTGCATACCGGATCAGGGGGAGCTGCGCTGGATTGTTTCGGGAATAGGCGCTGTGCCGACCGTCAACGTGACCTTGTTGTCTACAAAGGAAAGCTGATGGGTGAGGATATACTCCCTCACCTGGGGATACAGGAGGCGCTTACGGGCAATCAGGGTATCGATTGTGCTCACAAGCACACCCACATCTTCCCCGCTCAGTTGTGGAGGCAGACTCTCCAGGAGCATCCCTTGTACATGGGCGTGTTCTTTGTCCGGGAAAAGCGAGATATTCCATGCCATCACCGCGATAGCAATAATTGCCTGCATGCGATGCGGCTCTCGATAGTGTGCTCGTAATGGTTCAGCCAGGGTGAGAATGGCTTCGGAAATTTTGATGGCAGGACATGCCTGCTGAGGAGGGGGAGAGACCCATAGGTTACTCGGTGTACTCCTCTGCCGCTTCGCTGCTTTTCTTGTGTGCTTTGATTGACGCCTTCTCGCCATCGCGCACCTCCTCCTGTTTCGCCCTGTCACTATCTCTCCGAGGGAGGACAAGCATCCCACTCATGGCTGCTCCGGCAGCACAGCCTCCGAAGGAGCCGAGGTGTCAGGGGCTCTGCGGACCACCAGCACGGGACACGGTCCCTGGCGGACCACGTGTTCTGCTACACTGCCCAAAAACACGTGGGCGAGTCCCGTCCGCCCATGCGTTCCCATGATAATCAGATCCACCCCTTGCTCGCTCGCTGTGTCCACAATTGTCTGCGTGGGGGTGCCCTGGACGAGGAGACTCTCTCCCTGGAGCCCGGCACGCTGGACCCGCTCTCGACTCTCCTGCAGGAGGTGCCGCGCATCGGTCTCCAAGTCATCCAGATAGGTCGCAACCACTCCGGCAGTCATGTCTTCCATGGTCACAGGGGTCAGGTCAAGCACATGCAGGAGGGTGAGCCGTGCTTGGAGTTGCTGCGCCAAGGCAATGGCATAGGTGAGAGCCCGGTCGGCAGTGGCGCTGAAGTCGATGGGAACGAGCACGTGCTGGACGATCATCGCGGTCTCCTTGCGTGTGCGGAGGCAAAAGGGTAGCAGCGCAGAACGTTGTTCCTACTCTACCTGGTTCGTGACGCAAAGACCAGCATCCCAGACGCGAAGGGACGCCCCGGCGGTGAGGATTGGGCTTTCCTTCCTGTCCCATTTGCGCCATCATAGGTAAGATCAGCGAGGGGATGCCCAGACAGCGGAGGGTCACCTTATGACCTTCGATGACATTCTTGCCCAGATCATTGACCTCCTCAAACGCCAAGGACAGGTATCTTATAGTGCCCTCAAGCGACGCTTTGACCTCGATGACGACTACCTCAACGACCTGAAAGACGAAATCCTTTTCACCTCTCCTCAGATAGTCGATGAGGGCGGCAGAGGGTTGGTGTGGGTTGGTGAGCAAGAACCAGCCTCAGCGCAGCCCCCAGTCTCTGGAACCCCAGCACTCACCTCTGCTCCAGCCGTAGACCAAGCACGCGAACCCCTGTCCTATACTCCGAGACACCTTGCTGAGAAAATTCTGACCTCCAGGAGTGCCCTCGAAGGCGAACGGAAACAGGTGACGGTGCTGTTCTGCGACCTTGCCAATTCCACCCCGATTGCCGAACGTCTTGGTCCCGAACACATGCATACGTTGTTGAATCGGTTCTTCGAATTGGCACTTCACGAAGTCCACCGGTACGAAGGTACCATCAACCAATTCCTGGGTGATGGTTTCATGGCATTATTCGGAGCCCCTCTCGCCCATGAGGATCATGCCAGACGTGGCGTGCTGTCGGCTCTTGCCCTCCAACGCACCCTGCAAGAAGCGGATTTGGGGAAGCCCTACGAGATGGAATGTGCCTTCCGTATGGGACTGAATTCCGGGCTTGTCGTCGTTGGGTCCATTGGCGATAACCTCCGCGTGGACTATTCCGCTGTGGGCGACACGACGAATTTAGCGTCTCGCCTGCAAGATATGGCAGAGCCTGGAACGATCTTGATCAGTGAGAGTACCAGTCGGTTGGTACAAGGTGCTGTCCGCCTGAAGGCGTTACCGCCCGTCCAGGTCAAAGGGAAAACGGAGCTGGTTCCTCTCTACAAGGTCATCGGCACACTTCCAAGGCGCTCTCCCATTGCCAGTCGCAGTGAACGGACATTAAGTCCATTCGTGGGCAGGGAGCGTGAACTTGCTACCCTCGAAGCGTTGTTTGCTCAGGTCGAGGCAGGGCATGGGCAAGTAGTCGGGATTGTGGCGGAAGCGGGGGGCGGCAAGTCCAGGCTGCTGTACGAATTTCGGCAACGCTTACAGGAGAAGCGGGTCACCTATCTTGAGGGACGCTGCCTCTCGTATGGCAGCAGTATTCCGTATCATCCCCTGATCGACGTGTTGCGCCATAACTGTGACATCAGCGAGACCGAGAGCCCGGAAACTCTCATAGAGAAGGTATCTATGGCGCTGCACGAAGTCGGGATGGACCCCGCGACATCTGCCCCCTATCTCCTGCAACTGCTCGGAGTGAAAGCGGGAACGGTATCGCTAGCAGTCTTAACGCCAGAAGCGATCCGAACTCGCACGTTCGAGACACTGAAGCAGATGAGTCTCAAGGGCAGTCAGCAGCGTCCCCTGCTTGTCGAAATCGAGGATCTGCATTGGATCGATCAGACTTCGGAGGCGTATCTCTCATCTCTGGTCGAGAGCTTGACTGGTGCGTCGATTTTGTTGCTCATCACCTATCGTCCTGGTTACCGTCCACCATGGGTCGAGAAATCCTATGCTACACAAGTGTCCCTGCCTAATCTGACCCCGCAACACGCGATCACCATCGTCCATTCGACTGGTCCGCAGCAGGCATTGCCGCAGCATCTGAGACAGATGATTGTGGACAAAGCCGAAGGCAATCCGTTCTTCTTGGAGGAGCTGACCCATGCCGTCATTGAGCAGGGGGACCTCCAGAAGGAAGTCGTCATCCCGGATACGATTCAAGGCGTCCTGAGCGCTCGTATTGACCGTTTACCAGAGGCACACAAGCGCCTGTTGCAAACTGCCTCGGTCCTCGGGCGGGAATTTGCGCCACGGCTGTTGCAGGCGCTCTGGGAAGAGCTCGCGCCACTGGAACCTCTGCTGCTGGACCTCAAGCGGCTGGAATTCCTCTATGAACGCATTGGCAATACTGAACCGGCATATGTCTTCAAACATGCCCTGACGCAAGACGTGGCATACGACAGTCTACTCCTCAGCCGCAGGCAGGTATTGCATGCCACCGCCGGTCACGCCTTGGAGCGGCTGTATCCTGATGGGCTGGTGGAGCACGCTGAGGCACTGGCGCACCACTTCACGTTGGGCGCCGTCTGGGAGAAAGCCTTTATCTACCTCGCCAGGGCAGGGGATAAAGCCCGGCAGGTGTATGCCAATCAGGAAGCCCTCGCGTTCTATACCCACGCCATCGAGGTGAGTACGCGGGTGACCCCTGTACTCGACGCGGCGCACCTCCTGCCAGTGTACGAGGGACGCGGGCTTGCCTGGCGATTCCTGGACAAACCTGAGGAGGCGATTACCGATCTTCAGATGATGCGCCAGTTAGCACGAGCGTCAGGCAACCCCCAGCGGGAGGGGGAAAGTCTCTCGCTGTTGGGGAGAGCGTACATTCATCGGTCGTCTGTAGACCACACCCCCATCATGGAACAGTATGCCCAAGAGCAGTTACAGCTGGCGCACCAAACGGATGATCCACACATCCGCGCACGGGGTCTTGTGAGTCTGGGGGTCGTGCATATCGAACACGTCAATCTACGCGACGCGATGCGGGACCTCGAAGAGGCAGTGCAGCTCAGCCGTCGCGAGGGGTACACAAGCGTGCTGCTGCCAGCGCTGGGGTGGCTGTGTAACGTGACCTACTGGCAAGGGAGGTTTCCGTCCGTTCGTCCCCTCGCTGAGGAAGGGACCACCGTGGCTCGTGCCCTCGGCGAGGGTAATTGGGAACTGCACTGCCTGGAGTTCCTCTGTCAGGCGCACTGGAGCCTGGGGGACTATGGGCAGGCGCTCACCCTGGCACACGAGATAGCGACTAAGGCACAAGAACGCAGGATGCCTTTTCACCTCAGTCGCATCAAGAACACGCTGGCGTGGTTTCACCGCGAGTTCGGCGATGTCGCCAGTGCCGTGGCGTATGATCGGGAAAGTGTCGAGGTGGGACGCACCGCTGCCGTGGCGAATGCGGAGATTAGTGCGTGCGTGAATCTCGGGTTTGACTATCTTGCCCTGGCGCAGTATGCGTGCAGCCAGGCGTCGCTCGCCTCGACGTTGGCACGCGTGGAGGGCGAAGCCCTGGGCTCCCACCGATGGCGCTGGAAGATCCGACTCCTCACCGGGCTTGCCGAGCTGTCCTATACCACCGGTGACCCTGACCAAGCCTTACGCTATGTGGAAGGAGGACTCCACGAAGCGCAGCGCACCTCGTCGCAGAAGTACATCGCCCTCGGCTGGGCATTACGCGGCAAGATTGGCGCCAAGCTCGGCGATGCCGACGCAGCAGGCACCGAACTGCAACGCGCTTACACGCTCGCCGACCAGTTGCAGAGCCCCTCGCTCCTCTACCCGATTGCCTATGACCTTGGGCAGTGGCACGAAAGCACAGGCAAGGAACGGGAAGCAGCAGCATTGTATGGCAAAGCCAAAGCCACCATCGAGCAGATGGCGACGGCTGTGGAGGATGAGGCACTACGCTCCACCTTTCTGCAATCGGCGCTGGTGCAAGAAATTCACGACCAGGCTGCACGTCTGGGTGAGTAACACGCCATGACGTTTGACGAAATTCTCGAACAAGCCATCGAGATGCTCCAGCGTCGAGGACGTTTGACTTATCGCACCCTCAAGCGGCAGTTTCACCTTGATGATGAGGCGCTGGAGGATCTGAAATTTGAACTTATCGAGGGACAGCGCCTTGCTACCGATGAAAATGGTACTGTACTGATCTGGACTGGCGAAACTGCAAGCGGACAGGAAGTCGCCGACCCCTCTGCTCAGCCAACACAACCGCCTACTGCCCAGGCACAGCACTCCCCACAGCTCGCCCCTCTCCCGACTGTACCTTCTCCTCCTGATGCGGAAAGACGGCAACTGACGGTCGTGTTCTGCGACTTGGTCGATTCCACCAAACTGTCCTCTCAGCTCGACCCGGAAGATTGGCGTGACGTGGTGCGTGCATATCAGCGGGTGTGTACCGAGATTATCAAGCGCTACGATGGGCATATCGCTCAACTGCTCGGGGATGGACTCTTGGTGTACTTTGGCTATCCTCAAGCCCATGAAGATGACGCCCAAAGAGCAGTACGCACTGGTCTTGGCATCCTCGCTGTGATGGAAGACCTCAATGCCCGTCTGCAACAAGATAAAGGCAGTGGTGGAAGCGGTCTGCGCATCGACGAAGGTCACCCTCGTCGCAGAAGCATGGTACGACAGCGTGGGTCAAGAGAGGACCGTTGTGGATGAAGGTTAGCCGCCTCCACCCGGTTTGTTTTGCTGAGCATCGAGCATCTGCCGTAGCTCCGTTTGATTCGCCTGGGCTTTCTTGAGACCAATCTGTCCCGCGATGAATGCGAGCTGGGGCATCTTCTCGCTGGCTTTCTTCCCGACGGGGGTCTTGTAAAATTCCGTCAGTTTCTTCAACTCGGGCTCGGTGAACTCCTGGGTATAGGCGGTGATCGTGTCCTCCCTGACACTCGCCCAGCTTAGATATTTGGTCAGAAACTTCTGCAGGATCTCCCGCTGAGGAGCGAGCTGCGGATTTTGCTGTAGTTGGTTTTCCACGACTTGGTTGGCAATCTGCGGCAGGCTTTTATCGACCTCCATCACGAGGAGCAAATTCTCCGCAGCCTTGCGATGGCTTTGGGCATCTCCCCGCGCGACGACAGGGAGAGTCCAAGGGCAACCGTGATCAAGCAGTAGTTCAGCAGCATTCTCATGACACCA
>Ga0114129_10011282_pt1 | contig 12734 bp, 10 predicted proteins | sample RhiMetdeltSRZDD1_FD_80071 | JGI IMG/M metagenome (GOLD analysis project Ga0114129, IMG submission 80071) | Populus rhizosphere microbial communities from Tennessee, USA - Rhizosphere MetaG P. deltoides SRZDD1 (version 2) (version 2) | ecosystem: Host-associated > Plants > Roots > Rhizosphere >...
CGAACGCGCGCTCAAGGTCGTCCTCTACACGACCAGCAACGTGTCGTCGATTGCGCAGTACGGTGCGGTTGCGGCGATGGAAGGATCGCAGCAGTGCATCGCCGATTTCCGCGTCGAGCTGAAGCACCGGCGCGACATGTTCTACAAGGGCCTCGCCGAAGCGGCACCCGGCGTGTTCTCGGGCAAGCCGCCCGACGGGGCATTCTACGCGTTCGTGAAGATCAACGCCGACTGGGCGAAGAGCGCCGGCATCACGGGCGATTCGCTGTCGTGGGCGATGGCCGAGTTCCTGATCAAGCACGGCCGCATCGGCTGCGTGCCCGGCGTCGACTTCGGTCCCGGGTCTGAAGGCTATATCCGCTTTTGCACTTGCCGCTCTCGCGAAGAACTTACTGGTGCATTGGCGTCCATGAAGGAAGCGCTCGGCCGAGTTCATTCCCCAACCTAGGGCACTCTGCACGGCTCAGCGTCTATATAATTCCGGGTCACCGGACATATATCAGCCGTGGGTCTTGCACCTGGTACCCGTCTCGGCGTCTATACACTCCGCGAGCTGCTCGGTGCCGGCGGCATGGGCGAGGTGTATGAAGCGTACGACTCCCACTTGAATCGCACCGTCGCAATTAAGGTCCTGTCTGCCAGCACCCTCCAGCGGTCCGATGCGCAGTCCCGCTTTCAACGCGAAGCGAAGGTCATCGCTAAGCTCAAGCATCCGAACATTTGCACTATCCACCACACCGGAGAGGAACGCATCGAGGGGCGCACGATCGCCTTCCTCGTCATGGAGTATGTCGAGGGCCACACGTTGTCGGCGCGACTTGCACGCGGGCCATTGGCGGTTCACGAGGCGATTGCGGTGGCGCTTGACGTGGCCAAGGCCGTCGATTATGCCCATCGCGCGCACGTGATCCACCGCGATCTGAAACCCTCGAACATCATGCTCACGAGGGAGTCGGGCGCAAAGCTGCTCGATTTCGGTCTCGCCAAGCTCCACCGCGCTGACGCCGCCATCGGCGGCGACGCCTCGACCCAGAGCAAGGACATTTCACACGACGGTGCGGTGATCGGGACCCTGCGGTACATGGCGCCCGAGGTGCTGAAGGGCAAGGAAGCCGACGCCCGCTCGGACGTGTTCTCGCTTGGCGCGGTCATCTACGAGATGCTTGCCGGCGAGCCGCCGTTCAAGGGCGCCAACAACGCCCACATCATCGCCGCGATTCTGACCGAGGATCCCCGGCCGTTGCTGGAGCTCCGCAGCGATCTGCCGGCGACGTTCGAATGGATCACGCGCTCGTGCCTCGCCAAGAATCCGGACGAACGCTGCCAGAGCGCCGGTGAAGTGTATCGGCAGCTGAAGCACCTCGATCCGGCGCACGTCAGTCCCGCGACCCCGACGCCAATGGGTCCGGTGCCGCCACCGCGGCCGAAGCGCGTCGCCATGCTGGCGTTCGGATCGATGGCCGCCACCATTGCCATCGTCGTCGCGATGATGATCGGCCGCCCGAGTTCCGCAACGATGACGCGCGCGTCGGCTGATCGTCTGGGCGTGCCGCACGTCGTGGTGTTGCCCTGCCGCCCGATTGGCGACGTCTCGGCCGCCGATCGCGCACAATGCGACGGCATGGCCGCGACATTGACCGCCATGCTGGCCAAGCTGACGACGAGGCACGTGTTGCAGGTGTCGTCAACGAGCGAAGTTCACTCGCGCAAGATTGCGAGCGCCACCGACGCGCGCCGCCAGCTCGGGGCCACGCTCGCGCTCGAGGGCAGCCTGATGAGAAGCGCGGATGGCGTGCGCGTGACCTACGCGCTGGTCGACGCCGGCAGCGCACGGCAGATCGACGCCCTGACTCTCGACGGCGGCGCGCTCGACGCGTTTCGCATTCAGGACGCGCTTGCCGCCTGGGCGGTCGGCGCGCTGCGTTTGACGCTCGATGCCACGGAGCAGGTCACCGAGCGGCGCGGCACGCAGTCAACCGACGCCTACGCGTTCGCTCTGCAGGGACGCGGTTACCTGGTGGACTACCAGCGCGCCGGGGCGCTCGACATCGCGATCTCTCTCTTCAAACGTGCGCTCGACGCCGATCCGAAGTATGCGGTTGCGCAGAGCGGACTCGGCGAAGCCTATTGGCGCAAGTTCGAGGCGACCAAAGGGACCGGCCTCGTCGAACAGGCGCGAACGTCCTGCCGGCAGGCGCTGAATGTCGATGCGGAGCTGGCTGATGCGTACGTGTGCTCGGCAATGGTCGCCAGCGGTACCGGCGAACATGAAGAAGCGATCGTCCTGCTTGAGCGCGCGCTGCGGATCGATGGCGGCAACGACGATGCCTATCGGTTACTGGCTCGGGCACACGAGGAGCTGGGCCGGGCGGATGCGGCGCTCGCCACCTACGCCCGTGCCGTGGATTTGCGACCGCAGTACTGGGCCACGCACGTCTGGCTGGCGAACTTCCATCGCAGCCGTGGGAACCTGGCCGATGCCGCTCGCGAATACGAACGCGCTGTGGAGTTGACGCCAGACAGCGCGCCGGTCCGCGGCATCCTTGCCGGCATGTATATGTTCCTCGGCCGGTACGACGATGCGCTCGCGGAGTGTGAGCGCTCAATCGCGCTCGCGCCCACTAGTGTCGCCTACGGCGTCCTGGGCGCGACTCAATATCGCATGCGGCGATTTGACGAGGCGATCGTCGCGCAAGAGCAGGCACGCTCGATGCTGGAAGATTTCCGGACGGTGGGAAATCTCGCACGCGCGTATTTCTGGGCCGGCCGCAAGGATCGGGCGCAGGAATTATTCGCAGAAGCAATTCGGCTGGGCGACCGCGAGCTAGCCATCAATCCCAGGAATGATGAAGTTCGTGTCGCACTCAGCGAATACCATTCCAAACTGGGCCGCCGCCGCGCCGCGCTCGATCACATTGGCCGGGCGCGCCTCGAGAACCCGCATTTCATGTTCTTCGCGGCCATGGTCCACAACCAGCTTGGCGACGCTGTTCAAGGCCGCCAGTGGCTGGACAAAGCCCGCGCCGCAGGCTTGCCGCCGGCGGAGATTACCGGATGGATTGATGTAGATAACTTGCGTAAGTGACCGTTCCCAACCCCCTGGAGGAACCATGAAAGCAGCACAGTTCATCGTCGTCATGATTGCGGCCACGATCTCCGTGGCCGCGCAGCCGGTCAAAGGCAAGGTCGTGAATGTCCAGATCGTCAGCGACTCATTGGCCGACCATCAAGCTTCGTGCACAAATAACAAGGGTCTGTCGCCCACCACCGTGCTGATCAGCGGCAACGACGTCTACCACTGCGTCGACGGCAAGCTGCTCAATCATGCCGACGAGAAGAAGACGCCCGATGTCTTCAAGAAAACACTGGTCCAGCTCAATGTCGGCGACTCGATCAACTGGTCCGCGAATGTCGACTTCCGGGTCGTGCAGATCCGAAAGCATCAGCCAGTCACGCCTGCCGCGCCCGCCTACCCCTTCACCGACGATCTGCCAACAGCCTTTACGAAATCGGTGACCGTCGGTGGCGTCGTCAACCTTGAGGGCTCGGTCGTGCAGCAGTACAAGGTCACCTTTGAGATCGGCAAACCCGGCAATCGCGTCGATCCCGACGTGGTCTGCTCGATGTAGATCTACTCTGTTGCCGCACCGAGCGCCCGCTTGCGAGCGCGCTCGATAAGCACGCCGTTGCGCCAGTGCAACGGCCCTTGGAGTCCGTAGATCACGCCCGCGGTCCAGAGCCATTCGATCGGCACCGTGAGCGCCATCACAATCGACACCAGGCCGACACCGACGCTGAGCAGGTGCGTGCGCGCGCCGGTGCGCGCGTCAAATGCCTGCTCGTCCGAGAGCCGCAACGCCGTCCGCTGCCGGTACTGGTTCCAGTACAGCAGCACGAAGATCAGCATCATCGCGACGAAGCCGGCGCTGTAGACCCACATCATGAGCCGGCCGTCCTGCGCCGACATCGAGATCGGCGGGCCCATCCTGGTCAGCGCCGGAATCACGAGCGCAAATACGAACTTCAACGGATAGACGAAGAACAGCACCAGGAACAACAACACGCAGTTCAGAAAAATCGTCAGAGCATCTTCGGCGTCGAACTTGCGGAAGAAGGCGTAGTGCTCGAACCAGATCCAGCACATCAGCGCGAACGTGGCGGCGAACGGAATGAAGCCGCGCAGGATCTGCTTCAGCCCTTCGATGGTGTCGGGCACTTCCAGCGAGACCACGAGCAGGGTCAGCGCGAAGCCGAACACCGCATCGCTGAAGCCTTCGATCCGCGACACCTCGCGCCCGCGCAGGTTCATCACAGCCCGAATTGCCGCAGATGGTGATCGGTGTGCTTCGCGATCAGCGCGCCATACTCGTCGTACGACAGGTCGCCGAACGCGGGATGCTCGCCGAGCTTCGCACCGGGCGCGACGCGACCACACCGATCGAGCAACTCGGCAAACGCTTTTCGCTCGTCATCGAGGCATGCGCCGTGGCAGCGGGCGATGAGCTCGGGCGCCGTCGGCGCGCCCTTCGGCATGGGCAGGTAATAGATAAACAGGTGGCGAATCGGCTTGTAGCGGAGGGGCAGGTTCTTCGACTTGACCGGCAGATCGCCGAGCGTCATGCGGAGCGCGTCGTTCAGGTGCGCCATCATCGCCGCGGCATTCATCGTGCCCCAGCGCGGCGTGGTCTCCGCAGTCAGGCCTTTCGTGCGGGCGACGAACGACGCGCGAACGTTGGGATCCCAGGCGGTAGTCATTTGATGTGTCGCCCTCCGTCAACGCGAATGGTTTCCCCGGTGACGAAGTCGGAGTGTACGAGGAACATCACCGCTTTCGCAATTTCGTCTTCACCGCCCCAGCGGCCGAGCGGCGTGCTCTTCACCACCGCATCGCGCTCCTCTTTCGACATGTCGGGGGGCGCCAGGATCGGTCCGGGCGCGATGGCGTTGACCAGGATCTGATCGGCGGCGAGCTCGAGCGCCAGCGTTTCGGTCAGCGCTTTGACACCCGACTTCGCCACGTAATACGGCGTGTAGCCCGGATAGCGCGGCCGCGCGCTGGCGGCGACCCAGTCGGTGAAGTTGATGATCCGGCCGCCGCCCTGTTTCTTCATCGCCGGCGCGGCGGCATGCGCGAACACGAACGCGGCGCGCAGGTCGACGGCGAGCTGGCGATCCCAGTCGGCCGCGGTGAGATCGGCAAACGGCTTCTCGGCATACAGCGACGCCATGTTGATCAGGATGTCGAGCCGTCCGAGCGCCTTCGTCGTCGCCGCCACCGCATCGACACACGCGCGTTCGTTTGTGACGTCAGCCTGAATCATCGTTGCGCGGCGGCCGAGGGCCTTCACGGCCGATTCCGTTTCGGCAGCCTCGGCCCGCGAGCGGTTGTAAACGAGCGCGATGTCGACACCCGCTGTGGCAAGCGTCGTCGCGACGACAGCGCCGATCCGCTTGCCGCCCGTGATGAGCGCGACCTTCCCGGCTGTGTCCATATATAGGCAGCCTTCAGGCTGCCGGTCGCCGATCAGTGAACAATCAAACCACTCACGATCAAACCAAACTTGAGGGACCCAATCTGCAGCACGACGCCCTCATGCCCGAGCTCGTTCTTGTAGACCGAGAGCACGGCGCCGGGCGCGTCTTCGGGCGGGTCGAGGCTCAACGACGCCGGATGCGCGGTGCCGACGACTTCCTTCGACAACGCGACCACGCCGTCGAAGCCAAGCACCTTGGGATCCTTGTCGACGGCCGCGGGACTGAGGAGCAGGAAGTCGCGAAACGCCGAAATGCCCAGATGATCGCCGTTCTGCGGCTGCTGCCCGTAGCGCAGCGTGTAGACGCCCGGCTTCACCGCCTTGCCGCGAATCTCTTTGAACTCGCCAGTCACCCGCACCGCGCCCACCAGCGTGCCGCTCTCCACGCCGCTCCAGCCCGGGCCGCTCGCCTCGAGTTTCCCGACGAGCCAGATGTCGAGCGTCGCCGGACCGTTGACGATCCTCGCGGCCGGCGCCAGTCGAGACACGACGCCGCCGGAAAGGTCCGACGGCGGCTTGTCTGTGAGTGGTGTGACGCTCGGAGCGAGCGTGAGCAGCAGCGCGGTGATCGCGCTAGTAAGTAAAGGTGCCAAAGAACGCTGACCGTTTATTCGGCGCCGACCACGTGGTGCCGAGGCCCTTGCCGGAGTATTCGTGCGTTTCCGCGACGCCCATCGCCGCGTTCGCGAGCGTCGTGAACGGCTTGAACCACTGCATCGCGCCGCACGACGGATCGTGTTTCATTTCCTTGTTCACGGTCAGCGTCATGCTGTCGGGCACGCTGACCTCGACATAATTCTGCGACGTCGCAAACCGCACCGGCGCCACGTCGACGCGGATCACGTGCGTGATCAGTCCGCCGGACAGCTCGCGCACGAGTTTCACGAGCGCGTCGCGCTGCGTCGGGGTTGCGCGCGGGTCGACGATAATGATCGCCTTCACCGCGGTCGGTTCTTCGCCACCCATTTCCCGCATGCCAAGATTGCGATCGCCGGCCACTGCCGCCGCCACGGTCAGCCCTTCGAGGGCCACGCCGTTGAACGAGCCCGAGGTAATGCGCCAGGCCATCACCGCCTGCCGCCCCATGGTCTCGGCTTCGCTGTTCATGATGCAGCCGCCGGCAAACACTTCCGCCGTGCGCGCCTCGACATATTCACCCGTGATACGGCCCTTGTCGTCGGCACTGAGAGCAACCGCCGAAAGCGCAATCGCCGCCGTGACAGACAGTGCAAGCCTCATGGGTACCTCACCGGCAGGATAACATCAGCCAGACTGAGCGCGGCAACGCGCAAAACCGTCCCAGTAGCGGACGCTCGGCCGTAACGGCAGACCGGTTTTCCGAGGCATTTCGGCCGGAACGTCTCTTGCTCGCAGGTCTATGATGCTGCTCGACTTTCGCGCGGCGATTCGTTCGATTGCACGCTCACCCGGGTTCTTCCTGGGCGCGGTCCTGACCCTGGCGCTGGGCCTCGGCGCGGTCGTCACGTCGTTCGCATTGCTCGCCGGCGCGCTCGGTGCATCAGGGGTTGGCGACGCTGCCGATCCCGTGGTGCTCTACCTCACCGAACAGGCCGGCGGCCGCCAGCAGCGCATGCGCTGGCCGTACGCGGGCGTGCAACACTTTCGCGCCGCGGCGAAGAGTTATTCGCACATCGCCACCTATACGGTCGCCGAGCAGAACCTGATTGCCTCGGGTGAATCGGCGCGTCTCGACATCGAGCTCGTCTCTTCCGAGTATTTCGACGTCATCGCGATTCAACCAATGCTCGGTCGCGGTCCGATCTCCGGGCAGACCGAAACGCCTGGAACACCCGCCGAGATCGTGCTCGGTCACGCGCTGTGGCAACGTTTGTTTGCCGGCTCCACATCCGCTCTTGGTCAGACCATCACCCTCTCACGCGAACCGCTGACCATCGTCGGCGTCATGCCCGAGGGGTTTCGCGGTCTCAGCGGGCGGGCCGAAGCGTTCGTGCCGCACACGATGTCGCCGCGCATCAGCTACGCTCGATACTTCACGTCGCAGGACTACTTCCACAACGTGATCGCCACGGTGAGGCCGGGCGTCGACCGGAGCCAGGCCGAGAGCGAATTGAAATTGATCGTCGCGCGCATGGCCGCGGATGTGCCGTCTCGATCCGACGGTGCCACGGACCGCGGCGGATTGGTGGTGCCGCTGTCGGAAGCCCGGCGTGACGCCTCTGTCGTCCGGGCCCGGACCTACGTGGCGGTCGGCGCGGTGCTGGTGCTGCTGATCGCCGGTGTCAACCTTGCCAACCTCGTGTCCACGCGGGTGATGGCCCGGCAGCGCGAGTTCGGCGTTCGTCTCGCCGTGGGCGCGAGCCGCTATCACGTCGCGCGGACCGTCGGGCTCGAGATGAGCCTCGTCGCGATCGCCGGTTTTGGGTTGGCCCTGTTGCTGTCGGCATGGACGCGCGACCTGGTGATGCTGCTGGTGCCGGGAGGCCTCGTCAATGCGTCCAACGACTACGGGCAGATCGCGAGTTTCACGTCGCTCGAGATCAACGGCCCGGTCGGCCTCGTGACGGCGCTGCTCGGCCTGGCGACGATGGCTGCGGCCAGCGTGCTGGCGACGCGGCCGTCATTGCGCGCGGATCTCGTCTCGACGCTGAAGAGCGGCGATCGCGGCGCCAGCCGAGGGCCCGGTGCCGGCGAGCGCGTGCTGCTGGTCGTGCAGGTGGCCGCGTCGCTCAGCCTGGTCGCGTCCGCCGGCCTCGTCCTCAAGAGCGTCAGCCTGTTGGATCGACGCGATCCCGGCTTCGATGCGAATCGCGTGATCGCGTTTTCCGTCGCCGAGGATCTCGCCGTGCAGCGTCCGGGCGCCGGCCCGCTGCTCGTCGATCGGTTGCTCTCCGGCCTGGCCGGAATCGAAGGCGTGGAGGCGGTTTCGGCGGCGCAGTGCACGCCTTTTGGCACTCGCTGCGCCAGGCTCGGATTCTGGCTCGAAGGGCAGCCGCAAACCGCGGAGAACATGTTCGTGACGGGCTGGCATCGGGTCGGCCCCGATCATTTCCGCGCGTTGCAGATCCCAATCAGGCGCGGCCGCGGTTTCACCGCCGGTGATCGCCGTGGACAACCTCAGGTCGTCGTCATCAGCGAAGCCGCGGCACGCCGTTTCTTCCCCGATCGTGATCCGATCGGATTGCGCATCACGCTGCCGGAGGTCGTGGAAGGCGATCCCGAGACGGCCGAGATCGTTGGTATCGCCGGGGACGTGACGTACTGGCCGCTCGACGAGGCGCCGGGCCCGGCTGTTTATCAGCCGGCCCTCCAGTTCAGCCATCCTTTCACCACGGTCATGGTGCGGGTGTCCGAGGAACGCTGGCGCCGGACGTTCTTCGCCGAGAGCGGTCAGCCGATGTTTGAAACGATGCGCCGCGCGCTCGCCCGGATCGATCCGAACCTGCCGATGTTCGACGCGATCTCGCTCGGTGACATGGCGCGGGCCGGACGCGCCGACCGCGCGTTCGTGTCGGCTTTGCTGACAGCTTGCGCGCTGGTCGCGCTGTTGCTGGCGGCGGTTGGCATTTACAGCTTGACCGTGTCGTGGTTCCAGAGCCGCCGGAAGGAACTGGGCGTGCGCGTCGCGTTGGGCGCCAGCCCCGCGAGTCTCATGCGGGTGATCATGGCAGGCGCCCTGTGGCGGACGGGCATTGGCGTGATCCTCGGGATCGGCCTCGCGCTGGCAGCCGGCCGCGCCCTGAGATCGATCCTGTTTGGCGTCGGTCCAAGCGATCCGGCGGCTCTTGCCTTCTCCGCCGCGGTGATGTTGATGGTCGCCGCCATCGCCGCGTGGCTCCCTGCCCGCCGCGTGCTGCGGATCGATCCGGTCGAGCAGTTGCGAACGGATTAACTCACTTCACTGGCAGCAACCGCGCCCGCCACCGTGCTTGCATGTCGATGGATGGACGGACAAGCCATCCGGACCCAGGGCCTTCTGCGTACAGGTGCACCAGTACGCAGTGGCGTCGTAGCGATCGTAGAACTTGAACTCATCGGGATCCGGCACGGACATGACGTACATGCCCTTATGGCGAAGATTCCCACAATGCTGCTCGTTCACGAGAGGTGATGCTGGCTTAGGTATTTCCATAAGTTGCCTTCGTGCTCTTCGCGTCCTTCGTGTCAGGCACGAGAAGCCGCGAGGATGGCGCGCTTGACCGCCGTCTTCGCAATCTGAATCTTGTAGGCGTTGCCCGACATCGGCCGCGCCCCGGCCAGTGCGGCATTCGCCGCTTCCACCGCCAGCGCTTCGGTGATCGCCTTACCCGCAAGGACGCGCTCGGCCGCCTGCACCCGCCACGGGATCGGTGCGACCGCGCCCATCACGATCCGCGCCGACTTGACGGTCGATCCCGACATCACGAGGTTGACCGCGGCCGAGGCGAGCGGCCAGTCGTGCGACTGCTTGAAGCGCACTTCGTACGCGGCGCTGCGCTGTCCCGGGGCCGGCAGCACCACGTGCGTGATGATCTCGTCCGGCTGCAGCACGCTTTCGCCGTAGAGATTCTGGTTCGGCATCTGGAAGAACTGTCCGCTATCGATTTCGCGCGCGCCGTTTGGTCCCGCCACGCGGAACCGCCCGCCGTACGCGATCACCGGCACCGCGAGGCTCGACGGATGAATGATGTGGCAGGGACCATCGCCGAAGATCGCGTGGTACTGGTTCTCGCCTTCAACCGCGAAGCATCTCGACCCGCCCTTCTTCAGGCAGTGGAATTCTTCGTTGCGGAAATACCAGCAGCGCGGCCGCTGCATGATGTTGCCGCCGACCGTGCCCATGTTCCTGATCTGCGGCGTGCCAATCCCTTCAGCAGCCGTCAACAGCGCGGGATACAACCGGCGCACCTGCGCGTGATCGATCAGATCCGCGATCTTCACCGCCGCACCAATGCGCAGGCCGCCGTCACCAGAGACGATGGTCTGATCGAGGCTACGGATCGAGACGACTTTTTCGGGAGAGACGATGTAGTCCTTCATCATCCCGAGAAGGTCCATGCCGCCGGCCATTGGCAACAGGCGTCCGCGCGTCGCGCCAGTGAGCGCGGCGACGGCTTCCTTTTCATTCGTCGCGTTGACGTAGGCAAAGGCTTTCAATTCGTGCCTCCCGCTCGTTCGAGCTCCGCCAGCAGCTTGTCCGGCGTGATCGGAATGTGGCGCAGCGTCACGCCGGTCGCGTTGCGGATGGCATTCGCGATTGCCGCCGCCGTCGCCACCGCCGGCGGCTCGCCGATGCCGATGACGCCGCGTTCAGGCTGATCGACGAGCACGACATCAATCTCGGGAATGTCGGACTGCCCGGCCATGTGATACCACTCCATGTTCGGGTTCACCATGTTGGCCGTGTTGCGGTCGAGGATGCGCTCTTCGAACACCGCGTAGTTCACGCCGCTGATGATGCCGCCGTAGCACTGCGTCTCGGCGGTTTTCAGATCGACGATCATCCCGCAGTCCTGCACGCAGACGATCTTCTTCACGACGCTGATGCCGGTCTCGATGTCGACCTGAACTTCCGCGAACTGCACGCCGCTGGTGCCGCCGGCCGACAGCCCGCGCTCCCACTGGCCATCCACCGACACCGGAACGGTGCCGAGCATCTTGCACGCGTCGCGCCAGGCGAGCGAGCGCAGCGAGCGAGCCTGCCCTGAGCGAGCGGCAGCGCCGCTTGCGGCGCTGTCGCGAGTCGAAGGGCCGACCAGTACTTCGCCAACGCCGATCTGCAATTGATCGACGTCCACGCCGAGCTGCGGCGCAATCCGTTCGAACAGCGCATCGCGCGCCTTGCCGGCCGTAACGCGCATTGCCGGCATCACCGCGGCGGCGGTGGTCGATCCACCTGACCCCGGCGCGAAGGGATGATTGCTGTCGCCCAGCTCGATCTTCACCTGCGAAATCTCGAGACCGAGCGTTTCGGCGACGACGATCGCCATGATCGTTCGGTTGGCCGTGCCAATGTCCTGCGTGCCGCAGCGCATCACGACGCCGCCGTCCGACGTGATTTCACAATGCGCGCGCGCCCCGGTGCCGGCGCCACCCCAGCGATTCGCCGAGCACCCCAGCCCGCGTTTGATCGGGCCGGGAGTGGGATCGCCGGTGGGATGGCGGCTCTTCCAGTTGATCCGCTCCGCGCCCATCGGAAAGTACTTCGCCCACATCGCATTCGGCGCGAGCGGCGGCAGGTTCTTCAGCCGGAACTCCACGGGATCCATGCGCACCTGATCCGCGAGCTCGTCCATCAACACTTCGGTGACAAAGCACCCTTGCGGATGACCCGGCGCGCGCATCGCGCGCTGCTGTCCGGCGTTGATGTAGACGTCCGTATGACTGCGCCGCCGGTTGGGAAACACGTAGATGTACGGCAACGGGTAATCCGATCCGGCGCCGGCGCCGCCCGTGCCCCACGACTGCCCATCGAAGGCAGTGAGCTTGCCGTCGGCCGACACGCCGGCCTTGACCTTCGCGAATGCCGAGGGCCGATTGCCGGTGGCGAGGTGCTCTTCCTTGCGATCGAGCATCAGCTTCACCGGCGCACCCGCCGCCTTGGCCAGCCGCGCGCACAGCAGGCCCTGGATGTCGGGGCCGAACTTGCTGCCGAACCCGCCTCCCATGAACTCGGTGATCACGCGCACGTTCGCCTGCGGGATCTTCAAGCCCTGCGCGAAGCCCTCGCGCGTCCCGTGCACCGCCTGCGTCGACACCCACGCCGTCAGGTTGTCGCCATTCCACTCGCACACGCAGCCGTGCGTCTCGAGCGACGTGTGCGTCTGCACCTGCGTGGAGTAGGTCGCTTCAACCGTGAACGCCGCGGCCGTGAAGCCGGCATCGGGATCGCCGTCCTGTTGGGCCGATCCGCGGCGGGTGTTGGCCGGGTTGAACACGCGCGGCGCCTCGGGACGCATCGACTGCTCGACGGTGGCAAGCGGCGGCAACACTTCCCACTCGACCTTGATCAGGCGCAGCGCGTCTTCCGCCTGCTGCTCGGTGACGGCGGCGAGCGCGCCGATCTCCTCGCCTGGATACAGCACCTTGTCGCCGGGCTTGATCGTGATGAGCACCGCTTTCACGCCGGGCGCCTTCTCGGCGGCGCCGGCGTCGACGCTCGTCAATCGCGCGTGGGCGTGCGGCGATCGCAGGATGCGGCCGTAGATCATTCCAGGCCGGTTGATGTCGTACGAGTATTTC
>Ga0114129_10011283_pt1 | contig 12733 bp, 13 predicted proteins | sample RhiMetdeltSRZDD1_FD_80071 | JGI IMG/M metagenome (GOLD analysis project Ga0114129, IMG submission 80071) | Populus rhizosphere microbial communities from Tennessee, USA - Rhizosphere MetaG P. deltoides SRZDD1 (version 2) (version 2) | ecosystem: Host-associated > Plants > Roots > Rhizosphere >...
GATCGTTAATTCCAAAGTTGGTAGATCAAGTTGAATGCATATGCATTTGTAAATTAACTCCAAGTGATGTAGATGATGGAGTATCAAATAGCAGCCTTAACGTCCTCGAAGCTAAAGCTATGGCAGTCGTAATAGAAAACATCTTTCCCGATACAGTTTTTATTGATTCCTGTGATGTTAACCCAATAAGGTTCCGTAAGTCAGTATCTGAATTTGTTTGTGTCAATAGGCCCAGGAGGATTATATCCTTACATCGTGCCGAAGACGCGAGTATCGCAGTTGCAGGAGCATCGATTATAGCGAAGGTTACAAGGGACTATGAAATGTTGAGAATTCGACAAGAATATGGAGAAATGGGTAGTGGTTATCCATCAGATAAAAAGACAAAAAGGTTTGTAAGAGAATGGATTGAAAAAAACAATACCCCTCGGACCTTTATCAGAGAATCCTGGAAACCGATGAAAATGTTACTCAGTAGAGATTATCAGGTATAGCTAGGTTACGTCGAATTAAAAATTGCATATACGAATGCATGATCTTTATCGAATGGGTCTAGGTTTACTACTTGCAAAATTGTAAAGCAATTGTGCTCTAATTTTTTAACTTCTCTCTTGACAACTTTTTTTGGGTCCATGGTCACATCGATACTTCTTGCCTTAACAACTAATAATAAAGTACCTCCCCGTTTGAGATAAACATTACAATTCTCTATAGCTATTGCTGTTTGATCCGGTTGAGCAATATCACAATATACCAAATCAATTGTATCATATATTGAAAAATAAGCCCTGGGTTTTCTCGCATCACTTATGATCGGTATAACATTTTTCCTTCTTGATGACACATTATTGATTAGTTCTCTGCCTACTCTTGAAGATGATTCTACAGCAAATATTCTTCCGTTAGCTCCGACAATGTCAGAAATATGACTGACCGTCGTGCCAGTTGATGCGCCAAGGTATAGGACTCTAGTATTAGGCAATAGCTCAAATTCAAGACCTCTGGTTAATGCTGCTGCCAATTTGCTCCTAAATGGATCCCACAACCTAAATTCAAAACCATGTAGCATTAGCAACTTTTCTCCATATACTGATTTTCCTTGATCTAGGTTTAAAGTTGCCAAACGCTTATGATCATTCAAAATTAGAATATTACCGCTTTCGTCTGCCATATCTCTTTACAATTCTCCTACGTTCATCCTTCCTTTTAGATCTATACTCATTCGTTCTTTTTCTAAAATAATCACGGTTTCTGTGGCCGATACTAAACCTATCTTCTGATTCACTTCTAGTAAATTGCCTTTGAGGCATTTTTTGGATGGCCTCTATCCTCTTATTGAGGCGGGGCATTAGATCGTCTTCCACATGTGAGGGGTGATACAAGTCTATTCGTGCTGCTATAGCTATCTTTGAGGCGAGAGCCCTTGCAATCTTCCCTCGATGCCATTTTGGTGCAGAATGAACTGCAGGGTGTTGGAATAGGAGTCCATGTTTAGGTGGTCTTGCCCCAGTCTTCAATGCCCTAAAAAGTGCCTTTTCGGCACCGAGAACTTGAATAGTACTTGAAGGGAGGAATGCCAGTCTTTTTAAACTACCAGCCCTAGACATCAGTCTCGCAGCTATTACCGGAGTTAACATATTGTTAAGATTAGGTGCTATCGCCTTCACTATGGCTTCTATCATTTCTGACAGATCTGTTCTTAACTGGGTCAAATCCAATATTTCATCAGCAAGTTTTTGCAGTATTTGAAGAGTCTCTGGAGGAAGATTTCCACCACGACTTTTCGAGGCCATTTGAACTATAATTTGAATCTTATTCTCAGGCAAGTCCGTTTGGAGACATATATCATGTGTAATTTTTTCTCTTGAACCAGCAACCTTGACCAAATGAGCATACGTATTAACATTCTGAAGTAGATTGTCGAGTTCAGGAAAGTGGAGACCATACCATTCCCGCAGCCTGGTTCCAATAGTGTTAATGGTTTCATCCAATTCATCGAGAGCATTCACCGCCTGAATTGCATGAAGGTCGAGAGTTTCAGAAGTAGTCTTTACCTTAAGTGAGGAATAATCAGTTGCAAACTTTTGAAGCAAATTTTTCGCTTCATTCGAACTTTCAGTGAGTCCAAATTTTGTAATTAGTTCAATTTTATTTTCGGTAATTCGATCCTGTTCCGATTGTGAAAATAACTCAACTCTTATGCCTGGGCGACCCAGAATTGCCATGAGAATATCATGATTGACCCGAATAGTGTGAAATTGATCGAGCTCAGGGAGAACTTCTGCGAGTTCTTCCTTCTCACCCATCGACAAAGACTGGAAAGCTCTGGCTGGATCTTGAAATCTTGTTGCTTTAACTAATTGGTTGGTATCGTTCAAAATTACTATACCCAGTTCAAATAGTATTACACTTGCGGATCCTTCCATTATACTCTTACTTCAACATGACGACCTCATTAAAAAGTCTAACATCTAAATCCATACTAATTCTTCTCTCGATGGTAAATCAAACCTACTCTCCTATTTCAGTGCGTTCATTGTCATGAACCTCTCGATAGTGACGGTCTCCTTCACCCCTGGTCAAAAATTCCTTGCCGCAAACTCGGCATCTAAATGTGCCTCCCTCGTATTCGGACAACTTCATCACATTGTTATTTGGAACAATTCGATTTCACTATTGCAATATGCAATGCCGTATAAAAATAATTCATGCCTAAGATGAGTTGACACCATTTCCGGCATACAGATTGGGAATGCTTACTTTCTGAAGTTTCAATAACTTTTCGTATGCCCGCTCAACATTATATCCCTCATGTACTACTGATCTTATCGCTTGAATCATTGCAACCGGATTTTCCGATTGCCAGATGTTTCTCCCCATATCTACCCCACTGGCACCTGCTTTTATTGAATCATAAGCAAGTTTCAGTACATCTTTTTCATCAGATAGCTTCTTGCCTCCCGCAATGATGACAGGAACAGGACAACCTTCCACTACCTTCTCAAAATCTTGACAATAATAAGTTTTAACCAAGCGAGCTCCAATCTCTGCTGCTATTCTGCAAGCCAAGCCCAGATAACGAGCATCTCTAGTCATCTCCTTCCCAACCGCAGTAACTGCCAAAATTGGAATACCATATTTTTCACCTTCATCGACCAACTTGGCAAGATTTGACAGTGTTTGATGCTCATGTTTGCTGCCAACAAAGATTGAGAGTGCCAAACAGGATGCGTTCATTCTGATAGCATCATCGATAGAAGTTGTAATAGTTTCATTTGAAAGATCCTCGCCCAATATACTACTGCCACCTGAGACTCTAAGGACAATCGGTACGTTCGTGTTTGAATTAACCGAACTCCTTAGTACACCCCTTGTAAGCATGAGTGAATCTGCATACGTCAATAATGGAGCGATGGCCAATTTAGGTACCTCCAATCTATACGTAGGCCCAAGAAAGTATCCATGGTCAACTGCCACCATGACACATCGCTTGGACTCATTCCTAAGAATTTTTGATAATCGATTTTCCATTCCCCAATCCATTTTTGTCACCTATTGATAATTATGAGGCATTATAAACAATTCTTGTTTGATAACTGACGATCGAGTCATTCTTGCGACGTTATGATCACCTTCATTGCATTCATTGCATCATGGGCGCATCGAAAGGCCTCCGCAGACTTTGTAATATCAAAACGATGAGTGATTAAAGGTGTGATATCGACATGATTTTCTGAGATCATGGTCAAGGCATGATTTGTTTCAACTTCGGAACAACCGTAGCTAGAACAGAGGGTTAATTCATTCGAATAGAGCAGGCTAAGGTCTAGTTTGGCTGTATGGTTTTTTTGGGGAACTCCAAACATCAAGATCTTTCCACCCTTCCTAGTAATTTTTAAAGCCAACCCAAATGCTTCTGAACTGCTGGTAGCTATAATTGTAGAGTCAACACCAATCCCAGATGATAACTGCACGACGCGTTCAACAATATCTATTGGTTGTCTGGGATTGAATGCAAAAGTATGTGGATACGATTGCGCAAATTTTAATCTAAAGTCGTTAATATCAACTACAAAAACTTGATTGGCACCCGCTCTTTCTGCTAACAATAGATGCATAATCCCAGTTGGTCCAGCTCCTATAATTGCTATATTGTCTCCATGTTTCATGGAGATCTTGTTGAACCCCCTAATGCAGCAACCTAGAGGCTCTATTAAAGCGGCCTGATCGTAAGAAATATTCTCAGGAAGACGAAGTAAGCCGCCTCTACCAATGTTCAATTCAGGAACAAGAAATTCTTCAGATAACCCACAGGGTTCTAGATTACTCTTTTGGTACATGTCACACATTGTATAATCACCATGTAAACAATACGTACATGAATTGCAGCTGACGTGGTGATGGACGAAAACTCTATCACCTGTTATAAAACCGATTACTTTGCTTCCTACCTTAATTACTTCGCCTGCAGGTTCATGACCAATTCTAAGTGATTGCATAGAATAGTTCCCGTAGACCTTTTCCAAGTCAGATCCGCACAATCCACAGGACCGCATGCGAACAACGATTTGATTTTCATTACACTCAGGTGAATTGTGTTCCTCTACTACTACACTGGAATTAATCACCTTGGCAGTTAACATAAGACCAAAAAATACCTACTGTTCTATTTATAAGATACTGATGACTCCGAAATTGCAGGTAATATGTCCCAAATAATAAGCAGCTCTTCGTGCAAATATTCTCACGATCATATGTCAGCATCGATAAGTTCTTAATTCGGTTAGAATAACATTGTTCGTGAGTCAAGTGTCATTCAAGAAGGTGGGGGCTGTTATCTTGCTGGTTAGCAATATGGATAGAGCTATCAAGTTTTATAGAGATACCCTGGGACTTGTGGTTAAGAATATCTCAGATGAATGGACAGAATTTTTTACGAGTGGCACCGTATTAGCTCTACACCCTGCTAAAACCAAGGTTAAACACAATCCCAACATGTTAGTTGGCTTTATGGTCAGTGATCTGGATTCAATTGCGAACACACTAAGAAGTAAAAACATTAAGTTTTTCAAAGAGCCTAAGGAAGAATCTTTTGGCAAGCATGCGATAATTGAAGATCCAGACGGTCACTTAATTTCGATAGCCGAAATCAAGTCGAAATCATCAGAAGGGTTTGATTTGATTGGTCTGATTGGCGCCGAATGAATTAGCCCTCGCTCTTTGAGACTTTGCCATAGAGAAAAAATCTGTCTGGAATCTTAATGTTGTCTCCGAACATTAGCAAATAGATCTCTTTCATTTCATGAATTACTAATACCGTTGGCAGATCCATTTGCTGGTTATCGATGCTTATCTTCCCGTTACCTTTAATAACGATTGTCAAGTTGCCCTCTCGCTCCAAGTATTCAATTTCCTTTCTATCAGCGTCTAGGTTCACTAGAAACTTCTTTGGTTCATCCTCGACTATGTTATTGGTGTTTATTAATCCTGAAAAATTGGCTCTGTTTTCGGCCATAATTGATGCATTCCATTGCCCATCAATCGAATATTGAGTTAGGTCGTTCAAATCGGAAGACTGGCTTGATTCTAATGATTTTTGAGAACTGAGATTGGATTGTCTAAGGGCACTAATTATTATCCTTGATAATGTGTCTACCAAGTTTCTATCAAAGTCAATCGCAGGGTCATAATTTGGGTCAAGATCCTGTACTGATGGTATGGTCTGATTAGGATTCATTCCGTTCTCCGGATTCAGATTTGACGAAACATTAGAAATGTTAAATGATCCTAGCATAGATTCCACCTGTTGAATATTTAATGGGTGGGTAAAATTACCCTCTAACTCAAGCGTTCTACCGTTTGACGTCAAGGAGGAATACCGATATAAGTAGAATGATAATGAGAAGAGTCCTATAACTGCAATGGCAATAAGAAAAAACCATGTTTGATTCAATCTTCTCCATCCATCCTTGAATAGAAGTGCTCATTATAGTCTATTATAAGTAGTTCTAAGAAAAATACATATGAAGACATTTGAATTGCATGAGAACTGTTTAGTGTCAATACGTACATTCTAGGATTGACCAAAAATGATGTTAAGGTTTCACTTTTTCAATTACTCAAGTGTCTTTGGTTGGACAGTTCATATGTACGGCAAGGTCACTGCACCTTCAGAAGCGGAGCGTGCCAACAGAGCAAATTTTGCAAGCGCTCCTGTCTTATATCTGGGTTTAATCTTGTGCCATTTTTTCTTGCGTTGGTATAATTCTGCCTTAGAGACCATTAAATCGATACGGCTTCTATTCAGATCTATGACAATCCTATCACCATTTTTTACCAGGGCTATGGGCCCCCCCATCATGGCTTCAGGTGAAACATGCCCAATCATGAGACCTCTTGTGGCCCCAGAAAATCTACCATCAGTTATCATGGCTACCTCAGCCCCAAGTCCTTGCCCAACTAAGGCGGCAGTCACAGATAACATCTCCCTCATGCCAGGACCACCTTTCGGCCCTTCATATCTGATAATTACTACATCCCCTTTCTTGATTTTCTGCCTAGATATTGCTTCAAAAGATTCCTCTTCAGAGTTAAACGTCTTGGCTACACCCTGAAATCGGCTCATTTCTAGGCCAGCTATTTTTACTACAGCGCCTTCCGGAGCTAATGTCCCATACAAAATTTTTAATGTGCCTTGCCTATGCAGTGGCTTTTCAATGCTCTTTATTACAGGTTCACCATTTAGATCTGGAGACAATATTTGGAGATTCTTTTCCATCGTATTGCCCGTGACAGATAATACATTACCGTGAATCAGTCCCTTTTTTAGTAAATGTTTTAGAATTACAGGGACACCTCCTACATTGTCGAGGTCAACCATTACATACAGTCCACCTGGTCGCAAATCTGCAAGATGGGGGGTACGCTTGCGTATTCTTTCAAAATCCCTCAAACATAATTTGATACCTATTTCTTTAGCTATTGCAAGTAAATGAAGTACGGCATTAGTAGAACCACCAATGGCATTAACCATAGTTATCGCATTCTCAAATGATTCAAATGTCAAAATATCTCGTGGGCGAATATCATTTTCCAATAGCTTCATTATTTGTTTTCCAGTTTGGTAACAAACTACTTCCCTCCTTTTGCTTTCAGCTGGAGGGCCGGCACTACCCGGAAGTGCAATGCCAAGTGCTTCGCTAACACATGCCATCGTGTTAGCGGTGTACATTCCTCCACATGACCCTGCAGAAGGACATGCTACTTTTTCTAAGTCATGAAGTTCATTTTCTGTAAGTTTGCCGGAATCGAAAGCGCCAACCGCTTCATAAACATCCTGTACAGTTACCGGTTTTCCGTTCCATGTGCCTGGTAATATCGTTCCTCCATAAACGAAAATTGAAGGGAGATTCATCCTTGCCATACCCATCATAGTTCCAGGTAAGCTCTTGTCGCATCCTGATATTCCAACCATTCCGTCATATCCGTGGGCTCTCATCATAATTTCAATAGAGTCTGCAATCACCTCTCTGCTGACTAAAGATGCCTTCATTCCTTCGTGCCCCATAGCAATACCATCAGATACTGATATGGCGGTAAATTCTCTGGGAGTACATCCTGACTCCTTAACTCCATTTTTGGCAAATTGTGCTAGATGTCCCAAATGAATATTACATGGAGTCGCTTCGTTGCAAGTTGAAGATACTCCTATAATTGGCCTCGATAGATCAAGGTCACTTAGTCCCATTGCCTTGTACATCGCGCGGTGTGGAGCTCGTGAAGAACCTTCGACAACAGTTCTACTTACTAACAATAACATAACAAGATAGAAATAGCCTATTTTAATATTATAATTCGAGAAATATTAAGATTCAAGAGATTGTTATTTTTACTAATCCAAAATTGCTATTATCTTGATTCCGTCTACTCCTTCGACTTTGAATAGGGTTTCACACATGCCGCATTCAGCATTTCCATTGGCCATGTCGCTGGCTGATATGCTTTCATTCCTGTAGTCACATTTTGGACAGCTAAATGTAAAACTAATTTCAAAATCAGATAGGTCTATTGTTTCTGGCATTCACTATGTAAGACAAAATTTGATGTATTTAAAAGTCACGACATAGGATCCGAATCAATGAAATAAACGAATAAATCATCTTTGTTTTGACATTATTTCAAATCAGTATGAAAGTAGACTCTTGCATTTTTTGCTCCATTGTTTCGGGACACTCAAAGGCCGAAATAATCTATCAAGACTCCACCTTTGTTGCCCTTCTCGACAAGTATCCTTTTAGCATGGGTCATACTCTTGTAATTCCGCGAAAACATTATGAAGATCTGCTTAAGATGCCAAAGGAAGAGGTTGGAAATTTATATTGCATGGTAAGCATTATAGCTTCAGCTATCTCAAAGGCGCTAAAATCAGAAGGTCTTAATATTGGGCAAAATAATGGACGAGCCGCTAATCAAATAATACCGCATGTGCATGTGCATGTTATTCCAAGATTTAAGCGGGATATTGTGTCTGGTCGGTGGCCCTCACGACATTTGGCGAATGACTTGGAGCTCCATGAAATATCCGATAAAATAAGATCAGTATTGCCGACGAACAATATTACTGGATAAAGCGGCGAGTTTGTAATTATATCAATGTAGTCTATCCATTCGACTCGCTCAGAATTGCATTTATCTCGGTCTAAAACGAAGAATGGCGCCTATGCCTCCAAGGCTCGCTAACTGAGCACCCTCTTCAGTTTTGGAAGAAATTATCTCCAATTTCGCTCCAGTTTGTCCGGATAAATCTTCAACTACAGAGACTAGGTCGCTGTCATTTATTACTAAATCAGTTGCTCCACACGATTCGCAAGCGTTTGACAGCAGATTTTGCCTTGTATTCATCAAGTTTATCCTCTCAGCATACATGATTTTTTCAGCATTGCACTTATTACACTTCAACTTAATTTCTTCAAGTTGAATTTCGTCAATCATAATGACTGTGTCTACTACACCGTTTTTTAGTGATCTAAGCACGTCACTGAATCCATAAATTGCCAAGCCTCTTTCCGAATAAACCTCCGTCATGAACTTCTTCATTAATCTTTTTTCCTCCATTAATCTATAATCGTTCAGAATACCTTGTTCATGCACTTTATCTAGAATCTCTCTTATCCCTTCATCTCCAGAATATGAACAATCTATTGTAGCGATTATGTTCTTCTGCAACCGATAGTCAAGATATTCTTCCTTCAGGAAATTTTCCTTTGTGGGCCCTGGTCCACCTACTATCATTCCACTGATTTTGTATTGTTCAAGAAAGACCTTATATGCGTGGTCGGCGATCCTATGATAAAACTCGTTAAGTTCGTTATCACGAAGCCTTTCAAACCTCCTAGCCGATTGACCTCCCTGCCTGTGTTTTCCCGCTACTCCAGACGTAAGGCTATCAATAACTTGCCAGCGGTCACCTGATACTATGCCTAATCCGGCCTCTTGAGTGTCTATCGCAAGCAATCCGATAGTTCTATCATCTTTTAACATATCTCTAATGTGGTCTGTCCAAAAGTGATCGTCGCACCTGTAAAGATTAATTTGAATTGGTTTTGGTGGATTTACAGAATATAGCTCTATTTTTTCATTGCCAATACCTTTACTATTAGGTATAGCGCCACAAAATATAGCCATGCCGTTTTCTGGAGTTTCTTTGAAAAGTTTTAGATGTTCGACAGTTCGACTTAATGCGTCTTGTACATGCGTTCTGGTGAGATCAGATTTTATATTTGAAGCGGTACCAGCTTCATTTCTAAGCTGAGCAATCACCTCGAAAATCGGGCGACGCGGAGGTATATACACTGTTACTAATTCCGTCCCGTGGCCCGTTATACCTGATAGATCCCTTAACATCTTATTTAATTTGTATCTACCTACGGAATCCCACTTCTGTTTGTGGGTATTTTGAGTCATGTTAGTTACAATAAGAATTTTTTAGTTCAGCTTAATATAAGGCTATCAAGTAATGAAGTTCACGTTATTCACTATAATCCGGAGTTATATGCCTGGCTCAAAAATTTTGATTTAGTCTTTGTATTTTTGGCTCAGTCTAGAGTAGATTGTTCAAATCGAATCAAATACCAAATGCCACCCATTTTTCAGATTTCAATTTGGTCATTATAATTTTTCCCTAAAAAGGTGCTAACAATCTCTAAAACAGTAACTACGAACCATGTCTTCTATTATGGGTTATCAAAACCTTGAAAAGGCAAATCGTTCTGGCAAGGTTCATTATTCACAATTCTAAACGATGTCTAGGGATATAAAAAAATTCCAGATTAATATAAAATAGAGTTCAATCCCATATAAGTTGCTTAATGCTTCCAAGAATAGATTACATCAGACAGGCTCGAATCAAGTTAAGGCTAACTCAAAGAGATTTGGCGATTCTAGCTGGTATCAGTACTTCAATGGTTAACCAGATTGAATCTGGGAGGTGTAAACCTAGTTACGAAACTGCTAGAAAGTTATTCGAAGTTCTTGGTTCTCATGAAGGAAAATCTGCCATGAAAGCACGAGAAATTTGTACATTGAAAGTAATCTTTGTCCAAAAGAATGAACCCTTGCAATCAGCAATAGAAAAAATGAGGCAAAATTCAATCAGTCAAATCCCAGTTTTTGACGGTTCAAAGGTTGTTGGTCTCTTAAGCGAAGATATTTTGGCGCGGAGTATGATAGAACAAGAAAAAACTAACTTTCTTGAATTGTCAATTTCAAAGATGATGGAGCCTCCGCCTCCAATAGTAGATGTTTCGACTCCAGCCAAAGCGCTAATACCGTTAGTAAGATTTACCAAATGCGTTCTTGTAAGCGAAAAAGGTGAAGTAGTGGGTATAGTGACAGTTAGCGACACACTTAAGATGGTGGAGTAATAGTGAATAAAGGGTTAAATCAGCTCAACTTCTCAAGTCCTACACAACAATCTGCACAGTTTAGACAATCTGGACATATATTCAACTCGCTCTGGTCAAGCAAAGCAGCTCCGCATAGCGCGCACTTCCTATTTGAGGAAATTTTGGACGCCAACGTTTCTAATGTATCTTATTATTACATATTAAATTTTCTTGTAATCTCAATCTATGATTTCACACAATTCATTTATCTCAAGGTAAAAGCCCCAGTTCACATATTTTTCAGCTTGCCTATAACAATCTTAAGTGTGATACTGACTACTGCTCTTAAGGTCTCCCAATTCGCTTTGTTCCTATGTTGATTTTCCTAGAACGCTTGATGTCTTCCATTAGCCACTTTGTCACCAAAATCAATCCCACGATGGGAAAGCTTCCAATAAAAATGTAAGGAAAAATTGCCAATATTATTGATGGTGTGAAAATATCCATACTTTAAATTGCAAAACACCAATATAAGTAATTTCGTATCAGTTAGGTTGTCTAGCCAATTGGGGATGAGAGCAATAATACGTGATTATTGTAAAGAGACGTATTGATCCGAATCTATGGACAGAGTAAAATTCTTGATTTTATGCGAAGAGTCCCTATTGTCCATTACTATACTAAAGCTCGCTTCGTTACCTTCAGTGATATTTATCGGTTCAGTAAGTGCTTTGGCCACATGCATTATGGTTCCATTATGATCGTAAAATGATGAAATTACCGAGGTATTTGTAGCCGTTTTGTTGCCTTGATTTAGCACCCGTCCATTAATGTGATAAAATCCATAGATATCTAGGTAATCTTCAGCCGAAATCAACTCAAGTGAATAATTTTTCATTAAACCATTGTAACCTTTAAACTGTAGAAGATAACTTGCGACGTTCTTAGTAAGTGTGTTATTCAACAGAAGCAATTCGAATGGTGAAATGTATCCCTGATTCAAACTCCGAACGGCAGTACCGGCACTAGCGTTCGCGATCCACGTGCCGTTTGCATCCATGAAATTTGCATATACACCAACGCTTCGTTTTGGTTCGTCTGAAATATTCTCTAATTCTCCAATAATGTGTATACGACCAATGGTGTCTATGAACATGTTTGTATTGAGAGCTCGAAAGTCAACTTGTGCTATGGTACTAATAATATCAAAATCAAACGGGATTAAAAGAATTAAGCCTATAATTGCGAAAAAGTTCAACTTCAATATTGATTACACTTCGTTCCTATCTGACTTCCTAATTAATGTAGTTGCCATGTAATCCCTTGACGGATGAGAAATCCATCAAATAAGCATATTCTGATGATGGTTCCTTTACTTGTGCTTAGGGTCTAGGGATAACATCACGTCTTGCGATTGTCTAAATACCCATTTCCATGGCTAAGGGACGGTATTTCAATTTTTTTCCATGTGGTATAGTCCTTATGATCTGTCAATTCAACATTATAAGAAAAATAAAGTCTTTTTCGGATCTCATCTGATTCCTGATAACGTCCTGCCCTTCTAAAAGCATTCCTTTCTTTGATCAGTCTTTCAATGTTTAGCTTCTCTTCATTTGGAACTTCTAATACCTTCAGTCCGAGTATTTCCAACATAGTATTTAACATTGGTAAAACTATCATGGAGGCATCATATGTCAATCTGTCGAGAGAGCTTAGCTTGTTAACTACATTTGCTAGTTTCAAAACTGATGCTATTGCAAGTGATGTATTCATATCTCCGTTCATTGCGTTCTGAAACTCAATAAAAATTTGCTCAATATCTCCGATTGACTGTGTGGGTACTTCCCCAC
>Ga0114129_10011284_pt1 | contig 12732 bp, 13 predicted proteins | sample RhiMetdeltSRZDD1_FD_80071 | JGI IMG/M metagenome (GOLD analysis project Ga0114129, IMG submission 80071) | Populus rhizosphere microbial communities from Tennessee, USA - Rhizosphere MetaG P. deltoides SRZDD1 (version 2) (version 2) | ecosystem: Host-associated > Plants > Roots > Rhizosphere >...
GTCCAGGGCTTCATCGCGACCTACTTCCTGATCCTGTTCATGCTCATTCCGACGGTCGTCCCGCTCACGATGGCGATCTACTCGGTGATCGGGGAGAAGGCCTCGCGGACGCTCGAGCCGCTGCTCGCCACGCCCGTCGGCGTCGGCGAGCTTCTCTTCGCGAAGAGCCTCGCGTCGACGATCCCTTCGGTGATCGTCACCTGGCTCGCGTACGCCATCTACCTGCTGTCGGTCGCGACGCTGGGGAGCCAGGCCGCGGTGCGCGCCGTGACGGCGCCGCGGTGGGTGCTCGCGATCGTTGTGATGGTGCCACTGCTCACGATGCTCTCGGTCAACCTCGGCATCCTCATCTCGACACGCGTGAACGACGTGCGCGTCGCGCAGCAGATCGGAGGCCTCGTCGTCGTGCCCGTCGTCGGTCTCGGGATCGCGCAGGTCACCGGCCGCGTCGTGCTGGACAACGTCGCGTTCGTGCAGTTCACGGCGATCCTCATCGCCCTGGATCTCGCGGTGTTCATCGTCGCTCGGCTCGCGTTCCAGCGCGAGAACATCCTCGCGCGCTGGCGGTAGCGGCGATGTCCCGAACGCGACCCGCGCCGACCCTTTCGGGTCGAGCGACGTCCTGGTGCGCTCGGGTGGAACGCGACCCCGCCGGGCAACGGGGCGCCGCCACCCAGTCCGGGGCGGACGATCTACGACGTCGACCTGAGGCTCGGCCAGACGCAGGGCGGCTTCTACTGGCGAGGCACGCTGCAGCTCGGGCTCGCCTAGCCTTGCGCCTAGGGATTCGCTGTCGGGGTCGCGTGACCACGCGGGAGGACGGGTAGCTGCGGATTCGGGACGACGCCCGGCGTCGGTGACGGGAAGCGCAGACGCGGCGTCGGCGAGGGCGTGCTCGGCGCGAGGGGCACCGTGATCGCGGGCGGCGTGCGTCCGCCCTCGTCGTCGGGGAACGTGCGAGCGCCGACGATCGTGACGCTCGTCGTGAAGGTCTCGGTCACCGCGACGTTCCGCTCGCGCACGTCGTAGGCGAGGCGATACGTGCCGAGGACCGCAGGCGCGACGAACGCGGTGAAGAACGTCCCCGTCGCGCCCGGCTCGAGCGTGCCGAGCGCCACGGTCCCCTGCACGACCGATCGGTTCGTCTTCGTGTCGACCAGCCGCCACGCGAGCGTCAGAGGGTGCGACGTCGTGCCCGCGGTCGGCAGGGCGGTGTACTTCGTCACGAGCAGCGACGCCTCGCCGCGGTGCAGCATGCTGGGCACCGCCGCGGCGGCGGTCACGATGTAGGGCAGGTGCGCACGCACCTGGAACGACGCCGTCGCGGCACCGAGCCTCGCGAGCCCGTTTCCACTCGCGTCGGCGAGGCCGAGCGTCACCTTGTAGTCACCGGGCGTCTTCGGCACGGTCAGCGCGACACCGACGTTGGCGCTGCGCCCCGGGGCGAGCCCCGGGAGCGCGCTGGGCGTCGCCGACGTCGCGACCAGGACGTCTTTGCTGTCGCGCATCTCCCAGATCAGGCTGAACGATCCGGCACCGCTCGCATTCCAGGTGTCGCTGCCCGCGTTCGTGATCGGCACGGTGATCCGCGGCGACGATCCGGTGTCGACGCTCACCGCGGTCCGTGGCACCTCATACCGCGCGTTCGCCGGTGGCTCGAGCACCGCGCTGTAGACGATCGACGCGACGTTCGCGATGAACGCGTACGCATCGGCGTCGTAGACGTTCCAGGTCATCGCCACCACCACGCGGGGACCCGACGGTGTGAAGATGATGCCCGCGTCGTGCGTGAGGCCGGGGAGATTGCCGGTCTTGTGCGCGACCACCACGCCCTCGGGAAGCCCGGCCGGAAGGCGATCGTTGACCTGCTGTCGCTTGAGGCGCGCGAGCATGCGATCGGACGCGGCCGCCGAGATGAGCTGGCGTTTCGCGAGCAGCGTGAGGAACGTTCCGACGGCGCGCGGGGTGGCGACGTTGTCGTCCTCGCCCCAGGCCGTGAAGACGTGGAAGTCGCCGATCCCCGCGGCCCGAAGTGTCGCGTTGATGTTGTCCGCACCGAGCACGTGCCACAGCGCGAGTGCCGCGCCGTTGTCGGAGATCGTGATCATCGCCTCGAGCGCTTCGTCGAGCGTGAGCGCGGTGCCCGCGAGCTCGAAGGATCCATCAGAGGTGATGTCCTCGTCTTCGATGGTGATGGTGTCGCCGTAATGGAGCTGTCCCGCGTCGACGCGGCGCTCGGCCTCCGCGAGCACCGCGAGCTTGTAAAGGGACGCGGTGATGATCGGCTCGTCCGCGTCGTGCGAGTACAGCGGCTTGGCGGTGTTCGGGTCGGCGATCCAGAGGCCCGCGCCGCCCGGGAAGGTGCCGAGCAGCTGCTCGAGGTGCCGCACGAGCTCGGCGGTGCTGGCGGCGGCAGGGGTGCCGGGGACCAGCCCCGACAGGACCACGCCGAGCGCCAGGAGGACCGCCGTCCCTCTCATCGCCCTCAAGTAACGCGCCTTCGGCCGCGGTGTTTCACCGCTTAACGATTCGTTCACCTTTCAGCGCATCGTGGCCCAGCCGCAGCATCTCCCGGTATCCGGCGCGTGTCTCATCCTCGAAGCCGAGCAGGTGGAGCGCCCCATGAGCGGCCAGGAAGGCGATTTCGGTCGCGAGCGGCCAACGCCGCCGCTTCGCCTGTCGCGCCGCTTGCGGGCCGCTGATCACGACGTCGCCGAGCTCGAGCGTGCCGTCGGCCTCACGCTGCAGCGACGCCGCGGCACTCGAACCCTTGAGGCCGCGACGGAGCGACTGCCCGAACGAGAGCACGTCGGTCGTTCGGTCCTTGTGTCGGTAGCGGCGGTTCAGCTCGCGCATCCCCGCATCGTCGACGAACGCCAGGACCAGCTCCGTTTCGACGGTGACACCGTACGGGCGAAGCGCGGCGCGCACCGCGCGTCGCGCGGGCGCGAGATCACACGGAGCTTCGCCTCGGACCGCGATCTTCAGCGGTCGGACGCCGCCTGAGATGCGGGGGGAATACGGGCGATGCGGTCTTCCGGATACGGGATGCGCTCGTGATACACACCGAGCAGCAGCTCGCAGAACGCGTCCTTGATGTGCTGGACGTCGCGGAGCGTGAGATCGCAGTCGTCGAGCTGTCCTTCCGCGAGCCGCTCGCCGACGATCTTCTCGACCATCGCGCGGATCGCCTCCGGCTTCTTCTCGGCGAGGGAGCGTACCGACGCCTCGGTGCCGTCCGCGAGCATCACGATGGCGGCTTCCTTCGTGCGCGGCCGCGGACCCGGGTAATGGAAGGACGCTTCGTCAGGACTCTGTCCGCGCTGCTGCGCGAGCTGGTAGAAGTACTTCACGACCGCGGTGCCGTGGTGGGCGGGGATCATCTCGCGGATCATCGGCGGCAGGTGGTAGCGGTCCGCGAGCGACAGGCCGTCGCGCACGTGCGCCGCGACGATGCCGGCGGACACCATCGGATCAAGCTCGTCGTGCGGGTTCGTACCCGTCTGGTTCTCGATGAATGCCGATGGGTTCCGCATCTTGCCGATGTCGTGGTAGTACGCGCCCACGCGCGCGACCAGCGGATCCGCGCCGATGACCTCGGCGGCGCGCTCGGCGAGGTTCGCGACGAGCAGCGAGTGGTGGTAGGTGCCGGGCGTGCGCAACAGGAGCTGCCGCAGCAGCGGGTGGTTCGGATCCGCGAGCTCGCGGAGCTCGAAGACGGTCGTGATGCGGAACAGGTGGCCGAAGATCGCCATGCCCGCGAAGGCGAGCAAGCCGGAGCCGGCTCCGCTCACGAGCGCCGCGACGGCGAGCTGCGCCGCCCCGACGGGATCGGTGGATTGGCCGATCAGCGAGAACGACACGACGACGCCGAGGTTGCCGATCGCCACGGCGAGCGCGCCGGTCGCGAATTCACGGGCCGTCGTCGCGCGCCGCACCGCGGCCATCCCGAGCAGCGCCGGCACGAGAACGTACGCGACGAGCTCGACCTGGCCGGACGTGATGCCGACGTGCAGGGCGCCCGCGATCTGCGTCGCGAGCGCCGTGCGTCCGCCGACGAGCACGGTCAGGATCATGGCGACGGCCGCGAACGGGAGGAAGTAGGCGAGGAGCGTGTGCCCGGGAACGAGGGCGCGCGCGGTTATCGTCACCGCCAGCAGCGACAGCGCGACGAGGATGATCTTGCGGTCGTCGTTCCAGGCTTCGGTCGCGTAGCGCTCGACGAACAGCGCGAGCACGGCAGCGATGAGGACGGCCCAGATCGTGAGGCCGACCGCGCCCGGCCAGTCGATGCCGGTATTGACCAGACCGAGGGCACGGAGCTTCTCCACGTCCTGCTGGCTGACGACGGTGGCCTCGCGAACGACGACCTCGCCGCCGAGCACCTGCACCTGGACCGGCTGCACCGCGCTGCGCGCCGTCTGTTGGTCGCTCGCCGTCTTGATCGGATCGAGCGCGACGTCGGAGTCGAGGAACTGCCGCACGAGCTCCGCGCCGACCGCCTTCTGGCGATCGGTCCAGGCCGGCGGGAGAGACGTGGCCGCGGCGGCGCGCGCAGCCTCGAGCTGCTCCGGCCGGATGCCGGGCTGGTAGAGCGTGCGGAGCGCGTTGTCCACTTCCTTCGAGAGCGCGTCCCACTCGGCCGCGGTCATGTCGACGACGAGCGGCGCGAGCTGCGGCGTGATCGTCGCCTCGGTGAGGCGCGTCAGCGCGGTGATCCGCTGCTCGCGCGTCGTCGTCGTGTCCGCGCGTACGCGGCCGAGCGCGGCGACCGCCTGCGCTTGCCGGTCTCGCGAGGCGGCGACGACGGCCTGGTTGCGCGTGTATACCTTCGGCACGGCCGCGGCGGCGCGCTCGCGCTCGGCCTCGGTGAGGGTCTCGGACACGAACGCGACCGAGTGCGGCGCCTTCACCGTGCGATCGGCGAGCGTCCCGACGTCGTACCCGACCGTCGCGGGCGGCGACATCAGTAGCGCGATCGCGGTCAGGATCCCGGTCAGGACGACGAACACGTAGATCCGCGCCTTCCTGGCACCGAACGCATCGCGAAGCGCGGTGGGAAGCTGGTCGATCCGCCGTCCGGCTGGGAGTCGGATCACTTCTTTTCGTACCGATCGTACGCCCGGACTATGCGCGCAACGAGCTCGTGCCGAACGACGTCGCGCTCGTCGAAGTCGACGAACGCGATCCCCTCGACGTCGCGCAGGATCTCGCGCGCGACGACGAGACCGGAGCGCTGATCCTTTTCGAGGTCGACCTGCGTGATATCTCCGTTGACGACCGCCTGGGACCCGTAGCCCAGGCGCGTCAGGAACATCTTCATCTGCGCGGGCGTGGCGTTCTGCGCCTCGTCGAGGATGATGAACGCTTCGTTAAGCGAGCGGCCGCGCATGAATGCCAGCGGCGCAACCTCGATCTCACCACGCTCCATCGCGCGCGTAAAGCGTTCAGGTGGCATGAGCTCGTAGAGCGCGTCGTAGAGCGGCCGCAGGTACGGATCGATCTTTTCGGTGAGGTCGCCTGGAAGGAATCCGAGCCGCTCCCCTGCTTCGACGGCTGGCCGCGTGAGAATGAGTCGCGCGACCTTGCGATCGCGCAGCGCCGTTACGCCCGTCGCGACGGCGAGGTAGCTCTTTCCCGTGCCGGCAGGGCCTGTCGCGAACACCAGATCGTGATTCCGGATCGCCTCGACGTAACGACTTTGGTTCACGGACTGCGGGGTGATACGTCTTCCGCGAACGGTTGTCGCCACGACCTCGCGCAGCTGCTCGGGCGCGCCGACCGGCGCGTCCTTCGCATCGCCGATCAGCCGCTCCAGCGCGGGCTTGCGCAGATTGTCGTCGCGGTCGGACAGCGTGCGCATCGCGCCGACGAGCTCTCCGACGCGCGCGACGTTGGCGGGATCGCCGGTGATGCGCAGCTCCGCACCGCGCGACACGATCTTCACGTCGAACTCGCGCTCGATGCGGTCGATGTTGGTGTCGTTGTTCCCGGTGACGAACATCATCTCGTCGGGATCGGGGATGAGGATGGTGATCTGGGCTGGAGCGCTCACGACGGCGCCTTCTCCTTCAGCAAGGCGCCGACGAGGCCCGCGACCTTCTTCCCGTCGGCGCGGTCCTTCGTCTGCGCGAGCACCTTCGGCATCACCTTCCCCATGTCGCGCGGACCGGTCGCGCCCGACTCCGCGACGACGCGCTCGACGATCGCCCTCAGCTCGGCGTCCGACATCTGTTGCGGCAGATACGTCTGCAGGATCGCAAGCTCCTGCTCTTCTTTCGCCGCGAGCTCCGGACGATCGCCCTTGTGGAACGCGTCGATCGAGTCGCGGCGCATCTTCGCTTGCTTCTGAAGGACTTCCTGCACCGCGACGTCGTCGAGATCGTCCGGGCGGTGTTCGGCCATGTACGCCTGGCGCGCCGCCTCGTCCTTGCCCTCCGCGATAAGACGCTCGATCGTCGCTTGCAGACGGTCGACGCCATCGCGCTGGAGCGCGGCCAGCAGGAAGCGCAGCGTGTCACGCTGGAACGTGTCGCCGGACTTCATGGCGGCCCGAAGATCGCTCTCGAGCCTTTGTTTCAGAGGGGACGCGACGGCGGGGCTCTCCGAATTAGCGCTTGCGCCGCTTGGCTTCCTTGCGCTTGCGACGCGCGGCGGGGCGCTCGTAGAACTCACGGCGGCGGGCTTCCGCGAGGATGCCGGCTTGCTGGATCTTCTTGTTGAAACGGCGGAGGGCGGCCTCGAATGACTCGCCATCGCCGACGATCACTTCAGACAACGTCCTTGGATCACCCGCCCTTCGGTCTTATGAGACTGGCTGACAGAGACAGAACGCCGGCCCTCACACCGGGCCGACGAGCTCATGATATGCGCCGGCGGCCTCGTGGACCACGGTAAGGTTACGCATCTTTACCGCGCAGGAAAATCAGCACCGCGCAGGAAAGTCAGCCCGGCGGCCAGGCGAAATCCCGCCCACCGAGCACGTGGAAGTGCAGATGCCAGACGGTCTGGCCGGCGTGGTCGCCGTTATTCACCACCAGACGGAAGTTGTCGCCGACACCGCCCTGGCGGGCCACGCGGCGGGCCGCCTGCAGCAACCGGCCTCCGAGCGCCTCGTCCTCCAAGTCCGAGAGCCGCTCGATGTGCTTCCGCGGGACCACCAGGACGTGGAACGGCGCGCGCGGGAAGACATCGTTGATGGCGACGACGTGCTCGTCCTCGTAGACGACGGTCGAGGGGATCTTTCCCGCCACGATGCGACAGAACAGGCAGTCGTCCACGCAGCCAAGAGAATACCGACGTGGTGATAGCCGCCGTCGTCGTGAGCTATGTGCTCGCGTCCATCTCGTTCCCGTACTGGATCGCGCGCGCGAACGGCGTCGATCTGCGGGCGGTCGGAGAACGCAAGCTCGGCGGCGGCAACCTCGCGAAGAGCGTGGGCCTTTCGCAGGGCCTCATCGGCGGGACGCTCGACGGCGCGAAGGGCTTCCTCGCGGTGTTCGTCGCGCGCTGGATCGGATTGCCGCTCGAGGAGCAGCTCGCCTGCGGCATTGCCGCGATCGTCGGCCAGATGTGGCCGGTGTTCCATGGCTTCGATGGCGGTCGCGCCAACGCGACCGGGTGGGGCTTCGCGCTCGCCGCCGATCCGATCGCCGCCTTGATCATGGGCGTGCCGCTGTACCTCAGCTTGCTGGCCGTGCGGTTCGTCCATCCGCGGCCGACTCGCCTGCTTCCTCTCGCGAGCCTTCTCTCGTTCGCCATCTTTCCGGCGGTCATCTGGGAGCAGGACGGCACGACGCCCACGGTCATCGCGGGGCTCGTCGTGCTCGCGCTCATCCTGGTGCGCCGCGTGAGTGCGGGCCTCCGCGAGGATCTCGCCACGGGCGCGCCGCTCGCGCGGGTGCTGGCCAACCGAGCGGTATATGACCGCAGCGAGCTCCAGGAGCGTGGCGTCGTCGCGATCTAGGGCGACGCGCCTCGCGTCACGGCTCCGCGGCATCAGGTGTGCTCTGGCGCGAGGCGTGCCGCCGCTCGATGGTTTCTACCCGCTGGTATCGCTGGCGGCCTTCCTCTCGGGCGGCTGCTTCGGCTTCTACGCGGCGTGGCGTGGATATGCCGAGCGCAGAGCGCGCCGGCGTGAGCAGCAGCCCCGCGAGCGGCGCGAGGTCGACGGTTGGGCGGCGTGATCCGTTTCCCGCGCAACGGGCGGCACAACGAGCTCGAGTGGCCCGAGTCGGCGGACGATGCGCAATGGTCCGCGCCGCTGAGCTCGGAGGTGTCGTCGAGCTGGCTCGACGCGAAGCGGCGGCACGACGGCGATGACGACGGCGACGGCGGTGGGCGCGCTGCCTAACTGAGGCGGTCCATCACCAGCGCGACGGCCGCGATCGCGGCGGTCTCGCTGCGCAGGTTCCGACCACCGAGCGACACCGTCACCGCGCCGCGCTCGCGCGCGAGCGCGACCTCGTCCTCGGCGATCCCGCCCTCCGGTCCGATCGCCAGCGAAAGGGCGCGCGCGGTGGCGGGCAGCGCGTCGCGGAGGCGCACGCGCCGCTCCGCTTCCCACGCGACAAAGACCGGTGCCGGCAGCGCGGCGAACACGTCCGTCCACACCCGCGCCGGTTCGATGGTCGGGACGCGCCCGCGCCGCGCGGTCTCGGCGGCCTCGCGGGCGATCCGCTCCCAACGGGCGCGCTTGGCCTCGCTGAGACCGCGAACGACGGAACGGGCGCTGGTGAAGGGGACGATCCGCGACACGCCGAGCTGCGTCACCGCCTCGACGACCTCCTCATCGCGGTCACCGCGCAGCACGGGCAGCGCGAGCGTGAGCGCGACCGTCGGCTCGGCCGGAGTGAAACCGCGCTCCCGGACGACCCCGGTGACGGACGTCGGTCTCACCGCTTCGAGCGCGACCACGGCTTCCGCGCCGTCAGCGACCAGCGCGACCTCGTCACCGGCGCGCAGCCGCAGCACGGTCGCGATCTGACGCGCCTGCGCGCCGCTGAGCGTCACGCGATCGGCGCGCAGCGTTTCCGGCGTGACGAAGAAGCGATGCATTACCGGCGCAGGGCGAGCGCGACCCAGTCGTCGCGCTCGGTGCGGTCGAGCACCTCGAGGCGCATGTGCGCGAAAGCGTGGCGTGTCGCGGGCTCCGCGGGCGCGCTGATGCCGGCGACGAGCAGCGTGCCGCCACCAGCGAGCCGCGCCGCAAGATGCAGCGCGATGCGCTGCAGCACCGGCGAGACGATGTTCGCGATGACGACGTCGAAACGGCCCGGCACGTCCGCGGCGCTTCCCTCGCCGACCGGGATCGCGACACCGTTGCGCGTCGCGTTCTCGCGTGCGGCATCGACGGCGAGCGTGTCGGTGTCGACCGCGACGACGGGCGATGCGCCGCGCTTCGCCGCGGCGATCGCCAGGATGCCCGAGCCCGTTCCGACGTCGAGCACGCTCTTGCCGTCGACCGGGAGCGTCGAGAGCGCCTCGAGACACTGCTGCGTCGTGGGATGCAGCCCGGTGCCGAACGCCATGCCCGGGTCGAGCACGAGCTCGACGGCCTCGTCGCCGGTCGCCTTCGCCCACGACGGCCGAACGAGGAACGCGCCGATGCGGATCGGAACGAACTCGGCCTTCCAGCTCTCGAGCCAATCCTTGTCGTCGACGCGACGCGCGACGAGCTCACCGATGGGCCCCAGGCCGAACGCCTGGAGGTGGCCGAGCGCGTCGCGCACGTCGGAGACCTTGGCGAAAGCGTCGGCGTCCTCGACGACGTACGCCTTCACGGTGTGATCCGTGCCCCGACCCGCCTCGAGCGGGACCTCCACCGCGATGCCGTTGTAACCGACACGCGAGAGGATCTCGCTGACCGCTTCGACGGCCTCGGCCTGCGCGGGGACCGCGATCTCGAGCCAGCGAGTCGGCGGCGTCATTCGCCGCCGATGGCGTCCTTCAGGCGATCGAAGACTCCCCGCGCGTCGCTCTCGTCACGTTGCTCGGGCGCGCCCTCGATCTCGTGCAGCTGCCGGTACAGCGCTCGCTGTTCCTTCGTCAGCGTCCGCGGGATCGCCACGTCGAGATAGACGAGCTGATCGCCGCGGCCCGACGAGCCCAGATGCGGCACGCCCTTCCCGCGCAAACGGACCATCTGACCGTGCTGCGCGCCTCCCGGCACCTTCACCGCCGCGGTCGCGCCCTCGATCGTCGGGACCTCGAGATCGGCGCCGAGCGCGGCCTGCGCCGGGGAGATGCGGAGTACATGCACGAGGTCGTCGCCCTCGCGACGGAAGAGGGCGTTCTCGCGCAGCCGGACGAGCACGTAGAGGTCGCCCGAGGGGCCGCCGCGAAGACCGGCTTCGCCTTCACCCGCGACACGGAGCTGCTGCCCGTCGTCGATCCCCGCGGGAATGTCGAGCGGAAGCTCGTGGTCGCGGCGCTCGCGGCCTTCGCCGCGGCAGCGCGTGCAGAGCGCGTCGACAGTCTTGCCTGAGCCGCCGCAGCGCGGGCAAGTCGACACGTTCACGAAGCGGCCGAACACCGATTGCTGCACCTGGCGCACCTCGCCGCGACCGTTGCACGTGGCACAGGTGGAGATCTTCGAGCCGGGTTCCGCGCCGCTGCCTTCGCAGCGCTCGCACGTCTCGAGCCGTGGAACGCGGATCGTGCGCGCGCCCCCCTTCACGGCGTCGATGAGCTCGACCTCGATCTCCATCCGCAGGTCGGCGCCGCGCATCGGTCCGCGCGGCTCGCGCCGGCGGAACTCGCTGCCGAAGAAGGTCTCGAAGAGATCGCCGATACCGAAGTCGCCGAGGCCCTGACCGTTGCCGAACATGTCGTAGCGCTGGCGCCGCTCCGGATCGGACAGCACCTCGTAAGCCTCGGTGACCTGCTTGAAGCGCTCGCCCCCGTCGGACGTCTCGCTCGTGTCGGGATGGTGCTGGCGCGCGAGCTTGCGGTAGGCGCTCCGGATCTGGTCCGGTGTCGCGTTGCGCGGAACGCCCAGGAGCTCGTAATAGTCGGCCGTCTTCGCCATCACCTGTCATTATCCGGTCTGGTGGCCGATCTCTTCCGTATCACGACGCAGTTCCTCCACGTCTTTGCCGGCGTTCTCTGGATCGGCGGCGGCGTGTACGCGGGCTTCGTCCAGCTGCCTGCCGTGCTTGCCGCTCCGCCGGCGGCGCGCGGCGCCGTCATGGCGCAGCTCGGACCGCGACAGGTCCGGTATCTGCTGCGCGTCGCCGAGCTGACCATCGTGACGGGCGTTCTCAATCTCATCGCGAGCGGCCGTGGGCAGCAGCTCGCCGAGCCGTTCTCGTCACGCTGGGCGATCGTCCTCGGGCTCGGCATCCTGCTGGCGATCGGGCTCTACGTGCTCCTGCGGGCCGCCGTCGCGCCCCGTGTCGCGCAGATGCTGTCGCTGGGGCCGAAGGCCGCCGGCGGCGACGCGGCGGCTGCCGCCGAAGTCGCGCAGATCGTGACACGGCTGCGCACGCTCGGCTTAGTGCAGGTCGCGATCGGCGTCTTCATCATCCTCGCGATGGTGACCGCGCGCCTGTCGTGAGCCCACTCGCGCTCGGCACGGGACTGTTCATCGTCTACGGTCTCGTTTACGTCCTCATCGGTGCGCTGACACCGCTCATGCACGACACGCCTACCGGCCGCGAGATGCTCTTCCTTTCGCCGCGCACGGACACGACCTTGTTCGGCGCTCGGCCGGCCGAGCTCCTGCGCGCCGACCCGCAGCTGTCGCAGCTGCGATCCCTCTTACTCCAGGTCATCGGCGGCCTTCTGTTGAGCGGCGGCGTGCTCATCCTCGGCATCACCTGGTTCGCACTGCGTGCCGGACAGAGCTGGGCGCTCGCGGTGCTGTCGGTCGCCGGCCTCGTCGTGCTGCCGATCTGGGTCATCGTTTTCCGTCGGTACATCGGCGCTGGAGCGTCGCCCGGGCTAGCTGACCTGCCACCCTTCATGTGGATACCCGCCGCGATCCGGCTACCTGCGATCGCGCTGTCATGGATCGGCCTGCGCGCGGAGCAATGAGCGGCCTGGTCTTCGCGGCGATCGCGCCGCACGGCAGCATGGCGATCGCGGAGTGGTGCAAGCTGGAGGAGCGCACGCTCGCGGCGACGACGCGCGCGGCGATGGAGGAGCTCGGCCGCCGCTTCGCGGCCGCAAGGCCCGACGTCACCGTCGTCCTGACGCCGCACAACATCCACGTCGAGCGCGGCATGGCCGTCGTGCTCGCGGGCACGATGGCCGGGACACTCGAGAGCGGCGCGGCACCGATCGCGATGCGCGTGCCCGTCGACCGCGAGCTCGCGATCGCCATAGCGGTCGCCGTGGGCGAGGCGGGCGTGCCGATCGCGGCCGTCAGCTACGGCGCGAACGACACTGCGGCCGCGGTCTTCCCGATGGATTGGGGCACGCAGGTGCCGCTGCACTTCATGGGTGGGCGCGACGACCCGCCGACACCGATCGTCATGGTGGCGCCCGCGCGCGATCTCCCCTGGGACGCGCACGTGACCGCCGGTCGCGTGATCGCTAGGACAGCCGCAGCGTCCGGAAAACGCGTCGCGCTCATCGCGTCGTGCGACCACGGTCACGCGCACGACCCGAAGGGTCCCTACGGCTACAGCCCGGCGTCGAAGGAGTTCGACGACCGCGTCGTCGACCTGGTGAAGCGCGACGCGCTTGGCGAGCTGCTGACGTTCGATCGCGCGTTCGTGTCGGAGGCGA
>Ga0114129_10011287_pt1 | contig 12732 bp, 13 predicted proteins | sample RhiMetdeltSRZDD1_FD_80071 | JGI IMG/M metagenome (GOLD analysis project Ga0114129, IMG submission 80071) | Populus rhizosphere microbial communities from Tennessee, USA - Rhizosphere MetaG P. deltoides SRZDD1 (version 2) (version 2) | ecosystem: Host-associated > Plants > Roots > Rhizosphere >...
CCCCGATCGTTTCCATCCCCTCGCGCGTCGCGACTTCCGGACCCTCGAGCGGTGGAAGCACCAGATAGCCATCGGACTGCAGCCGTTCGACGTTGCGGCGCACGGCGGGGTGCTCAGTCATGGCCGGATTGGCGATCGGCACAAACAGCACCGGCACCTCTGCCGCAATGATGAGTGCAGAAATCAATTCGTCCGCAATTCCGTTCGCAACCTTGCCGAGAATGTTCACGCTCGCCGGGTAGACCACGATGAGATCTACGCCGCGTCCAAGCTCGATGTGCGGCACGTAGACGCCATCGCCGCTTTGGTCCATCTCGATGAACACCCGGTTGCGGCTCGCCACTTCCACGGCATAGGGTGACACCATCTTCGCTGCAGCTTGTGAAAGAACGACCTGCACGTCGTCGGCAAAGTGCCGGAGCATGTGCAGCACGAATCCCGGGAGCGAGTAGCACAAGTAGCCGCCGCTCGCACAGACGAGCATGCGCTGCGCTCTCTTCCCGTTTGATTGTGGATCCGCGGCCATCTCCTCAGAGCCTCACTGAAAATCTGCGCGCCCAACGGCTGAGCGCAAACAGGCGCCAGACCGCGCGGTAATCATCATGTACCGCGTGCTGAAAATCAAGCAGGAAACGGGACGCTGCGGGCGCATTCGTCCATCCGGCGCGCCGGAAATCGGGGTCCTCGATCGCGTCGGTCATCGCATCCTGGAGCGGGCCGCGTATCATGATTTCGTCGGGCGTTCCGAATCCCATGCGGTCGGGACGCTCCGTGATCTGGTGAGGCACGTAGCGCCGCGCGATATCGCGCAGCATGCGCTTGCGGTCACCGTTGCCGATCTTATACGCGTCGGGCAGGGAGAACAAAAACTCGACGAATGCCCGGTCGAAGTATGGCACGCGGGCCTCGATGGAATGAGCCATCGCGTTGCGGTCGCCATAGCCGAGCACGATCTTCACGTTTCCCCAGCGAACGTCGAAGTACAGCTGCCGGTTCACGAGCGAGCGATCGGGGCCGTAGTCCTGCCGCGCGAAAGCGAATTCTGCCCTGTTCGCGCGCGCGCCGCCGTCGGCGATCCATGAGTAGCGCGGTGACCTGCGCAAATACGGCCGGATGAAAAAGTCATTGAAGACACCAGGAGCCGATCGCCCTTCGCGGCGCGCAATCGCGCGTAGTTCCGCGATCATCGCGAGCGGCTGCGCGCGAAGCATGCGCTGCTTGATGAACGCGCGCTGATGGTAGGGATAGCCGGCCGTGATCTCGTCCGAGCCTTGGCCGTCGAGAATGACGGTTGCGCCGTACTGCGCGCAATGCTCGAAGAGGCGAAACTGCGCAAATGCCGGCATCGCCAGCGGAGGTTCCTCGAGCGTCCACAGGATCCGGTCCGTGTTCGCGGCAATCCACGGGGCATCGAACGTTGTCTCGTGGTTTTCGATCCCGTCGCGCCGGGTCATGGCGTCCACGAAACGCATCTCGCAGACCGCGGGAGCCGCGTCACGATAGCCGAGGGAATACGTGGGGAGCTTCGGCGCATCATTTCGATGCGCGAGCGCCACGAGGATCGACGAATCCAGTCCGCCCGAAAGAAGGGCGCCGACTTTGACGTCGGCGTGGCGGTGGGACACGACCGCGCGCGAAAGCAGTTCCTCGGCGTGCGCAGCCGCGTCCGCGTAGGAAAGATCGCTTCGGCCCGACGCGAAGTCCGCGAGGCGCCAGTAGGGTCGGAAGGTGGGGCGCTCGGGACGGGCGAGGTCAATCGCGCACCAGGTTGCCGGCGGCACGGCACGAATGCCCTCGAAGAACGTCTCTTCAAGTGTCGGATACCGATGTCCGCGCAGGAACATCTCGACGAGCGGGCGATTGGATCTTGGCATTCCCTGCGTTGCGGCCAGAAGCTGCTTCGCCTCCGACGCGAAGAGGATTGCCCCGGTGTCGTCCATTGACCAGAGAAGCGGCTTGATTCCGAAACGGTCGCGGGAGACGACGAGGCGATTGCCACGCAGATCGAGAACCGCAATCGCCCACATCCCTTCGAACCGCGCGAAACATTGCTCGCCCCATTCCTCGAACGCGGCAAGCACGACTTCCGCGTCGCCGCTCGAGCGAAAAGCTCGCCCGGCCGCCTCCAGCGTCTTGCGCAAACTCCGGAAGTTGTAGATCTCCCCGTTGAAGGCGATCCAGATTCGGCCATCGGCACTCCCCATGGGCTGCGCCGCCGCCTCGCTCAAATCACAGATTTTCAGCCGACGGAGCGCGATGCCGGCACGCACCGCGGAAGAGCGCAACTGCTCGGCCTTCCCAGCGTGTGATGCGGTCCCCTCTCCGTCGACCAACAGATATCCCTCGCCGTCGGGCCCTCGGTGAGGAATGACAGCGTGCATGCGGAGAAGCCGGGACAGTGAATCCGGCGAGCCGGACGGATCAAGCAACACGCTGATGCCGCACATCTCGGAGGGCCCGCTTCGCCCGGACTTTCAGCCGCGGCGCTCGACGGCGACGATGCCGTCACGGCAATGCAATTCGTAGCCGGAGCCGGCAAAGATCAGCCGACCCGGGTCGATATCGCCGGTAGGGTGCCAACTCGTCGCGCGGCCATGGGGAAGCTTGCCCAGTGTCGCATCGACCACGAGGCCGCTTCGCTGGTCGCCCAGACCCCGCAGGACGTGCCACACGCGCTCCGCCGGCCATTGAGCGAATGGAACGCGGGCGCGCGCAATATCAGCAGCAGACTCGTAGGTTGCCCGACTTTCGTCCTGAGGGTGGCGCGGCGCGTTCTCCGCGCCTTCGCCCAGGATCTCGGCGAGCAGCTCAGCGCTGCGCGATGCAAGAGCCAGGTAGACCTCCCGCGACGCGCGGCCGCGCTCGAGCGGTATTGCGTCCTGCGCTGCAACGTCCCCCGCGTCGAACCGCTCGTTCATCCAGTGAATCGTCACGCCGGCTTGGTCATCGTCTTCCCAGTACGTCCAGAACAAGGGATCGACGCCCCGGTGGCGCGGAAGGAGCGACATGTGCACATTGAGCGCACCCAGCCGGGCATGGGCCAGCGTCCCAGCGGGGATCCACTCGGGAAACGACGCCACGACGATCACGTCGGGCCTGAGTCGTTCGACGTCGGCAGCGCCGACAAGTGGCGCATCAAGGCGCGAGATAGGGTTTCGCGCCCACGCAAGCGCGCGGCGTGCTCGTTGCAACACGCCGCCGCGTGGTGCTGGAATGACAACGGCGGCGAGACAATGATCACGCGCGACGCGAGCCAATACGGATTGGGATAGTGGGCTGCCGCTTGCGAACCCAACCACCCGCAATGGAGACTTGGCCACGATCGCAGAAAGCGCCAGAACTTGAGAAGGACATCGGGACACTGGATCGCACGAACCCGGCCTTCCGAGATGCAAGCATATACTAACTGTGCGTATCGTATTGTCCCGAGAGCGGCAAGGACACAAAGACTGCCCGGGCACCCGAGAACCGCTGCGAGTCACGACAGGGCATGACTAGACGAGTGCTGGTTTTGCTGGCTGCCCGCAATGGAATGCGATGGATTGCCGAGCAGGTGGCGTCGATCCGCGCACAAAGCGGAGTGCATGTTTCGATCCTTGCGTCGGACGACGCATCGACCGACGGTACCCGCGAATATCTCAGCTCCAATCCGGGCGTCGAACTTCTACCGGAGCGAGGCCCGTACGGATCCGCGGGCCGAAACTTCTTTCATTTGCTGACACGGGCCGATTTCACCGGCCACGACTTCTTCGCATTTTCCGACCAGGACGATCTGTGGCATTCGTGGAAGCTTTCGCGCGCAATCGATTGCCTCGAGCGCCAGGCCTGCGAGTGCTACAGCGCCAACGTAACGGCGTTCTGGGAAGACGGAAGCGAGGTGCTGATCGACAAGTCGCACGTACAACGAGAATTCGACTACCTGTTCGAGGGACCCGGCCCGGGGTGCACGTACGTGATGTCGACACGTCTCGCCAGGGAGATCCAGGATGTCCTGCATGGCGATGCGGGCATCGCAAGGGACATTGCGCTGCACGACTGGTTCACCTACGCCTGGGCCCGCTCCCATCGGTTCGCATGGTTCATCGACAAGAAGCCTGTGATGCGCTATCGCCAGCACGTGGCAAACCACCTCGGGGTGAACGTCGGCTCGATCACCGCGCGCAGACGGATGAGGCAGATCAGGTCTGGGTGGTATCGACAGCAGGTTGAGGCGATTGCGAAGACGTGCGGCGTCGATTCTGTCACTGCGGTCCGCAATGCATTGCAGAAGGGTTTATCAGGCCGTATCTCGCTGGCGTTGCACGCAGGCAAGTTTCGGCGACGCCGTCGTGATGCGTTCGCGCTGGCTCTTATCTCCCTGCTAGGATGGTTCTGATGATCGAGGTTCGTAAGATCACGGTCATTCTCGACCCATGGGTTGTCACCGCGCGTCCCCGTCAGACCTTGGCAGCGTGAGTCGATGCACGCCCCGTCCCAGATCAGGACCCAGTTGCGCCAGGAGCGACGCGAGTTCCGGTTTCGACGTTTCCCCTTCGCGCGCTGTGCCGCGAAAGACTAGGGACGGCTCTCGGTTGGACCATGTGCCGCGGCCCTCCGCGCGCAATACTCCTCGCACGGTGTCCAACTGCAAGTCTACGCGCGCCCCGGTTCCGGTAACAATCGCTCGGTAATCGCCAAGCGGGCGTACGCTACTTAGCGTAGTTGCTGCATCTCGCCATTCGACCACGGCGACGCCGACGTAACGATCCTTGCTGAATGTGAAGCCCGTGCTCTGCAACGTGACTTCCCCGGAGAGCATGCCGGGACCCAGCACGGGCAAGTAGACCGCAAGGGACGAGGCGGGCAGCTTCAATAGCGCGTTGCTAACGTGCACACCATCGAACTGAGGCGCGACTCTCCCGACCCCGCGCACATACGGATCATCGAGCCGCAGTTGCATCGCGAATTCGCCTGCGACCAGGGGCGCGATGTCCCACCTCCACGCAAATCGCTCGTATCGAAGCGCGCTTCCCGGCCGTTTGACGACGAGTGCCGCGGCACGGCCACTCCAGAAGCTGCCTTCGGCTCCGTCCAGCCCCACCGCTCCGTGCGTTGAATGCGCAAGCGCCCATGCAAGAACCGATGCAGGCGCTGTCGCGATCAGGAAGGAGACGTAAAGGACCAGCGTCAGGATCGCGACGCGTGGTCCGGTCCGCGGAAGGAAGGCTGGAAACGTCGCCGTAGCCATCATCGAGTTGCCAGGACGGCCTCAATCCTCACCCGCTCGCCGTCGCCAAGTGAGCTTACCCGGATGCTTTCCAGCCGGACTCCGGCTGCGGATTGCAGCCGCGCAATCCACGTGAGTGCCTGCCCGGCGTGCGTCGACGTCATTGCGACGCGCGCAGTTGCCGGGTTCAGCTGAACCATCGCGATTGCGCCTGTCGGGATCCCGCTCGCGCCGGCGGCCTGTTCAATCGCGGCCTTCAACTCGACGGCTGGCCGCGCAGCCGCTTTCAGCCGATCCAGCTCTCGCGCATCGCTTTCGATCGCTTCCGCCTCCGCCCGGAGCTCGGGGACCCGGACGATCAGCCGCTCGCGCTCGCGCGTCACGGGCAGCCACACGTAGGCATAGGCAATTGCGAGCGCGATCAGAATAGCGGCCGCGCCGATCGCCGTGCGGTGGCGCTCCGAGCGGTTTTCCCAGAACGCCTTCAGTGCCTCCTTCATCGGCCGCCTCGCGGTACGAAAACGAGCCGAGCCTCGCTCCGCGCCGCCGCCTTGGGGTTCGCCGCTTCAAAGGCAACGGCCACGCGCGCTGGATCGACGCGCTTGAGCATGGAATCGGCCTCACCCGCGTCCGCAACTAGGACGTCGAGCGTGAGCCTCCCGGCGTCGTAGCCGATGCTCTTCACCTTCCAGCTTGCGCCCGCTGCCGAGCGACTCGCTTGCGCAAGAAGCGGGAGGAAGTCGCTCTCCTGCGCCATTCCTGCCGCGGCACGTGCCGCTTGCAGGTTGCGTCGCATCTGCAACGCCGGATCGACGATCGCCTGCGCTTGCGGAAACGCAATCTTGAATTGCTCGCTCATGCGCGCTTCCAATTGCGCTTTCTCATATCGCAGCGCGCCCCACTGCGCGAAGACCCCGACGATTTCCAGAGCAATCGCGCCGGCGGCACGGAGCGCTGCGGGCCGAAGGCGCGGCCATAGCCCGCGCGCGCCAGTGCGCCCTGCAAACTCGCCTTGCAGGAATTCGATCGCGGGACGCCCGATCGACTGCCATGCCCGCCAGGGGCCCGCCGCTTCGCAGGGCACGCCAAGCTCGCGCTCCCACGCGCGCACGTCGGGTGCGGAGGCCGCGTGAATCACGATCCTCCCGGGCAGCGCATCTGCGACTCTCGCCGCCTCGAGCGCGAGCCGCAACACGCCCGGAAAGGACTCGTCCCCGGTGCGATCGAAACCCATGCCGGCCGCTTCGCCCGTGCGCAGAAACCCGCCGCTTTCCCGCAGGACGACAGCCCATTCACGCTGCACAACCGCGGCAAGACACGTCTCTACGGTCGCCGAGTGCAGCGAAACGCCGGCTGATTCGAATGCCGAAACAAGGCGGCGCAGCCAATTTCTGTCGACCACTGCGATCGATTGCCGGCCGTTTCGCAGAGGGCCCGCCGCGACCGCATGGACCAATTCCGGGTCGGTAGTGAGCTGATCTTCGATCGCATAGGCAAGCGCAGCGCGCACCCGCCGCGCGCCGCGAGCCGGAAGCTTCGCCGCGGTGAGAAGAACTCGGCTTGCCGCGACGACCGCCGTCACGTGCTGCGCCTTCGGGAGCTCGCCGATCAACCCTTCGCCTTCGCGTGCGAGCGTCGCGTCGTGATTCAGCAGCGCCCAGCTGACCGCGCAGCTCGTAGCCTCCCAGCGCTCCGGAATGGTTACGATGAGCCGCATCTAGCTTTCACCCTCGCTTCGCCAGACGATGCCCTCGCGCTTTGCGCCGCGCATACCGACGAGCGCGCGGACGGTCGCTTCGGCGCGTTCGCTCCGGGCGCGGCTGACGACCAGAAAATAGCTGCTCGAGACGCCGAGAGCGACGTTCGGCGGCACTCGGACCGATTCGGGCAGGCGTGCACGAAACGCCTCCAGCGTGTCGAACGCTTTCTGCGACCGCTCCGTCACAACCGCGCGCGCCGCTCCGTCGTCGAGCCCAGGAAGCAGCGCCTGCAACACTTCGGCAGGTGCGCTATTGACGTTGACAGCGGTCGGTTCGGGAAGCGCGCTGACGTAGGGACGAAGCCGCTCGATCGCTTCCGCGTCAAAGCCTTTGACCCGCCCGAGACTGGAGACGTCGAGCAGCGCGCGATTCGGTGCGCGGCGCGCCGGCTGCATCGCGAGATAGTCCAGGTCTTCGGCTCCGCCCGGGAAGGTGGTATCGGAATCGGCGTCGATCGCATCGAGCAGTGCGTCCGCGAGCGCTTCCGGTAGCCGTAGGAGGGCGAGCAGCCGGCGAAACGCCGCGAGATCCGCCTGGCTCGGCTTGCCGGCACGCAGCAGGTTGTTGAGGTTGAAAAGGCCCTGCGCGTCGGTAATCGCGGTCTCTACCGCCCCCGCAGCCTCGAACGGCCCGATCGCCGTCCCCGAACCGCTGCGCCTTCGCCATTCGAGCGCTGCGCGCGCCAGCGCGTCGGCCTGCGCCCGCGATGCGAGGTTTTCGACCTGCTGCAGCCACAGCTGCTGGCGCCAGAGAAGGAACGTGGCGGTGCTCGCGGCAAGCGCCACCAGCAGGATCGCGGTGATTACCGCCATTCCGGCTTGCGAGGCAATGGCCCGTGATCGGTGCTTCATGGCAGCGCGAACAAGCGCTGATAGCGCTCGCCGTTCGAGAGTCGCAGCGTCACCAGCACGGCCGCAGGATACGGCGCATCGCCGTCTGCGAGCGGCCACGCGGGATGCCACTTCCCGTGGTGCAGGTACGAAAACGCAAGCTCGCGCACTCCGGAAAGGAGCGCGACCGACTGCGCCTCGGTATGCGGCGCCTGGTCGAGCACCGGCCATGCGAGTTGCTCGAGCCGCTCTTCACGCAGGCGGTAGCCGACGCGTTGCTGGTCTGCCGCGGCGCCTTCGTGTCCCGCATAGCCCATGCGGGTGAACGCGAGCAGCGGTTCGCTCGCGTTGCGTGTCGCCGCGACGCCTTCGAAGGCGGGTGCGGCCGCATCGTGCCGGTCCCGGATCGGCCGGTCCGCGGCCTGCGCGAACGCGAGGCGCATCTGCTCGAACGCAAGCGCAAGGTCGCGCCACTTGCGCGTCTCGCCGGTTACCCGCTCGCCGGCGTCGAGCACTGCGCCGACCCCGCGATAGCCGAATCCGGCGAGCAGCGCGAAGACGAGCAGCGCGACCAGGATCTCGATCAGCGTGAAACCGCTCGCGGTCCGCCGGGTGCTCGCGCCGCGGATCATTTCTTCGCCTCCGGGGCAAAGAGGTACCCGGTGAGGCGCGCCACGACGTATTCCGGACGCTCGGCCCCGGCAACCGCGATGTCGATTCTGCGCAGCGAGGGATCCGATGTCGCGCTCACGGTTTCGCGCCAGGCAAACGTGAACGGTCCCTGGCTCGCGCTGCCGGATCCGATGCCCGGGGCGAGCCAGTCGGCGCGCGCGGAGTGCGCCGCGAGCCGGTCCTGCGCGACCCAGCTCGCGACCAGGCGCAGGCGTGCGCTTTCCGTTCCGGCAATGACCTGCGAAGTTGCGCGCACCGCTGCGGCGAGCCCGATCGCCACGATCGCGAGCGCGACCAGGATCTCGATCAGCGTGAATCCGCCGCGTCGAGCGGGACTCGTCATCGCTGCACGCTTGGCCGAGCGTCCGGCGCAGCGACGCTCACGCGGCCGAGGAAATCGCCGGCGACGTGGACGCGGTTTCCATCCATCGCGAGCACGAGCTCGAACGGCGCGTTGATCCCGGACGGGGTAAAAAGAAGCGACGCGTCGCGGGAGACGGCAACGCCGGCAATCGCGACTCGCTCGAGCGCAACGGTGCCGCTCCACGGGCGCTTTGCATAGAGCCCGTCGTCCGCTGCCGCGGTGGCTCGCCCCCGCCGGCATTGCAATTGATGCCCATCACTGCGCGCGGTCCAGGCGAGCGTGCAGCCGCGCGTCATCGCCTCGTCGCGCGCGAGCTCCAGCACCAGGGCAAGCCGTCGCGCTTCGTCTTCGAGCGTCTGGGCGGGACTGCGCGCGTACTGCACCCTGGCGAGCGCGATGACGATGCCGACGATCACGAGCACCGCCAGGACTTCGATCAGCGTGTAGCCGCGTAAGCGGGGCCGCATCACCAGTTCCCGATATCGGCGTCGTTTCCTTCGCCGCCCGGCTCGCCGTCCGCTCCGAGGCTGTAAATATCGATCTCGCCGTGGCGTCCCGGGTTGAGGTAGCGGTAGTCGCGTCCCCACGGATCCTTCGGCAGGCGCTCGAGATAGCCGCCCGATTTCCAATTGACGGGGATCGGCGCGGCGGCCGGTTTGGCGACGAGCGCCTGCAGCCCCTGATCGGTGGTGGGATACGCGAGGTTGTCGAGCTTGTAGAGCTTGAGCGCCTGCGCCAGCGTTGCGACGTCCTGCTTTGCTGCAGCGATGCGCGCTTCATCGGGGCGCGACATCACCTTGGGGACGATCAGCGCCGCGAGGATCCCGAGGATCACGACGACGACCATGATCTCGATCAGCGTGAAACCGCGGCTTGGGCTGGAGCGAAAAATGGGGTACGTCCCTATTTTCCGAGCAGTTGGTTCAGCTCGACGATCGGCATCAGGATCGCGAGCACGATCGCGAGCACGATCGCGCCCATCACGACGATCAGCGCCGGCTCGAGGAGCGCAACGAGCACGGACAGGCGGTGCTCGAGCTGGATGCGCTGGGCGGCCGCAGCCCGCTCGAGCATCGCACCGAGCCGGCCGCTCGACTCTCCGTTCGCCGCCAGATGGATCATCAGCGCGGGGAAACGACGCGTCTGCGCCATCGAGCGCGCGAGGCTTGCGCCTTCGCGCACGGCGCGTCCGGTTTCTTCCACCGCGCGGCGCATCGGCAGGTTGCCGGCTGCGCCGGCCGCTGCCTGCAGCGCACCGAGCACCGGCACGCCGCTGCCGATGAGAATCGCGAGCGTGCTCGCGATGCGCGTGGCGGCCGCAGCACGGAGCAGCGGGCCGGCGAGCGGAATCGATAACAGAAACGACTGCGCCCGGAAGCGGGCACTCGGGATCTGCAACACGCGCCAGGCGAGCCATCCGAGCGCCGCCAGGCCGGCAAGCGCGGATACGCCCCAGGCGCGCGCGCCCTCGCTCGCCGCGATCAGCGCGCGCGTCAGCCAGGGCAGCGTCTGATGGGTATTGTGGAACACCGCCACGACTTGCGGCACCACGTACGCGAGGAGCGCAGCAACTACCGCTGCCGCGACGACTGTGACGAGCGCCGGGTACAGAAATGCGAGCGTGATCCGGCTGCGCAGCGCCTCGCGCGCTTCCGCGTAATCGGCGAGCCGCGCGAGCACGTCGCCGAGACGCCCGGACTGCTCGCCCGCCGCGACCGGCGCGCGGTACAGCTCTGGAAAGGCGCGCGGATACTTTTCCATCGCACGCGCGAGCGTTTGTCCCGCGAGTACCTCGGCGCGCACGCCGCCGAGCAGCTCGCGTTGCGCCTGCGTGTCGGCTTGCTCGATCAGCGCATCGAGCGACGCTTCGAGCGTGAGCCCCGCATCGAGCAGCGTCGAGAATTGGCGCAGCAGCAGCGCTAGGTCGGCAGCCGGGAGCGCGCCACGCCAAACGCGGGGGCGACGCGCCGCCTGCGATGCGGTGAGCGCATCGACGCTGAGCGTCCACAGGCCGCGCTCGCGGAGCATCTTGCGCGCCTGGCGCGGACTATCGACTTCGAGAACGCCGCGCTGCACGCGACCCGCGTCATCCAGCGCTTCGTAGCGAAACCCGGCCATGCCTAGCTCTCGTCGCCGGCCTGCCGGGTGGGCTCTCGAGTAACGCGCAGAACTTCCTCGAGGCTGGTCGTGCCGTCGCTCACCCAGCGCCCGCCGTCCTCTCGCAGAGAGATCATTCCATGCGCGAGCGCGTGCGCGCGGATTGCTTCTTCCGCTGCTGCATCGTGGATCCTCTTCCTCAGCTCCGAATCGACCGCAAGGAGCTCATAGATTCCGGTGCGTCCGCGGTAGCCGGTGTGACCGCAGGCGGTACATCCCTTGGCATTGCATTGCGGACAGATTCGCCGTACGAGACGCTGCGCCATGACGCCGAGGAGGCTCGAAGCGAGCAGGAACGGCTCGATCCCCATGTCGATCAGCCGGGTCACTGCACCCGCCGCGTCGTTGGTGTGCAACGTCGCGAGCACGAGGTGCCCGGTCAGGCTCGCCTGCACGGCGATCTGTGCGGTCTCGAGGTCGCGGATTTCGCCGATCATGATGATGTCGGGGTCCTGGCGCAGGATCGAGCGCAGCGCGCGCGCGAAATCGAGCCCGATGCGCGGATTGACCTGCGTCTGCGAGATTCCGTCGAGGTCGTACTCGATCGGATCTTCGACCGTCATCATGTTGCGGCCGCCGCGATCGAGGCGCGAGAGCGCTGCGTAAAGCGTGGTCGTTTTGCCCGATCCGGTCGGTCCCGTGACGAGCAGGATGCCGTGCGGCGCGTGGATCAGCGCGTCGAGCCTCTGCAGCGTTGCGGCACTCATGCCAAGCGCATCGAGATCGAGCCGCGCCGCCTGCTTGTCGAGCAAGCGCAGTACTACACGCTCGCCATGCCCCGCAGGAAGCGTCGATACGCGCACGTCGACCGCGCGTCCGCCGACTCGCAGCGTGATGCGGCCGTCCTGCGGCAGGCGCTTTTCGGCGATGTCCAGGTGCGCCATTACCTTGATACGCGAGACGATCGCCGGATGCAGTGCGCGCGGTGGCTCGATCGCGGGGTAGAGCGTGCCGTCGATCCGGAAGCGCACCGTCGAACGCGCTTCATAGGGCTCGATGTGGATATCGGAAGCCCCGTCGCGCAAGGCCTGGGTGAGGATTGCATTCAGCAGCCGGATGATCGGCGCGTCGTCCTCGGCTTCCAGCAGGTCGGTGATCTGCGGCAACTCCTGCGCGAGCTGCGCGAGATCGACGTTCTGGCCGAGATCGATCGCGAGCTGCTCGGCGCTGCGCCCGGCGCGCGAATAGGCCTGCGCAAGCAGCCGGTCGAACTGGTCGGCAGCGAGCGTTTCGGTCTTCACCGGCCGGCCGAGAATGCGCCGCGCTTCGGCAACGCTCGCGGCTTCGACGCTGCCGGCGCGAAGCCACAACTCCACCGATTCGGCCTGCGCGCGCGCAGCGAGCAGTCCCTTCGCTTTCGCAAAGTGATACGGCAGGAGCCGCGCGGTGGAGGCGTCCGGAGCTTCCCGCTGTGAGGCGAGCTGCGCGGTCTTCACCGGGAAACGGAGGGCCGCGCTTCGGCTGGCGACCCAGGCATCGGCGGCAGGCGCGGAGTCGGCAGATCGGGCAGCAGCCAGTGCGCCGGCACGACCACGCTTCCCTGCTCGTTGCGGATGTATTCGTACCGGTCTCGCGTGATCGTCCCCGCGGCCGCCGGATCCATCAGCACCACCGGCCGCAGGAAGACCATCAGATTGGTCTTCGTGCGACGGCGCGCATCGTAGCGAAACAGCTGCCCCAGGCCCGGAATGTCGCCAAGCACCGGCACCTTGTCCATGGTGTTCTTCACGTCGTCCTGCATCA
>Ga0114129_10011288_pt1 | contig 12732 bp, 5 predicted proteins | sample RhiMetdeltSRZDD1_FD_80071 | JGI IMG/M metagenome (GOLD analysis project Ga0114129, IMG submission 80071) | Populus rhizosphere microbial communities from Tennessee, USA - Rhizosphere MetaG P. deltoides SRZDD1 (version 2) (version 2) | ecosystem: Host-associated > Plants > Roots > Rhizosphere >...
AGCCCCGAAGGCGACGAGAGCAAGCCCACGTTCAACGACAACTGCGGCGTCCACACGAACTCCGGAATCGGCATCCTGGCCTTCTACCTCATGGCCAAGGGCGGTAAACACCCCAACAACAAGACGGACATCGAAGTCCGGCCGATCGGCATGGAGATCGCACGCCAGATCTTCTACGCCATGAACGTCGCCTATCTGTCCAGCAACTCGAACTACGCCCACGCGCGTTATGCCAGCACGGTGATCGCCTCACGGGCGTTCGGCCTCGCCAATTCCATCGAGGTGGACAAGGCGTGGGCGTCGGTCGGCGTCGGTGACGAGACCCCCGGCAGCGGAGTGGCCTATCAGCTCCGGTCCAAGACCCTCTTCGGCGACTTCAGCGACTACGGTGCGGTGGCCTACAACTACAACGATGCGTTCGGACCGGGCAGCGAGGTTACCGTGATGCGCATCCGCTCGCTGGTGCCGGGCGTCTCTGTGCGCTACATGGTCTATGGGCGAGACGGCTTCGGGCAGGTGCGGCAGGGGAACGAGGCCGGCGACGGAGACTCCGCGTCACCCGTCCGTCCCGTCTCCGTTTCGAACCCTTACATCATCTACGGTCTGCGTGCGCGGCTGCTGAACGCGCCGCCCGGCATGAGCATCTGCTATCAGGTGCTGCAAAACGGGATCGGTTGGCAGAACGAGGTCTGCGACTTCGCGCTGGCAGGGAGCGAGCCGCCGGCGGGGTCGCCTCCGGGCGGCAACATCACGGCCTTCCGCGTGAAGATCCGGCAGCGGCCGGCGCCGGCCCTGATGTGGAAGAACCAGGGCCTCGTGACCACCGATCCCTGCGTCTTCGTCGACACCGCGGACCCCGAGGGCTGGGGCAACAACTTCCTCTGTACGAAGGACCCGATCGGCCTGCGGCGGACGAAGGCGGTCGTCCCGAACCACTTCAACGTTCCGTTCTTCGATCCGCGGGACCCGGCGTTCGGCGTTCACTTCCTCTCGACGGGGATCGACTACGGCTATCGGTGGAGCCACTCGGGACCGTTTCCGAACAGCCACTGCCTGCAGATCGTCGAGCCGGAGGACACCCACACGGGGGCGGACGGGGTACGGGCCTGGGACGACAACTTCCTGTGCGCCGACGGCGCCTTCGCGCCCCATCTGGAGTCGACGTTTTTCGTCAGTCGTCCTGGCCGCGAGATCGCCCTCGAGGGGGAGTACTTCGCCAGCAATGGACGCGTGGAGTTCAGCGGCGCCACCGACGCGATCCTGGAATGGACGCCCACCCGCATCCGCGCCATCGTCCCGCGGTCGTTCGGTGACGAGTACGAGATCCGCGTGTTCACCAGCGGAGGCCAGAGCAACCGCGGCCTGTTGATCGTCGAGCCCGAGATCACGTCCGTGTCGCCGGGGAGGGTGGCGCACGGGGACATCCTGACGATCCGCGGCAGCGACTTCGGTGCGTCGCGCGGCCAGAGCCGGGTCGAGATCGGCATCGTGGACGTGCTCGACGCCGACTACCTCTCCTGGAGCGACACGGAGATCCGGGCCCGGGTGCCGCCCACGGCATGGCTGGGCCAGAGAAACGTGCGCATCCTCAAGCGCACCGTGCCCAGCGACCACTCGGCGAACAGCAACGGGGTCGCGGTGGTCGTGGGCCAGAGCTGCGACAAGGAATACGCCATCGACGCCAGCGCGTTCCTCGAGGCGGAAGGGATCAGCGCGCAGACGGGAACACGGTTCCAGAGCGTCGCCGACGCCGCCGCCAGCGGGGGAAGCTACATCGCCACTCTCCCCGACAGCGGCGACAACTTCCCGGCCACGAGCGGCGAGGTCGTGCAGTACAAGCTGGACGTGGTGACCGCCGGCACCTACCGCATCTGGCTGAGGACGTTCGCGCCGAGCCAGGCCTCCGACAGCGTCTGGGTCCATCTCGACAACGAGACGCCGCTCAGTGTCGTCAACGCCACGAACACGGCCTGGGTCTGGGTCCCGGCCGGCACCGCCCGGTTCATCGGGGCCGGTCCGCACGCGCTGTCCATCCGGATGCGCGAAGACGGCACTCGGCTGGACAAGATCCTCATCACCACCAGCACGACCACGCCCACGGGGCTCGGCGGTACGGCGGCGACGTTCTGCGCGGCGCCGGCCACCGTCCTGCCTCTGGTCGCACCCGGAAACGGGTCGGTGACGCTCACCTGGCCGTCGGTCTCGGGGGCCACGTTCTACGGAATCAAGCGCAGCACCGTGAGCGGCGGGCCCTACACCTCCGTCGGGGGTTTGAGCGCGGGCGGCTCGCCCATGGCGGCCGACGTCACAGCGGCGGGCACGCTGACTTTCACAGACACCGGGTTGACGAACGGCACGCTCTACTACTACGTGCTCACCACCATGAACGACGCGTCCAGCACCGATTCGCCCGAGGTCTCGGCCCGGCCGGAGGCCCCGCCCGAGGCCCCTTCGAACCTCATCGCCGTCGCGCTCTCGTCGACCGAGATCGAGCTGATGTGGCAGGACCACGCCACCAACGAACGCCAGTTCGAGCTGGAGAGGAAGACGGGGACGGCCGGCACGTGGGGACTCGTCACCACGCTGGGGGCGGACGTCAACCGATACGTCGACGGCCACCTGGCTTCGAATACGGAGTACGTCTACCGCGTCCGCGCCGTGGGTAGCGAGGCGTCGCCGTACTCGAACGAGGCCTCGGCACGAACGGAGCGCGGCACCTGCCTGCCCGGCTATGCGGTGGACGGAAGCCTCGGCGCCTTCCTCGAGGCGGAGGGGTATACGAGTCCCCCCGCCGGCACGCGCTTCCAGCGCGTGAGCGACGCTGCCCGCTCCGCCGGTGCCTACATGCAGATCGCGCAGGGCGCGAACGGAACGGCCAACTACACGGGCGCGGGAACCTCTCCGGACCATCTCCTCTTCACCGTCAACGTGACCCAGGGCGGCGCGTTCTACGTCTGGCTGCTGGGCAGCGGTCCTGACACCTCGTCGGACAGCTTCTGGATCAACCTGGACGGCGGGACCGATCAGGCCGTGAACGGGATTCCCCCCGCCTGGACCTGGGTCCGCTCGGGCGTGAGCTTCGCGCTGGCCGACGGTACGCACACGCTGCGCATCAAGAATCGCGAGGACGGCGCGCGGGTCGACAAGGTATTCCTGACGAGGAGCACCAGCACGACCCCGCCCGCGGGCCAGGGGGGGGCGGCCTTGACGCCATGTGCCGTTCCCGCGCCGCCTACCGAGCTGACGGCGGTGGCTCTCGATCGCCGCGTCGATCTGTCCTGGACGGGATCGACGGCAGCGCTGCGCTACAACGTCAAGCGCGGCACGGCCTCCGGCGGGCCATACACCACCCTGGCCAGCCCGACGTCGACCAGCCATGTCGACCTCACCGTGACCAACGGCGTCCAGTACTTCTACGTCGTCACCGCGGAGAACGACGCGGGCGAGAGCGGCCCGTCGAACGAGGCGCCGGCGCGGCCGGACATCACCGTGAACGCACCCTCCGCTCTCGGCGCCACCGCCCGCTCGGCCACCGCCGTCGACCTCGCCTGGAGCGACAACTCGTCCAACGAGACGGCGTTCCGCATCGAGCGCAAGACGGGCGCGGCGGGCTTCGCCGAGGTCGCCACCGTCGGGACCAACGTGAGCACGTTCGGCGATACCGGCCTCGCCATCGGTACCACGTACACGTACCGGGTGCGCGCCGCGGCCGGCACGCGCCTTTCGACGTACTCGAACGAGGCGTCCGTGCGCACGAGCGGCCCCGTGCTGAGCTCGATCGCTCCCGCCAGCGGTCCGGTGGGAACCGTGGTGACGATCACCGGCCAGAGCTTCGGCTCGACCCAGGGGACGGCGGTCCTGACCCTGAACGGGCAGGTCGTGAGCGTGGCCCCCTCGGACTGGACGAGCACCAGCATCCGCTTCACCGTCCCCTCCGGGGCGACGAGCGGCGCCGTCACCGTACGCGTGGGCGAGGTGACGAGCAACGGCATGGCCTTCACCGTGAATGTGGCGTGCGCGAACCGTTACAACGTGAACGGCGCTGCGGACAGCTACCTCGAGGCCGAGAGGTTCACGGGCACGGCCGGGACGCGTTTCCGGCAGATCGTCGACGCGGCACGCTCGAACGGCGCGTTCATGGAAATCGCCGCGGGCGCGAACACGGCCGGCAACTACACGACCTCGGGCTCCGCCTCTCCCGACCATCTCGTGCTCTATCTGAACGTGACCGGTGGAGGCAGCTTCAACGTGTGGATCCTCGTTTCCGGACCGGACACCGGCTCCGACAGCTTCTGGGTGGGCGTGGACGCGGTGACCGACGTGAGCGTCAACGGCTTCCCGGCGGGCTGGACGTGGGTGCGCGCCGCCACGTCGTTCACGTTGAACGACGGTCCCCACACGTTGCGCATCAAGAATCGCGAAGACGGGGCGCGCATCGACAAGATCCTGCTCACCAAGGCGGCGACCACACCCTCCGGCCTCGGCGGCACGGCGCTCTTCAAGTGCGACGAGCTGCCGCCGGCGATCACCAGCCTCTCGCCGGCCTCGGGTGCCGCCGGCGCCTCCGTCACGATCTTCGGCCAGAGCTTCGGGACGACACAGGGCAGCAGCACGGTGCGCTTCAACGGGATCCTGGCCGGCGTCCAGACCTGGAGCAACGGACAGATCGGCGTGATCGTGCCCTCGGGCGCCACCAGCGGCAGCGTGGTCGTCACTGTCGCGGGCCGCGCCAGCAACGGTGCCTTCTTTACGGTGACGACCACCCAGCCGCCCGTCGTGACCACCCTCACGCCCAGCTTCGGACCGGTGGGGACGTCGGTGACGATCGCCGGCTCCAACTTCGGACCGGCGGCCGGCCCGAACAACCTCGTGCGCTTTGGCGGCGTGTTGGCGTCGCCCACCAGCTGGAGCGACACCCAGATCGTGGTGCCGGTCCCGACCGGCGCCACCAGCGGGCCCGTGCTCGTGTGGGCGGGCACGCAGGGGACCATGGACAAGACGTTCTCGGTGACGACGCCGATGAACTGTTCGCCCTACACCGTAGACGGCAACGTGAACAGTTACATCGAGGCCGAAGGGTTCAACATGTTCGCCGGCATGTTCGGGCGTTTCCAGCGCTACACCGACGGAAGCGCGTCGCGCGGCGCCCTCATGAGCAACGGGATCGGCAGCTTCCCGAGCCCCGGCACGTCCGAAGACCAGCTCGTCTATCGCCTGAACGTCGTCAATGGAGGCACCTTCACACTGTGGCTGCTCACCTCGGCGTTTCCCGACGCCGCGCGGCACGGCTTCTGGATCGCCGTCGACGAGGGCCCGGACCAGGCCTTCGACCTGTCGACGACGAGCGCGGTGTGGACGCGGCACGGGTCGACGCTGAGCCTGCCCAACGGGGCGCGTACGCTCCGCATCAAGAGCCGCGATCCGGAGACGAAGGTGGACAAGCTGCTCCTCACCAAGAACGGCAGCTTCGTGCCCGGTGGGATCGCCAACCCGCCGCTGCCCAACTGTGGTGCCCCGGCCCCGCCGATCGGCGTGACGGCGGCGGCGGGCACGGCCAGCCGCGAGATCTGCGTGAGCTGGACACCGTCCAGCAATGCCGCCAGATACAACTTGAGCTGGGGTACGAGCAGCCGGGCCTACGACGTGTTCTCCATCGACCATCCCGATACGCGGCAGTGCTACAGCATGCAGAGTAGCGGCGTGCGGTACTTCTTCGGCGTGCGGGCCGTGAACGCCGGGGGAGAGAGCGGCTTCTCGAGCGAGGCGAGCGCGGTCGCGCCGTAGGTCGCACGCGGAGAACACCGCCCGAACGCACGACGGGCCCGCGCCGGCGGTTGCCGGCGCGGGCCGTACGCCGCCGCGCTCGCCTTGTTACTCGCAGGCGCCCGGCTTGGCCTTCGACCCGCCCGTCCAGCAGTACTCGGCGACGGTGGGCCCGCTCTTCCCGAGGATCTTCACCACCATGAACGTGAGCTCGCACTTGCTGGGCGAGCCGCCGAGGCCGTCGGTCATGAACAGCGGCACGCTCATGGCCTTCGTCGTGCCCGGCTCCATGTCGTCGAGCTTGCTGGAGGCCGTCATGTCGGCCACCTTCGTCTTGTCGTCGATGGTGGCCTTCACCTTCACGCGGATGTACGTCTTGGGGGCGGCGGCCTCGTTCACGGTGGTATCGAACGAGATGCGCAGGTACTCGTTGCCTTTGGTGCTGCCCGTGATCGACGTCTTCGTCTCGACCTTCACCGCCTCGATCACGACGGCGTCTTTCGCTGCCGCCAGGCTCGGGAGAACGGCCATCACCGCCGCCGCCAACCACGTCCGAGTGCGAGTCGTCATCGCCAGCTCCTTCTAGACGGCGCCGCGGCGGTGCCGCACGGCCCGAAGTCCCGGGCGCCCGTACACACGAGCGTGGGTTCGGCTCGAAAACATTTCGGGCCGGGGGTCAGCGAACCGAACGGACGCTGAACGAGTACGACTCGACGGGCTCGGCGGTGCGCAGGGTGACGATGTAGGTCCCGGTATCGAGGCGGGGCCAGACGACGTCCACGGCGCCGGAGCGCGGCCGCAGCCCGTGTATCGTCGCGATCACGCTGCCTTCGGGGGTCTCGAGGCTGGCCGTGAACGGCCCCCGGCCGGCGTCTCGCGGCAGCCTCAGCTGAAGGCGGATCCAGTCGACATTCGCCCCCAGGGTGAGGGGAGGCCTCGGCTTCGCATCGCGTTCGCTGCCGGGCGACAAGGCCTGGGACGCGGTACCGCTCGCCTGGCGCGCGAGCTCGAGCTCCTCGGCGAGCTGGTCCGCTCGACGCGATTCGAGCGCGCGCTCGTCGCGGGCCACGCGGAGATCGTGCTGCACCGTGCGCAACATCAGCAGCGAGCCGGCGAAGCCCACGGCGAGGCCGGCGGCGAGAGAGACCCAGGCGGTGTTCGCCCGCAGCGCCGGCCGCGCGGCGCGGCGGGTGGTCTTGCGCAGCGTGCGCGCGAACTCCACGCGCGCGCGCCGCACGGGCGAGCGTGCCAGCCGCTCCTGCAGCTTCGCCGCCGCTTCCGGGGGCAGCGTGCCGGCGACGTAGGCGTCGACGAGATCGTCCTCCGCCGCCTGGAGCAGATCGAACGTCTCGTCGCTGCGGAAGAAGTCCCGTTCGAGGGCGTCCTGCTCCTCTTCGGACAGGTCCCCCAGGAGGTAGCGCTCGAGCCGAGGATCGTTCATGCGCCTCCCTCCTCCCCTTCGTGGTCCGGCCGCGATTCCGTTTCGGGGCCGACGCAGCCACGCACGCACGTATCGAGGCCCGCGCGGACGCGGAACATGCGGACCCTCAGCGCGTTGATGCCGATCCCGAGGGCCGCCGCCATGGCCTGGCGTCCGTCGATCTTTGCCCGCTTTTCGTCGGTGTAGTAGCGCAGGACGAGGGCGCGGGTCTCCGGCGGCAGCGCACCGAGGCAACGCTCCAGGCAGAACAGGCGCCTTTCCGCGGCGGCGGGATCCGCATCGTGGTCGGTCGTGTCCGGCGGCTCTTGGTCACCGAGCGGCTCCAGCTTGCGGCGCTGCTCGCGATCCCAGTGCTCGCGCAGCACGTTGCGGGCGACGCCGTGGAAGTAGGCGCCGGGGTCGTCGGCGCGGATCGTCTCACCTTCACCGAGGCGGCGGACGACGCGGTCCAGCGTCTCGTCGGCGAGCTCCTCGGGCCACACCGCGCCGCGCCATTCGAAGAAGCGGACGAGCTTGCGGCGGAACGTCTCGTAGCGAAGGCCGGCCTTCTCGCGGTCGGGATCGAGGATGGACAGCAGCCGCTCGAAGCCGTCGCTGCCGAGCGCGGGCTTCTTCATGGCTCGGCGGGCGCCTGCCAATCGCCGTGGAGCTGGAAGGCGGCCCAGAAATACGGCCGCTGCCAGCGCCGCGTGTCGGCCAGCGCGAGCTGCGCGCGGCGCAACGCGGCGGAGGGAGACAGATGGTCCTCCAGAATGCCGCGATAGACGCGCGTCATCAGCTCGGCGGTGGCGGCGTCGTCCACCTTCCACAGGCTGGCCAGGATGCGCGGCGCCCCCGCGTACATGAACGCGCGGGTGAGGCCGACGAGGCCTTCACCCTTGACCTCGCGGCCGAGGCCGGTGCGGCAGCCGGAGAGGACGACGAGATCGGCCCCGAGCTTGAGGTTGAAGACCTCGGGCGCGGCGAGGAAGCCGTTCTGATCGTGGCCGGCGCGATCGACCATGGACAACACGATGCCGGAGAGCTCCGGCCGCGTCGCGTTCAGGAACCCATGGGTGGCGAAGTGGACGAAGCGATAGTCGCCGAGCTCGGGGGCCGTGGCGGTGGCGCGGCTCGCGTCGAAGTCGAGGGCCTCCTTGCGCTCCGCGGGCGGCACGAGGGCGAGAATCGCCCCCGCCTCGCGCCGGGTGAAGGGCAGGCGGGGGAGCGCGCCGCCGAGGACGAAGGCACGGGGGTCAGGTCTGTTGTTTGTTGTCTGCGGGGTGTAGGCCGCGGCCGACAGGCGTGACCCCACGCGCTCGTCACGGCGGTCGAACACGGGATCGGCGAGGACCACGACGGTCTTGGGCGCCCGGGCGCGGTGGCCGAGCTCCTCGCGCAGCACGGAGAGGACCGCCGCCGACGGCAGGCTCACGATCTCGTGGCGATGGATGAGCGGACGACCGGGCGCGGCCGGATCCGGCAGCGCGGCGAAGGGCAGGTAGTGCAGCGCGCCGTCGGCGACCACCACCACGCGCCGATCCCCGAGCAGGTCGCGGACCGGTCCCAGCAGCATGCGGGACAGCGCGGCCAGGCGCCGATCGAGCTCCCGTTCCGCCGCGGGCGAGGGCGCACGCACGGCGAGCGTGGACGCGGCCGCCCGCACCGCCTCGTCGATCTCGTCGGAGCCGGGCAGCGCGTGCATCGACAGCGAGTCTGCCGTCACCGCCCACAGCGCGCTCCGCGTCGGGCCCAAGGCGTACTCGAGGAGCACGGTGCCGGAGTCGAGCAGCTCGCGCTGGATCTCGACGAGAGACACCGGCGGCGGCTGCGTCAGCGCCGCGTAGCGCGGGCTGGTGGTGCGGATCCGGGTGCGGACGTCGTCGTACTCCGTGGCGAGGGCGTCGACCTCCTTCGCGAGCACCTCCGCCTGCTCGGAGGTGTGCTTGCGGCTGAGCAGCCGCACCTGCTGCTCGAGCTTCGCCGTCAGCCCGTCGCGGAGCGTACGCTCGCGCTCGCGCAGCTTCGGGTCGGCGCCCGCGCGCACGTCCGCTTGCGACGCCGCCAGCAGCTCGAGCAGGCTGCGCGAGCGCGACCTCTCGCTCGCCTGCAGCGACTCGCGGTCGAGGCCGGCCGCCGGCGCGCGCTCGTGCAGGCGCGTGAGCACGTCGATGTAGAGCTCGTAGACGTCGCGCAGCGACGCGCTGTACGACGCGCGCAGGGACCCGCTGCGCAGCGACGTGCGCACGGACTCGACGAGAGCGACAGCCGCCTCCACGTGGCGCCGCGCCGCCTCGAGGTCGCCGTGGTCGCGCTCCAGGCGGGCCAGGTGATAGAGCACGGTGATCTGGCCCGGCTGGTCGCTCATCTTGCGCTTGGCGCCCAGCGCCTCCTCGAGCTCCTCGCGGGCCTTGGCCGTCTCGCCCTGCTCGCCGTGGATGCGGGCGAGATAGGTGAGGGCGTCCGCTCGCCGCGCGCTGTCCCCGATGGTGTCGAGTACGCGCAGCGCCTCCTCGAGACGAGCGCGGGCGGCGGGCAGGTGCTTCGCCCGCAGCTCGAGGATGCCGATGTTCACCAGGGTGACGCCTTCGCCGTCGCGGTCGCCGACGGCGCGGCGCAGGGCCAGGGCGCGCTCGTATGTCGTGAGCGCCTCCGCCGTGCGCTCGAGGCTGTCGTACGTGGCGGCGATGTTGTTGAGGGTGGCGCCCTCGCCCTTGCGATGGCCGAGCCCGCGCCACAGCGGCAGCGCTTGCTCGAAATGCACGAGGGCGCGGGTGTGTTCGCCGAGCTTGCCGTACACGCTGCCGAGGTTCGACAGCGTGGCCGCCTCGCCCTCGCGGTCGCGCATCAGGCGCTTGAGGGGCAGCGCCAGCTTGAAGAGGTCCAGCGCCCGCTGCCATTCGCCGCGCCGATAGTAGGCGTAGGCCAGCACGCTGAGGGCCGATTCCTCGCCCTGCAGGTGGTGGATCTCCTTCCACCGCGCGTACGCCGTGCGCGCGTGCTCGAGCGACTCCGTCGTCTCGCCCGTTTGCGAGAGCACGGCGGACAGATCGCCCAAGGTCTCCGCCTCGCCCCAGAGATCCTGCTGCCCCCGGCGCAGCTCCAGCGCCTGCCGCAGGAGCTGGAGCGCGGCGGTGAAGTCGCTGCGGTGATAGTGGATCTCACCCAGAAGGTGCAGCGCCCGCGCCTCGTGATCGCGATCTTCGAGCGCGCGCCACTGCGAAAGGGCCCGCTCGGCGGCCGCGCCCGCCTCCGCGTATTCGCCCAGGGACATCCGCGAGCGCGCGGAATCGACCCGGGCTCCCGCCTCCATGCGCGCGTCGCCCAGCGTGTGCCAGAGCGCCGCCACGTCCTCGAACGCGTCGGCCGACTGCTTGTAGGCCTCCGCCGTCTCCAGCCGCTGGAGCCGCTTGGCCTCGGCGTGAGCGCGCTCCGCCTGCTGGCGTGCCTCGTCGCCGGGCTCCGCGGGCCGCTGCTCGACCAGCGTCAGCTCGTACGGCGCCGCCGGCGCCCAGCGGTCGGTCGAACGCACCACGATCTGGTGGCGGCCGGTGGCGGCGGCCACCACGGAGAGCGACTCGTGCGCGGAGCGATAGTCGCCGACGTTCATGGTGGCCAGCGTCCGGCCGCGCGGATCCCGGATCCTGAGCTCCACGTCGGCGCCCTTCTGCGCCACGAAGAGGCGCACGAGCTGCCCGCGCTCGACGTCGACGGCGTAGGTATGCGACTGACCGGGGCCGATGGGACGGGCGACGGTCTGGCCGGAAACGAGGGCGACGGCGGCGAGCAGACCCAGCACGATCATCGATTATGGATCGTATGACGGCGAGGACGTTTTTGATGTGAGCCTGTGAGACGCCGACAAATCCGTCGTGCGGCCGCCGTGGCCATCGCGCCAATTCGTTCCAATGCAATGCCGTCGGTTCGTCGTGGGTTTCGGCACGGGAGTTGCTCAAAGACGCGGCGATGCTCAAGTCCCGGACGGTGCTCGACGAGACCTACGCGCTCGAGGCGTTCTTCGACGAGATGTTCGAGGCGCCGGGACAGGTGCGCCCGCACTATCGCGCGATCTTCGAGCAGCTCTCGCAGATGACCCCCGACGCCTTCGACGAGCGCCGCCGCGAGGCGGACGCGTCGTTCCTCTACCAGGGGATCACCTTCACCGTCTACGCCGGCGACGAGGGCATCGAGCGCGTGTTCCCGTTCGACCTCGTGCCGCGCCTGATCCCCGAGGACGAATGGGCGACGATCGAGCGCGGCCTGCGCCAGCGCGTCCTCGCCTTGAACGCGTTCCTCTACGACATCTACCACGACCAGCGTTTCCTCAAGGACGGGAAGATCCCGCCCGAGCTCGTCTTCGGCGCGCGCCACTTCCGCCGCGAGATGATCGACGTGCACGTGCCCCTCGACACCTACGCGCACGTCGTCGGCACCGACCTCGTGCGCGACGGGGACGGCCACTACTACGTGCTCGAGGACAACCTGCGCTCGCCGTCCGGTGTCAGCTACATGCTCGAGAACCGGCAGGCCATGAAGCGCACGTTCCCGCGGCTGTTCGAGCGGCACCCCGTGCGGCCCGTCGAGCACTACCCCCAGGAGCTGCTGGCCACGCTGCGCGCGCTGGCCCGCGCGCGGACGTCCGAGCCGTGCATCGTGCTCCTGACCCCCGGCCTCTACAACTCCGCGTACTTCGAGCACAGCTTCCTCGCCCGGCAGATGGGCATCGAGATCGTGGAGGGGCGCGATCTCGTCGCCCACGACGATCGCGTGTACATGCGGACGACGCAGGGGCTCAAGCCCGTCGACGTCATCTATCGCCGCGTCGACGACGACTTCATCGATCCCCTTTCTTTCCGTCCCGACAGCATGCTCGGCGTGCCCGGGCTGCTGAACGCGTACCGCGCGGGGAACGTCGCCCTGGCCAACGCGGTGGGCACCGGCGTGGCCGACGACAAGGCGGTCTACGCGTACGTGCCGGAGATGATCCGCTACTACCTCTCGGAGGAGCCGGTCCTGCGCAACGTCCCCACCTACCTCGGTCTCGACGAGGGCGACCGTACGTACATCCTCGAGCACATCGGCGAGCTGGTGATCAAGGCCGTGAACGAGAGCGGCGGGTACGGGATGCTCGTGGGCCCGCACGCCTCCGCGGCGGAGCGCGAGGAGTTCCGCCGCCGCGTGGCCGCGAACCCGCGCAACTACGTGGCGCAGCCGACGCTGGCCCTCTCCCGGCATCCGACCTTCGACGACGGCACCCTGCGCGGCTGCCACGTCGACCTGCGGCCCTACATCCTCTGCGGCGAGAAGGTGACGATCGTCCCCGGCGGCCTCACCCGCGTGGCGCTGCGCCGCGGCTCGCTGGTCGTGAACTCGTCCCAGGGCGGCGGCAGCAAGGACACCTGGGTGATCGGCCGAGGATGAGCATGCTCTCGCGCGTCGCGGAATCGCTGTACTGGATGGCCCGCTACATCGAGCGGGCGGAGGCGGTGTCGCGGCTGGCCGCGGTGAACTACCAGGCGGCCCTCGACGGCGGCGGCCGTGGCGGCTGG
>Ga0114129_10011289_pt1 | contig 12731 bp, 9 predicted proteins | sample RhiMetdeltSRZDD1_FD_80071 | JGI IMG/M metagenome (GOLD analysis project Ga0114129, IMG submission 80071) | Populus rhizosphere microbial communities from Tennessee, USA - Rhizosphere MetaG P. deltoides SRZDD1 (version 2) (version 2) | ecosystem: Host-associated > Plants > Roots > Rhizosphere >...
CCCGTAGGATCGACTGCTATGGGCGCCGGCACATTCCCCTGGCTCAAGGGCCATGGCACCGAGAACGACTTCGTGCTGCTGCCCGACCTCGACGGCAGCCTGCACGGTGACCTCGACGAGGGCTTGGTGCGGTTCCTGTGCGACCGGCACGCGGGCATCGGCGGCGACGGTGTGCTGCGGGTGATCGAGGGCGGCCGGCAGTCGTACGTCGGCGACGGCGGGGACTGGTTCATGGACTACCGCAACGCCGACGGCTCGGTCGGCGAGATGTGCGGAAACGGGGTCCGGGTGTTCGCCCGGTACCTGCGCGAGGAGGGCCTGGCCGGTGACGGCAAGGTCCGGGTCGGTACCCGGGCCGGCGTCAAGATCGTGACCTTCAACCCCGACGAGACCATCACCGTGGACATGGGCGAGCCGTCCTTCCCGGGCCCGAGCCGGATCGTGGTGGAGGCGAACGGGCACCAGTGGTCGGCGCTGCATGTGGACATGGGCAACCCGCACGCGGTGGCGTTCGTGGACAACCTGCGCGATCCGGGTGCCCTGGTGGACCAGCCGACCTGGACGCCGGCGGAGGCCTACCCGCACGGGGTCAACCTCGAGTTCGTGGTACGACGCGGGCCCGGCCGGGTCGCGATGCGGGTGCACGAGCGGGGCGTGGGGGAGACCCGGTCGTGCGGGACCGGGACCTGCGCGGTCGCGGTTGCCGCGGCGAAGGCTGCCGGGGAGGCACTGCCGGTGACGTATACCGTGGAGGTTCCGGGCGGAACCGTCACGGTGCACTGGCGGGAGGACAACCACCTCGAGCTCACCGGTCCGGCCGTGCTGCACGCGCGCGGCACCTTCGACCGCAGCTGGCAACGGTCCTGACCCCAGCCCGGGTCCCGTCCTGCCCCGAACCGTCACCCCGAGTGTGTTCACGAATCGCCAAGGATCCGGCCGGATCCTTGGCGATTCGTGAACACACTCGAGGTGACCTGGCGAATTGCGCACGCGGCTGCCCGGCCTGGCTATTCGTGAACACGCTCACGCTGATGTGACGGGTCAAATGCGGGTGCGGGTGTTGGGAGCGCGTGGGAGCATGGATGACATATGACGAGCCAACCGAAACCGTACGACGACGAGCTGGACAGCGACCTGACCGGGGACCTGACCCGGGACCTGCTGGACGACGACGTCGACGGTCTGCAGGAGTCCGCCGCCGGCTACCCGGCGTACGAGATAGACGATGACGACCCGGACACGGGCGAGCTGGACCTGGAGGACCGCCAGGCGCTGCGCCGCGTGGCCGGTATGTCGACCGAGCTCACCGACATCAGCGAGGTCGAGTACCGCAAGCTGCTGCTCGAGCGTGTGCTGCTGGTCGGCGTGTGGACCGAGGGCGGCGCCGACGAGGCGGACAACTCGCTGGCCGAGCTGAAGCTGCTCGCCGAGACCGCGGGCTCGGAGGTGCTGGACGGCGTGATCCAGCGGCGCAAGCGGCCGGACCCGGCGACGTTCGTCGGCCGCGGCAAGGTCGACGAGCTGCGCAACCTCGTCGCCGCGTCCGGCGCCGATACCGTGATCGCGGACGGCGAGCTGGCGCCCGCGCAGCTGCGCAACCTGGAGGACCGGCTCAAGGTCAAGGTGGTCGACCGGACCGCGCTGATCCTGGACATCTTCGCGCAGCACGCGAAGTCCAAGGAGGGCAAGGCGCAGGTCGAGCTGGCCCAGCTGCAGTACATGAAGCAGCGGCTGCGTGGTTGGGGCGGGCAGCTGTCCCGCCAGGCCGGTGGCCGGGTCGGTTCAGCCGGCGGTGGTATCGGTGGCCGCGGTCCCGGTGAGACCAAGATCGAGACCGACCGGCGCCGGATCAACACCAAGATCGCCAAGCTCCGCAAGCAGCTGGCCGGGATGAAGACCACCCGTGCGACGATGCGCCAGGAGCGCCTCCGCAACGCGGTTCCGTCGGTCGCGATCGCCGGGTACACCAACGCCGGCAAGTCCTCGCTGCTGAACCGGATCACCGGCGCGGGCGTGCTGGTCGAGGACGCGCTGTTCGCGACCCTGGACCCGACGACCCGTCGTACGACGACCGGCGACGGCCGGGTCTACACGCTGACCGACACGGTCGGGTTCGTCCGGCACCTGCCGCACGACCTGGTCGAGGCGTTCCGGTCCACGCTGGAGGAGGTGTCGGACGCCGACCTGCTGCTGCACGTCGTGGACGGCTCGCACCCCGACCCGGTGTCGCAGATCACCGCGGTCCGCGAGGTGCTGGCCGAGATCGGCGCCGCGGACGTACCGGAGATCATCGTGGTCAACAAGGCCGACGTCGCCGACCCGATCACGCTGAAGACGCTGCAGACCCGCGAGCCGCGCTCGGTGGTGGTGTCGGCACGGACCGGCGCCGGCATCGGCGAGCTGCGCGAGGTGCTGGAGGCGGCCCTGCCGCAGCCCGACGTGCCGGTCGAGGTGCTGGTGCCGTACGAGCGCGGCGAACTGGTCTCCCGGGTCCGCTCCGAGGGCACCGTGGACAAGCTCGACCACACCCCGGACGGCACCCTGCTCGCCGCCCGGGTGCACGGCGACCTGGCGGGCGAGCTGGCGCCGTACGAGATCACGTCGACCCGCGGCTGACCCACGCGGACGACGCGGCGGGCCGGGAGGATGTCCTCCCGGCCCGCTTCGTTCGTGTTACCTGAGTACCGGATCTAGGAGCGCTTGGAGACCCGGATCTTCATTGAGGTGCCGTCGCGCTCGAGCACCTTGATGTTGACCCCGTTGTTCGGGACCTTCACGCCGGCGGTCGGCTGCTGCGGGAACCAGTACTGCCTACCGTCATTGAATGTCGACACTGCGTTCTGGCCACGGATGTACGACCCCTGACCGTTGAGGTGCAGTGTGAACGAGTCGGCCTTCTCCAACCCGAAGGTGGCGTCGTACCCGGCGATCCTCGGCCGCCAGATGCCACCGGCGAGGTTGTTGATCGGCACCGGGTGCGCGTCGACCGGCAGTACCAGACCCTCGCCGGGGTGCACCGACGTGTTGTTGTCGGCCTGCGAGGTGTCCCAGTACCAGACGAGCAAGCCGTCCTGGTACGGGAAGTGCTCGACCCAGTCCGGCTTGGTGTTGGCGAAGCCGAAGTTGTACGGGCCGGTCTTCAGGTACTGGTCGTGCGACACGTAGTTGATGTGCGACGCCAGGTAGAAGTTGTCGTGCATCGTCGTGACCGAGGCGCCGACGGCGGTGAAGCCGCTCAGCGTCCAGCCCTCCGGAGTTGACTCCGCGCCTGACTCGAACACCGTGGTGGTACCCGAGGTCACCTTGACCGCGTCGGCGAAGAAGCCGAGGCCGCCGGCCGCGCCGTCGGTGGTGTACCGGAACCGCAGGCCGACCGTCTTGCCGCCGTACGCGGACAGGTCGAAGGTCGCCGGCACGTAGCCCGACGTACCGTCGATGCCGTTGCCCTCGGCTGCCTTCGTGATCGAGCCCGGGATCGGCTTGTAGCCGGTGCCGTCGTCGACCTCGACGTAGGCGTAGTCACACGGGTCGGGACCGCAGTCCTCGATGTCCCACTTCGCCTGGAAGGTCAGCGTCGCCGCTCCAGCCGGCAGCGTGACCTGGCGGCTCATGGTGTTGTTCAGGTCGTCGCCCTTGCCACTCCACCACTGGCCACTACCCGCCGCCGGTGCGCCGTACTGCGTCGTGACCGCCTTCTTCGGCAGTACGACGACCGCGCCCTGCGCCTTGGCCGAGTTGTACTCATGCGGCCCGAGCTCGAGCGTGCGGTTCTGGCCCGCCAGCACGATCTCGTAGTCAAGCCAGCCCAGCTGCAGCTTGGACCACGCGTCCAGGTCCGCCGAGCGGGTGCCGATGCCCTCGTCTCCCGCGGCGCTGACCCGGCTCTGAGCCATCAGCGACCACCAGTTGATGCCGTTCTCGGACGCGCCACCCGGGCCCACCGTGTCGTAGTGGTCCGGCAGGCCGAGGTCGTGGCTGTACTCGTGCGTGAACACGCTGACGCCACCGTTCTCAGGCTGGATCGTGTAGTCCGCCACCCACAGACCGGTGGTACCGACCTGGGTGCCGCCGTCGGGGTTGCCCGTCGGGCCCTGCCCGGTGCCCTGGAACGCCTTCCAGCGGTGAGACCAGATCGCGTCCTCACCCTGGTGCGGGTCACCGTCGGCCTGGTCGCCACCGGAGTGCACGATCTGGAAGTGGTCGATGTACCCGTCCGGCTCGTTGAAGTTGCCGTCACCGTCGAAGTCGTTGCGGTCCCACACGTCGTACGAGGCCAGGTCGGCCTTGATCTGCTCGTCGGTCCGGCCGGCAGCATGCTGGTCGGCGACCCACTGGTTGATCGCGTCACGGATCAGGAACCAGGTGTTGGAGCAGACGCTGCCGCCGCAGGGGAAGCCGTTGCTGCGGCCGTACCGCGCCTCGTTGAACTGCACCTTCACCCAGTCGGTGACGACGCCCTCGACGCTGTACCGGCCCGATGACTGCTTCTCGAAGTACTTGTGCACCGGCTCGACACCGGCGATGCTGCCGCTGCCGAAGTACAGGTCGTTGAAGTACGCGTGGCTGAAGTCCGGCCGCCACACCGTGCTGTTGTCGACGGTACGGTCCGGCTCCGGGATCGCGTTGTGCAGCGGTCCGTCGAAGACAGCCGGCCCCGGCGTGTTCGGGTCGGTGTCCTGGTCGGGGTAGCTCGGGTGCCGCTCGTTGCCGAACTCGGCCAGGATCACGAAGATCTTGTCGGTCTTCTCGCGGGCCAGCTCGACGTACTGGTCGACCTTGCCGTTCGCGTTCACGCGCTGCCGGGTGTCCGTGCTGCGGCCCTTCTCACCCATCTTCATGACCGTGCTCGGGCCACGCTGCTCGGCCTTCGCCTCGCCGCTCAGGAGCATGCTCCACGCACGCTCACGCAGCTCGCGGCGCTTCTCCTCCTGCGGGTTCGGCAGGTCATCGCTGGGCGCCTCTTGCGCCGCCCTCGCTGCCGGTGCTGCGGCGGGTATGCCCGCGGATGTCGAGGCGACACCGGCTGAGCTGTAGCTCAGTCCGAATGCCGCGGCGACTGTCAGGCTGGCTAGCCCGACTGCTGCTTTACGCACGAATGCCTCCCTGATCTTGACGTCCGGCGAATCGTTACCGGACGTGACTGCGTTGCCCCCGAGAGTTGTGCTGACCGTGAGAGTACGGCCAAATCTGCGTTCTCTGAAGACTTTCCGGTCTGCATGTTTGCCCTAGAACGCAAGACCGACGGTTACGGTGTGGGCAGTGGCGACTCCCAGTGACACCCCCACGGACCTGGTCCGGCCGCTGTGGCGTGCGCTGGCCGTGTTCCGTGTGCTGACATTGGTATTCGCCTGCGTACGTGTTTACACCCGGTGGGACGACCTTGTCCGGCCCTGATGAGCCTCATCGCGGTCTGGACGGCGGTCGTCACCTTCGGCTACGGCCGGTACTGGGGCCACCACACCACGCGTCTCGCGGTGTGTGATCTTGCGGTCACGATCGGTTGTATGGCTGGCACGTTGCTCGCCCAGCCGCTGAGCCACCTGCAGAACGGCGCTTCGTTGCTGACCTCGGTCTGGGCGGCCGGACCGGTGCTCGCGCTGGCGATCGCCCGCGGCCGCGACGGAGGGCTGCTCGGCGCGGTGGCGATCAGCGGTGTGACGCTGCTGCTGCGCGGCACCGACGACCTGGCGCGACAGCTGTACAACATCCAGCTGCTGCTGGTCGCAGGACTGGTCGTCGGGTACGCCGCGACCACCACCCGGCGTGCCAGCGCCCGGCTCACCGACGCGATCGCCGCCGAGTCCGCGGCAGCGGAACGGCTCCGGCTCGGCCGGACGATTCACGACGGCATGCTGCAGGTGCTCGCCCAGGTCCAGCGCAGCGGCCGCGGCGGCGGGGACGCGGCCCGGCTCGCGGACCTGGCCGCTGAGCAGGAGGTGGCGCTGCGCGCGCTGATCACGAGCAGTCCGGCCACCACCTCGGGCACCGGCGAGTCCGACCTGGGCGCTGCGCTCGCGGTGCTGGCCACCACCCGGGTCGAGGTAGTGCGGCCCGCCCACCCGGTACCGTTGCCGGCCGCAACGGTCGCCGAGCTGACGGCGGCGGTCACCGAGGCACTGGCGAACGTGGCCCGGCACGCCGGGCCGGACGCCCGGGCCTGGGTGGTGCTCGAGGACCTCGGCGACGAGGTGCTGGTCGCGGTCCGGGACGACGGCGTCGGCACCACGTCGGAACGGCTGGACGGCGCCGCGGCCGACGGCCGGCTCGGGGTCAGCCAGTCCATCCGCGGCCGGATCGTCGACCTCGGCGGTGACGTCGCCGTCCGTCGGACGCGCCGGCCGCCGTGCGGATCGCGAAGGCCACCCGCCCGGACGTCGTGCTGATGGACCTGCAGCTGGGCACCGGCTCCGGAGTGGACGCCACCCGTGAGATCACTGCCGCGCTGCCGGACACCCGGGTACTGGTGCTGTCCGCGAGCGGGGAGCAGGCCGACGTGCTGGACGCGGTGAAGGGCGGCGCGTCCGGGTACCTGGTGAAGTCGGCGTCCCTGGACGATCTGGTCGACGCGGTACGGCGTACCGCCGCCGGCGACGCGGTGTTCGGCCCCGGCCTGGCCGGGCTGGTGCTGGGGGAGAACCACCGAATCGAGTCAGAGCCCGACGTACCGCGGCTGACCGAGCGGGAAACCGAGGTCCAGCGCCTGGTCGCCCGCGGCCTGACCGCGAAGCAGATCGGCGCCCGACTGGTGCTGTCCCACCGCACCGTCGAGAACCACGTCCAGAACACGCTGCGGAAGCTCCAGCTCCACAACCGCGCCGAACTCGTCCGCTACGCCCTCGAACACGGTCTCGACGAGGCGCCCGGGTAGGCTGACCGCCTCGAATACGTATGCCCGGTGCCGCCGTTGCGTGCGCCGCTGGCTGCCGACATCCGGAGGATGTTTGTGAACCGCTCGTCCGTGGTCCGTGCGTTGCTCGCGCTGGTCGTGCTCGGTATCTCGACGTACGTCGTGCTGACCGCGCGGCCGCAGCTCGGCCTGGACCTGCGCGGCGGTGCGCAGATCGTGCTGGAGACGCAGGACTCGCCGACGGTGAAGGCGGACGCGAACTCCACCGGGAAGGCGCTCGAGGTGCTGCGCCGCCGGGTCGACGCGCTCGGTGTCGCCGAGCCGAGCGTCACCCAGTCCGGCGACCGGCGGATCATCGTCGAGCTGCCCGGTGTCTCGGACCCGCGCGAGGCGGCCGAGGTGATCGGCAAGACCGCGCAGCTCACCTTCCACGAGGTGCTCGACGTGGTGCCGACGAAGCCGGCCGAGCCGGCCGCCGGCGACCTGTACCTGGACAGCGACCAGGGCGACGGTGTGCTGCGGCTGGCGAAACCGGCGATGACCGGTGAAGGCGTGGGCGGCGCGGACGCCGTACTCGATCCGCAGCAAGGACCGGACTGGTTCGTCACCATCGACTTCAAGGGCGACGGCGGCAAGACCTGGGCGCAGATCACCGGCAAGGCCGCGTGCCAGCCGGTCGGCTCACCGCAGCGCCGGGTCGCGATCGTGCTGGACAACGAGGTGATCACCTCGCCCCAGGTCGATCAGCGCGGCGGCACCAGCCTGTGCAACGTCGGCATCGCCGGCGGCCAGACCCAGATCACCGGGCAGTTCGGCGAGACCGAGGCGAAGGATCTGGCGGCGCTGATCGAGGGCGGTTCGCTGCCGGTGCCGGTGGAGACGATCGAGCAGCGGGTGATCGGCCCGACGCTGGGCGACGCCGCGATCAAGGCCAGCGCCGAGGCGGCGATCATCGGGGTGGCGCTGACGGCGCTGTTCATCTGCCTCGCGTACCGGCTCGTCGGGCTGATGGCGGTGATCGCGCTGATCGGCTACGCCGGCATCTCGTACGCCGCCCTGACCGCGCTCGGCGCGACCCTGACGCTGCCCGGCCTGGCCGGCTTCGTGCTCGCCATCGGGATGGCGGTGGATGCGAATGTGCTGGTCTTCGAACGAGCCCGGGAGGACTACGTCGAGGGACGCACCGAGGGGCTGAGACGCTCGATGCAGAGCGGCTTCGACAACGCGTTGTCCGCGATCGCCGACTCCAACATCACCACCCTGATCGCGGCCGGCCTGCTGTTCTTCCTGGCTGCCGGCCCGGTCCGAGGCTTCGGCGTGACGCTGAGCATCGGTGTGATCGCGTCGATGCTGTCCGCCTTGGTCGTGTCCCGCGTGCTGTGTGAGTTCGTGGTGTCGCGGAAGTTCGCCGAGCGGCACCCGGGGATCACCGGCATCGCCGGGCACGGGCGGGTACGCCGCTGGCTGGAAGGTCGCCGCCCGCAGCTGATGAAGCACAGCCGCCGGCTGCTCGTCATCACGCTCGCGTTGGTCGCAGTCAGCCTCGCCGGCATCGTCGTACGTGGTCTCAACCTAGGCGTCGAGTTCACCGGCGGCCGGCTGATCGAGGTCAGCACCAACCAACCGGTGACAATCGACGCGGCCCGGGCGGCGGTGTCCGAGGCCGGCTTCCCGCGAGCCGTCGTGCAGGAGTCCGGTACCGACGACATCACGGTGCGGACCCAGGAGCTCACCGACGACGAGGCGCAGGCGATCCGCGATGCGCTGGCCCAGGTCGGCGGCGGCATCGAGCCGATCCGGGACGAGAAGATCGGGCCCAGCCTCGGCAACGAGCTGCGGAACAAGGCGCTGATCGCACTCGGGGTCGCGCTCGGCGCGCAGCTGCTCTACCTGGCGGTGCGGTTCCGCTGGACGTACGGCGCCGGCGCGGTGCTCGCGCTGCTACAGAACTCGCTGGTCGTGCTCGGCGTGTTCGCGTGGCTCGGCAAACCGATCGACGGCATCTTCCTGGCCGCGATCCTGACCATCATCGGGTACACCGTGAACGACTCGGTGGTGGTCTTCGACCGGATCCGCGAGACCCGGACCGCGCGGGCCTCGGACAACCTGGCCAGCATCGCCGACACCGCGATCATGAATGTGCTGCCGCGGACCATCAACACCGGTATCAGCACGCTGTTCATTCTGGGCGCGCTGCTGGTGCTCGGCGGGGACTCGCTGTCGGACTTCGCGTTCGCGCTGCTGGTCGGCATCATCGTCGGTACCTACTCCTCGAACCTGACCGCGGTGCCGCTGATGGTCGAGCTGGAGAAGCGCTACCCGGCCCCGCCGCCCAAGCCGAAGACCCAACGCCGAGACCGCGACCTGGACCCCGACCGCGGCGCCGTCGTCTAGCGCCTAGGCCCACCCCAGACTGGCGATCATCGGTCACTTTTTCCTTTTCTGTGGATAACGCGGTCGCCTGACCGCCGGCGTGCGCCTGACCGGTTATCCACAGAAAAGGAAAAAGTGACCGATGATCGCGTAAGGGAGGTGCGGGTGGTCCACAGGGGCTGGCGGAGGGGTCGGACGAGGGGGCGGTCCGGGTAGGCTGACGCGGTGGCGGATGTAGGTGAGCTGCTCGAGGCGGCGGTTGCGGGGATCGGCGGTACGACGCGGCCCGGGCAGGTGGCGATGGCGACGGCCGTCACCGGCGCGATGGAGTCCGGCGAGCACCTGCTGGTGCAGGCCGGCACGGGTACCGGCAAGTCGCTCGGCTACCTGGTTCCCGCCCTGCTGCACGCACTGCAGGACGAGCGTGTGGTCGTGTCGACCGCGACGCTGAACCTGCAGGCGCAGCTGGTCGACAAGGACCTGCCGGCGCTGATGGAGGCGACCGAGAAGCTGCTGCCGCGCCGCCCGTCGTACGCGATTCTCAAGGGCCGCAACAACTACGCCTGCCTGCACCGGATCCGCGAGGGCGCGCCGGATGAGGACGGCGTGCTGGTCGAGATGCCGGTGGTCGGGCCGGTCGGACAGCAGGTGCTGGAGCTGCGGGAGTGGGCGGAGCAGCAGCTGCAGGACGGCGGCGCCGGCGATCGCGACCACGCGCCGACGCACCAGAACCAGGCCTGGCAGCAGGTCGCGATCAGCGCCCGCGAGTGCCTCGGCGCGCAGAAGTGCCCGTACGGGCAGGAGTGCTTCGCCGAGAAGGCGCGGGACGAGGCGCGCCGGTCCGACATCGTCATCACCAACCATGCGCTGCTGTCGATCGACGCATTCGAGAACCACACGGTGCTTCCGGAGCACGACGTGGTCGTGGTCGACGAGGCGCATGAGCTGCCGGCCCGGGTCACCGGTGCGGCGAGCGCGGAGCTGTCGCCGCAGATGGTGGAGCGGGTGGCCAGACGGGCCCGGCCGTACGCCGAGGACTCCACCGTCGACGACCTCGCGGACGCGTCTGACGCGCTGCGGAAGGCCCTGGCCGATGGCCGCGAGGGCCGGATCGAGTCGAGCCACACCGCCGTACTGGAGGCGGCGGCGCTGGTGCGAGACGCGGCGCGCCGGCTGTACACCGAGCTGGGCAAGAAGGACGACGACGCCGACGAGGACGCGGCGAAGCGGCAGACGCGCGGCGCGGTGAAGGAGATCTTCGACACCGCCGAACGGGCCGCCGCGCTCGGTGACGTCGACGTAGTCTGGCTGGCCGACCGGGACCGGTTCGGCCGCGAGCTGCGGATCGCGCCGCTGACGGTCTCCGGCCTGCTCCGCGAGCTGGTGCTGAAGGACCGCACCGTGGTGATGACGTCGGCCACCCTCACCCTCGGCGGCGAGTTCGACGCGATAGCACGCCAGGTCGGTCTGCGGCCGTCCGACCGGCTCGCGGACGACGAGGAGGAGGTTGCCGCTGGCAACGATGACTCAACGGTCGAACCGCTGCCATGGCGCGGGATCGACGTCGGGTCGCCGTTCGCCTACGACAAGCAGGCGATCCTGTACGTCGCCAAGCATCTGCCGCCGCCGCACCGCGACGGCCTGGGCAGCAAGCAGTTCGCGGAGATCATCGACCTGGTCACCGCGGCCGGCGGCCGGACCCTCGGGCTGTTCTCGTCCCGCCGCGCGGCGGAGGCGGCGACCGCCGCGGTCCGCGACGCCACCGACTTCACCGTGCTGTGCCAGGGCGACGCGCAGCTCAAGGAGCTGTCCGAGCAGTTCGTCGAGGACCCGGAGGTGTCCCTGTTCGGCACCCTGTCGCTGTGGCAGGGCATCGACGTACCAGGCTCCACCTGCACGCTGGTGATCATCGACCGGATCCCGTTCCCGCGTCCGGACGAGCCGCTGATGGCGGCCCGGCAGCGGGCCGTTGACGAGGCCGGCGGCAACGGCTTCATGGCCGTCGCCGCGACGCACGCCGCGCTGTTGCTTGCCCAGGGCACCGGCCGGCTGATCCGCCGTACCACCGACAAGGGCGTGGTCGCGATCCTCGACCCGCGGCTGGTGACGGCCCGGTACGGCGCGTACCTGCGCGCCTCGCTGCCGCCGATGTGGGCCACCGCCGACCGGGAGGCCGTGCTGGGGGCACTGAAGCGGCTGCAAGCGGGATGAACGCGCCGCTGCTGCCGATGATGGCGGTGCCCGGCGCGCTGCCATCCGGCGAGGGCTGGGCGTACGAGATGAAGTGGGACGGCGTCCGGGTGATCGCGGAGATCGCCGACGGCGGCTGACGGCTCTGGTCTCGCAACGGCCGGGACGTGTCGGGTGGCTACCCGGAGCTGCTCGGGATCGCGGACGCGGGGCTGCCCGAACCGCTGCTGCTGGACGGCGAGATCGTCACCCTGGACGAGACCGGCGCGCCGTCGTTCGGCCTGCTGCAGCGACGCATGCACGTCCGTGACCCGCGCCAGATCGCCCGGCTGATCAACGAGGTTCCGGTCTCCGTCCGGCTCTTCGACCTGCCCCGGTGCGCCGGGCAGTCGTTGCTGGAGGCAACGTACGACGACCGGCGGTCGGTGCTGGAGTCGCTCGAGGTCGTCGACCCGTTCTGGGAGCTACCGCCGTCGTACGCCGACGGCGCGCAGGCACTGGCATCGTCCGCGGAGACCGGGCTGGAAGGCGTGGTCGCCAAGCGCCGGGCCTCCCGGTACCTACCCGGGCGGCGCAGCGCGGACTGGGTCAAGGTCAAGCACCTGCGGACCCGCGACGTGGTGCTCGGCGGCTGGCACCCGGGGGAGGGGAACCGCGAGGGCCGGATCGGCTCGCTCTACTGCTGCGCGTACGACGGCGACGAGCTGGTACTGATCGGCAAGGTCGGTTCTGGGCTGGACACCAGGATGCTGGACATCCTCGGTGCTGAGCTGGCCGCCCTGGAGGTGGACGAGCCGCCGTTCGACCCGCGCTCCATCCCCGGGCCCGACCGGCGCCGGGCGCACTGGCTCGATCCGGTGCTGGTCGCCGAGGTGACATACACCGGTTGGGCCGCGGACGGCCGGCTGCGGCATCCGGTCTGGCGCGGGCTCCGGCTGGACATAGATCCGGAGTCGGTACGACGCTGAGCCCGGCCGGTCTCAAGTCGGTCCGGTGTGCTGCGAGCATGGCGCGGTGCACGCGACCTCAGGACGAGCCCGGCTGGCCTACGAGGTGACCGGCGCCTGTGACCCGGTGCTGCTGATCCACGCGGGGATGACCGACCGGCGCAGTTGGTGTTCGCTCAGCTCACGGCTGGCGCCGGATCATCTGGTGCTGGCCTACGACCAGCGCGGGTACGGCGAGACGACGTACACAGCGGAGCCGTACTCGCCGGTCGCCGACGCCGTCGCCGTACTCGACGCGGCGGGCATCTCGCGTGCTGCCGTGGTGGGCTGTTCGATGGGTGGCGGCGCCGCGGTCGACCTGGCACTCGAACACC
>Ga0114129_10011291_pt1 | contig 12730 bp, 10 predicted proteins | sample RhiMetdeltSRZDD1_FD_80071 | JGI IMG/M metagenome (GOLD analysis project Ga0114129, IMG submission 80071) | Populus rhizosphere microbial communities from Tennessee, USA - Rhizosphere MetaG P. deltoides SRZDD1 (version 2) (version 2) | ecosystem: Host-associated > Plants > Roots > Rhizosphere >...
ACCAGCCGCTACGCGCGCAGCATTCACGAGCGCGCAGCCGAATCGGGACATTTCTTCCGTCAGCGCTACAAGGCGATCCTGATCGATCCGGATGCCTACCTGCTGAAGCTGGTGCGGTACATCCACCACCTGCCGGTGCTCGATGCGCTGAGCAGCGACCCCGGCTCGTATCAGTTCACCAGCCATGCCGCTTATCTCGGGCGCAGCGAGATTCCATGGCTGACCACGCGCACGGCGCTGCGGATGATCGATGGTTGCGACCAGAACAGCGAGTACGCGGAGCTCATGGCGGTGCCTCCGTCGCAGGAGGACCGCGCGCTGTTCGAGCACGGCAGCAAGCACGATGCGCGCATCGTCGCGAGCACGGAGTTCCTCGAGAACCTGCCGCGTCACCTGCGTGTCTATCGCAGCAAACTCACGCTCGATCAGATCATCCAGACGGTGACCTGCCGGCTGGGCGTCGATCGCGAGCACGTGCTGTCGAATTCGCGGCAGCGCGAAGTCACGCTGGCTCGCGCTTTGATCGCCTGGTACGCAACCGAGCGTCGCGTGGCGACGTTGAGCGAGGTCGCGCGCTATCTGCGACGCGATCCCTCGACGCTGTCCGTAGCAGTGAGCCGCTACCGTCTGTGCCGCCCCGAGCTGTTCAAGCTGACGGCGCTGCACGACGTCGTTCCACTCGCGCAAATGCGGCTGCAGGTATCTGAGCCGCAGTGGGCGGACGAAATGGAAGAAGAGTCTGAGGAAGAACAGCTCTACACGAGCGCAGGTCGCGCCACGGCTACAGCCGCACGCGTCGGCGCAGGGGCCCGCCGCTGACCGGATCTCTCTGTCTGCGCTCCCGCTCCGCTACCCGTTCGACGGGCAGTCGGAGCGGGAGCTTTTCTCGTCAGATGCAGGTCGAGCGGCGCGAGCGGCGCGAGCACGGATCCGGCCGCCACCAGAACAGGCGCCAGTAACAGTCTTCGGTACGCATCGCCGTCAGCCACAACCCGGAATAGCTGCACAGCCGCGCACAAGGTCTGCAGGGCTGTCCGCGCCGATCAGGATGAGTTGCCGGTGTCTGACGCGACATGCTCACCACTCGCCGCCGTGCAGGCGTTCGAGAACGTGGTGAATTCGCCCTTCGGGATGCCATGGGCATGCATGAACTCGACGTGCAGGCAGAACGTCTCGGGATCGCTGCCAGCAGCGTCCTCGTGCGCGGGATGCCATTCGAGGCGCCCCGGCGGATGGATGCCGAACCTTGCGACTGACATCGTATTGCTCCTTCGCAGCGAACCTGCCACAGCCTCGTCGCTTCGGGCTTCGTGGGCTGCCGCAGACCGCGCTCTGCGACCGGAAACAGCTCCGCAGATGTGCGCAAGATCTTGCAATGGCAGCAGTAATCGCCTTCTGAGCGCAGGCTGCGTGCAGTCGCAGGCGCCAGTGTCAGATCTGGTGTTGTTGGCTTCTGCGATGCCGCGAAGCGCAGCGCTTCTCCCGCTCTGCGGGCGCCTGAAATATTCCAATAACCCAAGACTGTCACCGGCAGCGCACGCCTCGGTCCCTGGATGCCGAATAGTCCTAACTACGGATATCCATAGATATATCCACGCAAAATTGCGCGATTGACATCGCTCCTTATTGACAGCGGCGTGCATAGGAGCAGGTTTGCGGCGCAGGGAGATCGTTCGCAAGCCACGTAACTCAACAAGGAGACCGTTATGACGATCAAGCTCGAAATTGTCGATCTGGGAGATGCGATGGTCGAGACGCGGCAGTTGCCGATTATGCCGCTGTTCCTCGACAACATCAGCGCCTTCGGCCTTCTGCCGCTTTCGTAAGCATCGAGCGGCCACAATTGGGTGCGTGCTCGCGCACGCACCCGCTGCTCCTCCCAGCGCATGCACTCGGATCTGCCCCGGTACTGGATTCCTCCGCACGTTCGCGTGTGTCCATTGCTCGCCAGCACGATCCTGCTGGACCTGAAGCACAATCGTTACTTCGGCATCGGCACGCACGAAACGCGCGCGATCGCAGCCCTCGCGCACAACTGGAACGAAGCGAACGGCCCAGGCACGCCGATCGTGCCGCTGGCGCCGAACGCCGCCCTGGAATTGGCGGACGCGCTCGTCGACGCCGGGTTGCTCAGCCGCGACGCACCGGCCGATCGTGCCGTGCGCTGCGACAGTCCTCCTGACCTCAACGGCACGTTGACCAGCGCGGGGCATGAGCTGAATCGCGAGACCTCGCTGCGTCTTGCACACATCGTCGACTTTCTCGCAGCGCTCGCCTGGACGAGGCGTGCGCTGCGATCGCGCTCTCTCTACTCGATCGCGTGCGAAGTACGCGATCGCAAGGCCGCCGCAAGCATCGCGTTCGATCGGCGGCGCGCGCTGGAGCTGGTCGGCATCTTTCGACGGCTGCGCCCGCACACGTTCGCGGCGCGGGACCGCTGCCTCTTTCATTCTCTCGCGCTGGTGAGATTCATGTCGCGCCACGCGGTGTTTCCGACATGGGTGATCGGTGTGCGCGCCAAGCCATGGGGTGCGCATGCCTGGGTGCAGCAGGACAAGCTCCTGCTCGACGCAAATCCGGAGCATGTTTGCGAGTACACGCCGATCCTGACGGTCTGACGAACGACAAGATCCGAACGAACAACAGCGGGAAATCGTCCGCAGGCGACAACAAGAATGGCCTGCGAAAGGGCAGCGCATGTTTCGCTACATTGCGCTCGTCTGGAACGGCTCCAACGAGCAGCAATCACGCACAGCCGAGTCGCTGGACGGGCGGCTGCGCGCGCGACGTTGGACCGTGGCGTTCGGCCGCGAAGGCTTCACGGTTTTTTGTATGGATCTGTCAGCGACGCTGCAGGCCATGCCGCTCGCGAACGCCGCCGGCGTCGTGCTCGGCACGCTGTTCGAGCGCAACCGCGATATCGATGACGACTCGGCGGCGCGACGAGCCAGCCTCAGTGTGCGCAACTGCGAGGCGATCCTGGCCAGCAGCGGGCAGTGGCTGATCGAGAACTGCTGGGGCAACTATGTCGCGCTGTTACGCGACGCTGCTGCCGGCACGGTGCGAGTGCTGAAGGATCCCACGGGCACCCTGCCCTGCTTCACGACCCGCGCCGATGGCGTGACCGTAGTGTTCGCTCACATCGGCGACTGCCTCGAATTGGGACTGGGACCGTTCACCGTCGATCGCGCCTATCTGCGCGCACGCGTGCTCGGTTTCAACAACCTGGAGCGCAATCCGCTCGAGGAGATCTCGCAGGTCCGACGCGGCGAGTGCATCGAGATCGATGCCAGTGCCGTGCCAGCCATGTGCTCCAGGCGCTTCTACTGGACTCCTTTCACATTCATCCGCGAGCACCAGGCGATCGAGGATCCCGACCGCGCCGCCGTCGCTGTGCGTGCCACGGTGCGCTCGTGCACACAGGCATTGTCTGCAGGTCACGCAAGCCTGTTGCATCGGCTCTCCGGCGGACTGGATTCGTCCATTGTTGCCGGATGCCTCGGCCGCACTTCCTCACCGCCGCGGATCGCGTGCTACACATTCTTCAATCCGCAGGGACGTTCGGACGAGCGGCCATGGGCGCGCATGGCCGCAGAGCATTTGAGCTTCGAGCACCTCGAATGCCCGATTCTGCCCGCGGACGTGCCCCTGGCCGATCTGGTGAGAGCGCGGCCGGCAAGCGAGCCGCTGTCGCTGCTCGGGTACCTCGTAAGACGCATCGTCGACGAACGTCTCGCGACCGAGCGAGAGGCGAGCGCGATATTCACCGGCGACGGGGGCGATTCGGGTTTCTGCAGCGATTCGCTGCCATATGCCGTGACCGACTATCTCCGGCGGCATGGCCCGCGACTGGCAGCGCTGCGACTCGCAGCCGACGTCGCGTTGCGCACCGAGCAATCGACCGGAGCTGTTCTGTTGCGCTCGGCGCGCCGCTGGCTGTTTGGCGCCAAGATGAGCGAGCAGATCCCTGCACTGCTCATGGGCTCGCAGCTCGTGAGCGCGCAAGTGCGCGACGGCTTCACGATTCCTGACGGCTATCCGCATCCCTGGTTCAGTCACCTGCGGTACGTGCCGTGGGACGTGATCCGGCGTGTCGGCATCCTGGTGTCCACGCCCGAGTTCTATAACGTCACCGACGCGTCCAGGCCCGAGCCCGAGATCGTGGCGCCGTTGTATGCCCAGCCCGCGGTCGAGCTGTTTCTGCGCATTCCGATTCACGTGCACGCCGAAGGCGGCCGCGACCGGGGCCTGGCGCGGCGGGCCTTCGCGCGCGAGGTTCCTGAACAGATCCTGCGCAGGCAGTGGAAAGATCGTGCGCCCGGCTTTCACAGCGAAGTCCTCGAGCGCAATCTCGATTTCTTCCGCGAGGTTTTTCTGGACGGCGTGCTGGTGAAGGAAGGTTTGCTGGATCGCGCTGCGGTCGAGGCAGCGCTTGCGCCCGGTCCGACGAAAACGCAGGTCCTGCCGGTCGAGATCTATCGACACCTCGACGTCGAGATCTGGGCGCGATCCTTGATGTAGGCGGTCAGGCTGCTCGCAGCACGCCGTTCACATTGGGCGTCCACTGCCGCGCCCAGATCTCGGTATCGAGATGGCGCAGCAACTCACCCGGAAACACATCGCTCTTCACCGGTCCCGGCTGCAGCACGCGTTCGAGCGCGCTGCGATCGAGCAGCCGCTCGCTGACCAGCACGCCGTCGAGGAAGACCTCCCGCAACCAGTCGCGGTTGCGCTGAATGAGATCGTCATGGAAGTTGCCGGCGCGGTCCTTCCAGACGCGGCTCAGGATGGGCTGGGGGACGTCGCCGCGAAACGCGCGGCGCGCCAGGCCACGATCCTCTCCGCCTGCGAAGAGCACGTCCGCGGGAATTCGCAGCGCCACTTCGGTCAACGGCTGCGAGTAGATCGGCGCGACGATTTCCGGCCCGGCGTCTGCCGGCTGCGCCTGGCCTGCGTAGAGGTCCGGAGCAGCGAGCAGCATGCCCAGCTTGCTGACGGCTTCCCACGGCACGTGCCGCAATCCGGCCAGCCATGGATGCACCGCAGGGTTCGCTTCGCATTCGCGAACCACGTCCGCAGGCACGAGCCTGCGGGCGTCAGCGTTGACCGCGTCGATGCTCATGAGCGAGCGACCAGTCAGCCACATGCGCAGCGCGCGCTCGAGCGCTTGCCACGTCGTTTGTCGCAGAACCAAAGCGGACTCAGCGGCCAGGCGCAAGACTGCAGGACGAGGGCCGCGTCTGCGCAGATATGCAGCAGCCGCTTCCCCGATACAGAAGCTGCCGAACACGAAATCGCCGCCGTCGCCCGTGAACGTGGCACTCGCGGGTTGCCGCGCCAGCAGGCTCTGCTCGTGCGCCGCCGTCGCGAGGTACATGAGGGTGCTGAACGGTTGCGCCGCGGGCGCCATTTCGAGGATTGCCGGCAGGTGCACGCAAGCCGAAGTGGCTTCCATCTCCACGTGCTCACAGCCAGCGTGCGCGACCGACATGCGCGCCCAGCGTCGCGGGTCGAGGGGACCTTCGGAAGAGTACTGCGTATAAGCCAACAACTGCGGACTGCGTGGAGCGCCGCGGAGGCAGGCCAGGACAATCGACGAGTCCAGCCCGCCCGAAATACGCATCAGGGCGCTCTCATGACATGCAGCCAGCGTCGCGGTGCACGAACGCAGCGTGTTGCGCAACGTCGCGGCTGCCACCTCGGGATCGTCGAGCAAGTCGTACGCGCGCGCGAAGTCGAATGGACTCCATAGGAATCGCTGCGCGACGAGGGCTGGCTGCCGCCGCGGATCGATTTCGACGCGCTCGCCGCGGCGGATCTGCGTGACCTCATTGAGCGCATTCCACTGATGGGTCATGTCGCCGCCGTAGAGTCTGCGCTCGATGAACGAGCGATTCGCCGTGAAGCGAATCGCACCAAGCTGCATGCAGTCGGCGATCGCTGAGAAGATCACGGTGATGCCGCTGAGCGTTGTGCTGAAACACGGCAGGCTGCCGCAAGGATCTTTCACGATCTGGACGCTGCTCTGCCGCGGATCGCTGAGGAACGCAACGTAGTTACCCCACGCGTTTTGTACGAGCCACTCGCCGTGACTGTCGACAATCGCTGCGGTCTGCACTTCGTTCAGCGAACATGCGCGCGACGGTGTGTCGTCTGCGGGATCGAAGTTGCGAGCGAACAATGAGCCCAGCACGACACCCACCTTCCCTGCCAAGAGGCGCGGCTCGAGGGAGCCTGGCTGGATGTCGGCACACAGCACACGCAAGCCGCCACGGTCGAGGGCTTCCTGCCACTGCGGTGCGGCCATCTTCAGTCGACGTGTCGCCGCTTGTGCGGCATCGGCTTGCCGCGCGTCCTGAGCGTCCCAGATCAGCGCGACGTAGCGAAACATGATCCGCTCCCCGACAGCTCAGATGGCCAGTATGGGTGTGTATTCACAGATTTCTTCGGGGTTGCAGTCCAGGACGAAACTGCTCAGTTGCAGCCAACTGTGGGCCGCCCAGGGTTTGGGCCGCACGGCGATCACCCACGTCGGGTGGATGCTGTAGTGAGAAAGGAACTTCAGTAGCGCCAGAGCGTGGAACAGACATTGATCCTTCGCTGCGAACGCATAGGGGCGCAGGCGGCGGAACGCGCAGACGAGTTCGATGGTGCGCTCCAGGTCGGGCGTCCGCGGCGCGCCTGCCTTCGCAGCCGCAACTTCGGACGCGATCGAATACAGCAGCCGCGTGTCGACTGCTCGCTTTGCCCAGATGCATGCGCGCAGGAATGCGACGATGTGATGCAGATGCAGTCGAACTGCAGTCGCGAGCTCGTGGCCGACGCTGGTCAGCGTCGCGTTGGATTCGAGCGCGGCGAAGCTCAATCCCGGCTCGCTCGGCGCGATCGGTGTCAGAAATCCAGCTTTGACCAGTGCATCGGCGAGCCGTGCCGCCTCATCCATCTGCATCGGCTCCAACGCGTGCCCAGCAGGTGTCGATGCTGCCGTCCAGTTCGTCGCGAGCGTGGAAAGCGAGCGCGCCTCGCGATAGCCGAGGCCGAAATAGCGATTGCGTTTCAGGTCGAGCACGACGGCGCCGGTTGCTGTCACACAAACCCGAGTGTGAGGGGGCATCCAGAATGCCTTGGTGTTGCTCGCGCCGAGGTCGGACACGGAAGTCTATAAGTCGTTAACGTGTGTTATCGATCGTTGCAGTGAGACACGGGGTGTGCAGTTGCCTGCACACCCCGTCCGATGGGTCCTAGCAATGATTCCAGTGGAATGGTCCGTAGATGTTATCCAGCTGCGGTCCACCCGCTGCCGAACACCGGGTCTCGACCATGGCATCGCCCAGGTCGAGGATCTCTAGTCGCTCTTCCATAATTTCCCCTTGTGAGTATCGAGAGACACGATTGCCCTGCGCCGGGTTCAGCTTGACGAGGGAGCACCGTGGTCCGGCACGCGGCAACCGTCGTGGTTGCCAGCTGCTCCGTCGGGGCAGCGTAATCCTTATGTTCTACCGAGCAGAGTTCCGTCGAGTCTGGCGTCAGTAGCCGGACTCAAAATAGCAGGACCGTTCGACCGGCTCGCCCCTACCCTGTGGCAAGCTCGCATGCCGCAGCATGCTGCCGATCTCAATGCTTCAGAATTTTTTTGTCAGTTTGAGGTAGGCGAAGCGCTGCCGCAGATCGCCCTGCGACAAGTCGTATCCGCTCGGTCCATAGACTTCTGCGAAAGGCGGCTCTGAATCCAGCGCGTTGAGCATACCGATTCTGATCTCAATGCCATCCCACGCAGAGCCGTCGACAACCAGGTTGCCAATGTCCAGGGAAAGCTGCGCGTCGACCAGAGTCTGCGCACCTACTCTGCGCTCATTCCGAACCCCAAAGGCATCGACGTCGTCGTATGACGGTACGTAGCGAACCGTGCCCGATGCTCCGAAACCATGTCGACTCCAGCTCACACCACCCACAGCCCGCCACTGGGGAACTGATCCCTGGAGATTTGCCACGCCGACGCGCCGGAAGTCTGAGCCCTGGATCAAGTCCGAGGTCGCAAAATCATGGATCCAGGTGATCGCCAAGGTCGGCTCAAATCGGCCCATGTCCGTTTCGAGCACGGCGGACCCACTGAGATCTATCCCGCTGGTATCGACCGACCCGAAGTTCATGCGTGTAACGTCAACGAGCTCGAGAGGCCCGGGAATGCCCGCTGCAACGTCGGCGGCCGAGGGCGCACCTCGCACAATCCTGCCAGGAAAGCGGCTTTCAGCGGCCAGGAGCTGCGCCGCCTGAGGAATGGTGATCGTGTCATCGATGCGGATTCGCCAGTAGGTTGCGGCCATGCTCAAGCCCGGCATTTCGGGCGGCGTGAATTTGAGAGTCGTCGTAAGTGACTTGGCAGTAGATGGCTTCAGGTCCGTGTTGCCCCCGCCTCGCCAGATCGGAAACGCGAATTCATCGCCGCGAGCCGGATCAACCGTCGGTACTGGTTGCTCGATGGCTGGCAGGTACAGGTCAAAGAGGGGCGGCGGGCGGAAACTCCGTGCCAGTGACGTGCGCCATGTCAGCGCTGCAACGGGTCGCCAGACCAGCGTGAACTCCGGACTGAAGCTATCGCCGATGTCCGAGTAGTCATCGAGGCGACCCGCCAGTACCAGGTACAGATCGACCGCCGCGGGAACTTTCGCCATTTCACTGACAAGAGGCACCCGCACCTCGCCAAATGCCGCAGCCACGGTGCGATGGTGCGACCCGGCGAGATCCGCTGGCTCAGCGAGCTGGTACGTCGCGCCCTCCCTGCGCCATTCGGCCCCTGTTATTACCTCGACGCTTCCCATCGGTAGCGAGAATGGCGCGCCTCGCAGCGACGCCGTCGCTTGCGTCGCGTCACTGCGATAGTGACTTCGTGCCGGCGCAGCCAAGAGAGATTCGAGGAGCACGCGACTGTTTGCGCCGCTGCCGCCGAAGACATTCAGCGCAGTTTCCGGGTCAGTCTCGGCCAACGCAGCTGCAACTCTCGCCGGATCGAGATCATTGGTACGGACCGTTTCCGCCTCGTCCTCGCTGCGATGAAGTGCAACGTCCCAGTCCCAACCCCGGAGTCGCCCGCGCACGCCACCGACTGCGCGCACCAGCTCGCTGCTGCGAGTTGCGAATCTCGGACCCAGGTCCGCAAGCAGCACGTCAACGAGGACGTCTTCATCGAATGGGTTGTACGGATTCGTTCTCGGAACCAGAGCGCCGCTGAGAGCAGGCGGCTCAAAGGCGGTGGCAACGTCCCGGGCTACGTAGAGGAACTCCCCGTAAGCCGTCAGGTGGGGTCCCCATCCATAGTCGCCCTGAGCCATTACGCCCTTGCGTGTGCCCTCGGCCGAAATGGTCTGATATTTGTACAAGCTCTCGAGATTCCGTCGCCCTGCTGTTGCCAGGAAATCGGCCGGTGTCAGCCGAGCATTCGGTGCGGAATCGGGAATGGCTGCGAACGTCGACGGCAGGCCCGGAAGGTTGTCCGGCGTTACCGAGCTGACATTCCCCGCAGGCGCGGTCGGCGAACGCCAATCCATGCTGCCGAATCTCGTGAAGTCCTGGTTGTTCCAGCGGCTCCGCTCGTCGCCCAGCAGTGCACTACGGTCGAAGTAGTCGAGCACGATCGAACCCCGCGCTCGACCCCTCGAACCTGAAGCGCTGAATGCCGCGTGCCGCTCGACTGCTCCCCCGGCCGCCGCGCCATAGTCGAAATCAAGTGTCGGTTCGGGAACGTCCTCACGAAGGACGATGTTCACTACGCCCCCGATCGCGTCCGCTCCATGCATTGCAGAGGTGGAGTCGGAGACAATCTCAACCCGCTCTACTGCACCGAGTGGAATGCTGTTCAGATCGAACGCATTGAAGCTCAGGCTGCTCGCGGTTGGGATCGTCCGATGCCCATTGATGAGCACCAGCGTCGTGTCGAACCCGAGGCCGCGCAAGTCGGCGAACTGAGTTCCATCCCCGAGGAAAGACTCACCCATCGTGTGAGTCTGCTGCGGAACGTATCTGAAGAGGTCAGTGACCGTTGAGGCGCCCAGCGACTTGATCCGTTCCCGATCCATCACGGTGATGGGAACATCCAGGTCGAGTGTATCGAAGAGGATGCGCGAGGCCTCGACCAGCATCTTCTCTTCGAACGCATACGGCCCGCGGCTGGAGCCTCCCTTCCCGCCGCCGTTCTCCATGCTCAGCTGCTGCCCCTTCGACAGCTCGGAGCGTTGCTGATCCTTCGCGGCGACTGCCTCGTTCACGCCGCCCGGTGGCGAATTCACGGGCGGGGAAAGGACGGTGACCGTGCGTGAGTTGGTCCACACGAACGTGAAGCCGTCGGGCAGCAATGCTTCCAGCGCCTGTTGCGCTGTGTAGCGGCCCTTCAGCCCTCCCGTCGGTGCGCTCTCCTCCGTTTTGTCGTCGGGGCTGTAGAAGAGCTGCAGCTCCGTCTGCTTCCCGAACTCCAACAGTGCCTGCGATAGCGGCAAGGGTGCGATGTTGAGGTCGTACTGCCGCTCGCTCGATTGGGCCAGCGCGACAGCAGTCCAGCAGAGCGACACGAAGATGACGGCGCCCAGGAAGAGCGGGCGGCGCGCAGGTCCATTCGCGTGAGGGTTCATCGCGGACCCGCGAGCTGGCTTAGTCAGTGTGCGCGTCAGTGTGCGACTCGCGACGTCCGATGCGGACGAGCTCGTCCGACTCCCGCACCATCGGACTGCCCGTGGCGCGTTCCACGGAAGCAGCAAATGACAGCGGATCGATGGCGTCGAACGAACCGCGCATCTGTCGGGCGCCCGTCGCGTGATCGACCTCGATCTGGATGGCGTTGAACTGGTTGAACTGGTCGACGGCATCCTGGATCGTGTCACCCACCTCGAAGTTCAGGCGGCCCTGTGCTCTGCGGAAGGCCTGGTTCGAGTCGACCCGCTCGAGCTTCGGACTCCCCGAGCCGGAGATCGTCACCTGCCAATCCTCCGTAAGCGCCACGCGCTCGAACTTCACGGCGGCAGCGTCCGACGGGCTCACGACGACGGAGCCTTCGCGCACCATGACGATGATCTGATCGGGCTGGCGCTCGACCGTGAACTGCGTGCCGGTCGCTCGAACTTCGACTCCGCCGGCTTCAACCAGGAACGGCCGCGAGCGATCCTTCGCGACGCGGAAAATGGCCAGGCCCTGCGCCATCGTGATGAGCCGCCGTTCCTCGCCGATGACGTGACGCAAGCTGGTGTATGGGGCAGCCTCTATGGAGCTGCCGTCGCTGAGCGGCACGCTGCGCCACTCGCTCGCATGCGTCTGCAGCCTGTGATCCAGCCACGAGGTCTTCACTACGAAAGAAACCGCACCGGTCAGCGCGATCGCCGCGATGCCCGCTGCGATTCTGCCCTTCCAAAGTCCCACGGTGCGCGCCCTGCGAGTCGCTGCGGCCTCGCGCTCGCGCGGCGGCAGCTCGACCACGTTCGAGAAACTGTCTTCGTTCGTGATGAACAGCTTGAGCTTGGTATTCTCGAGCCACGAATACAGCCGGCACATGCGCAAGGTCTCGGCGATGTGTACCGGCGAGGTCTTGAGCCATTGCAGATATTCGAAACGCTCGGCGATCGTCAGATCGCCGCAGTGCCAACGCAACAGCCACTCCGCCGCCTGTTCGGGAATCGACAGGGGCGGGTTCTCGTCGATGCGGTCCGTCATGACAACCTACCTCAGCGTTGATCCATGTCCTCCAGATCCTCGAGGTTCAGCTGCGTGCGCAGGTGGCTGTACGCTCGCGTGAGATCGCGCAGCACGATGCGCGGACTGAGCCCCAGTCGCTCCGTAATTTGTTTGTAGGTGAGCCCTTCGTTGACGTGCAGCAGCAGCACCTCGCGCTGCCGCGGCGGAAGTCTCTGCACTGCTGCCTGGACGTGGGCGCGCGCCCGGCCGTGCGCGACTGCGTTCTCGGGCTCGGCGCCCGGCGCGCTCTGCAAGTCTTCCAGCCAGCTGTTGTCGTGCGGCTGACGCCGCTGGGCGCGCTCGCGCCACTCGTTGGCGACGTTCGAGGCGATGCGAAACAGGTAGCTCTGCGGATTCTCGATTGCGATGTCGTCGCTATAGCGCAGCAGCCGCAGGAACACTTCCTGCGCGAGATCGTCGATCTCCGCGGCCGGCACCGATGAGCGGCTCGACAACCAATAGCGGATCGGGCGACGCCAGCGCTGAAACCAGGAAATCAACCGACCATCACGAGGGTCCTGCGCACGCTCTCCCACGTCACCTCGCGCATCGGACATCGACGCACCCTCCCCATCACTGCACGCCAGCAGCTGTTGTTCTCGATCGCTGATTCTGCGACATCGCTCTTCGATCCGTCGCCCCGAGCCGCTCGGGGTCCGCTGAGCTGGAATGTCAAGAAAGCTGAACTGCCTTAAATGTAGACCGGCTCAGGTCTCGTGATAAGCCCCTTCGACGATTTCTCGCGCTGCGATGAATACGTACGGCAGTTTTCAGCCCGAACATACTCTCACACCGCGCTTCTGCTTTAGATTCGCGCGCACGCGCGGCGGTTCTATTGCGAAGAATCGGCAGACGTTGCAGGCGCAGCCGCAGTTATGTCAGTCGACGATTTCGCCCGCGCGGAGAGCAGCATCAGCGCGGCAGCGTACAAAACGATGATCACCACGAGCCAGCGCAGCCAATCGAGCGGCAGCGAGCGTACGACGTAGGCCGCGAGCAGCACCGCCGGAATTCC
>Ga0114129_10011292_pt1 | contig 12730 bp, 12 predicted proteins | sample RhiMetdeltSRZDD1_FD_80071 | JGI IMG/M metagenome (GOLD analysis project Ga0114129, IMG submission 80071) | Populus rhizosphere microbial communities from Tennessee, USA - Rhizosphere MetaG P. deltoides SRZDD1 (version 2) (version 2) | ecosystem: Host-associated > Plants > Roots > Rhizosphere >...
GGAGACCAGTCCTCCAAGACCGCGCTCGACACTGCGCACGCAACCGGGGAGCGCTTCGGCAAGCGTGTGATCGTGGTCCGTGATGGACCTGGCTTCCTCGCCAACCGGTGCGCGCGGCCGTTCGGGATGGAGGCGCTGCGGCTGCTGAACGACAGAATCGCGGGACACGCGGTGATCGACCGGATCGTGCGGATGGGCGGCGGCTTTCGCATGGGCCCGCTCGAGCTCGCGGACCTGGTGGGCATCGACGTGGGGTTCGAGGTCTCGAAGTCCTTCTGGGAGCAGAGCTTCCACGAGCCGCGCTGGCGCCCAAGCATGGTCCAAGCGCGCATGGTGCAGGCCGGGCGCTTCGGCCGGAAGTCCGGGCGCGGCTACTACGACTACTCGCGCGATCCGTACCGTGAGCCGGATCCCGACGCCCCACCCGTGGGCGGCTCGGGACGTGTCGCGATCGAGGGCGACGGACGGCTCGCCGACGATCTCCGCGAGGCGGCCGAGCAGGCCGGCTACGACGTGCGCTTCGTGGACGAGTTCGAGGAGGGCGAGGCGGAGATCATCGTGGACGCGGCCGTCGGGCGCTCGCTCCTGGATCCGATCCCCGACCCCGATGACCCGAACGTGCTCGTCTGCATCCTGTGCGTGGACGGAAGTCGCGCGGAGCTCGACCTGCGGGGGACCGCGGTCGGCTTCCACGCCCTGCCCCCGTTCGACGAGTCGCAGCTGGTCGAGCTCACCTGGTCCCACGGCGCGCCGGAGGCAAACGCGATGCGCGCGGACGCGTTCTTCCGCTCACTCGGGAAGCACGTGGAGCGCGTGGGCGACACTCCCGGCATGGTGCTCGGGCGCATCGTCTGCCAGCTCGTCAACGAGGCCGCGTTCGCGGTCGGTGAGGGAATCGGCTCCCCCGAGAACGTCGACATCGCGATGCGGCACGGCTACAACTGGCCGCGCGGTCCCCTCGAATGGGCGGACACGATCGAGCTCGATCACGTGCTCGCGACGCTCGACGCGCTCCACGAGGAGCTGCGCGAGGAGCGCTACCGCGCGGCTCCGCTGCTACGCCAGATGGTTGCCGAGGGCCGCATCGGCCGCTCGACCGGCGAGGGATTCTTCGTGTACGAGGAGTAGTCGGGCTCAGCGCCTGCTCGCCCGCCTCACCAGCGCCCGCCCGATCGTGATCGGGTGGTTCAGCACCGTCGCGACGCGGCCTCGCAGGGTGAGCGGGTCGTGCGCGATGCCGAGCTGGCGCAAGATCGTGGCCGAGTCGAAATAGACGCGCTCGCAGACGAGTCCGTCACCCTCGAACTCGAAAATCGCCACCATCCGGCAGCGAAAGGTGCGTCCGGTGGGCGGCAGGCCGCGGAAGGTGCCGTTGTGCGTGCCGAGCAGGTCGAACTCCGCGATCACCGCGTCGTCGGCATGGTGCAGCGCGATCAGCTCGTTGCGCTGGTCCGGGAATGCGGCGCGCGTTTCCTCGTAGTAGCGCGCGACGTCCGCGCTTCCGTCGATCACCTCGCCGTTCGCCATCAGCTCGTACCGAGGATGCTTGAACGTGGTGAGCGTCTTGTCGAACTCGTGGCGGTTTTCGGACTCCATGTGCTCGCGGACGAGTCGCTCGCGCGTCTCCCGGAGCGAAGTGGTGACGGTCATCTCTCAGTGCTCCTTTCTCGCCGCTTCGAGGTGCTCGCGCTGCTCGCGCTGGCGCGCGGTCCTTGGATCGTCCCGCGGCAGCAGAAATTGCGTGCAACGAAAGAGCGCGATCAGGCGAGCGTCGTGTTCCCTCGTCACCTTCGCGTCCCACACCTGCGTGCGGCTGCCCCCATGCGCCATCTCGGCCTCGCACCGCAGCGCCCCCTCGCGTGCGGTCCCGAGGAAATTTGTCTTCAGCTCGATCGTCGTGAACCCGACCGCCTCCTCCGGCAGCGAGGCGAGGCAGCCCATGCCCGCGCAGGTGTCCGCGAGCGTGATCACCGTGCCGGCGTGCAGGAACTCGTTCGGCGCCAGGTGCTCGGGCCGCAGGTCGAGTCGCGCCTCCACGTGCCCGGTGCGGATCTCGAGCAACTCGACGCCGAAGACGCCGGGCAGCCGGCCCTTCATCGCCGCGGTGAAGCGCTCGAGAGGGGTCGAGGACACCCGCCGCAGGCTACACGCCCGAGGCGGTTCTCTCCTTGCGCCGGATGCGGATCCCGCGGCTCGCGCGGATCTCCTCGTCGGCTGGCACGCCAGGGATGTCGCCGTCCGCCGGAAGTGGCGCCGGCAGCCGCTGGCCGCGCTGTGGAATGCCGCGGAACGCGGCCACGATCAGGCGATCGGGCACGGGCGTCTCGCGTCGCGATCCCAGGAAGTAGGTACCCGAGGCGGCATCGATGCCGCCGGGGCGGCGCACCAGGAAGCGGTCCAGGTACTTGAGCCAGAACCCCGCCACCGCTACGGCGCGCCCCGCGAGCGCACCGAGCATGCGACTCTCACCCAGGAAAGCGCGGATGAAATATTCGACCGACCACATCAGCGCCGTGCCGGGGCCGCATTGCGCCCCCGAGTCGACCTCGTCGAAGAATCGCCACACCCGGCGGTGGCCGAGGTGCGTGAACCGGTGGAAGTCGAGTGGCCCGGCGTGCGCCTGGCGCACGAAACCCGCCTCCGAGTAGACGAGCCCTTGCGGCGCCAGCACGCGGTGGACCTCGGCGGCGACGCGGTTCGGCTCCAGCATGCGGTCGAGCGCCTCCGCGATCACGACGGCGTCGAAGGTCCCGTCCGCGAACGGCAGGCGATGGGCATCGCAGACCACGTCGGTGCGCGGGCCGAACGCGATGTCCGTCTCGATCACCCGCAGCTCGGCACATTGGAGCAGCTCGCCCGCACCTGAGCCATCGCCCGCCCCGATCACGAGTGCGCGGGGCTCGCGCCCCGATGCCGCGCGGACGCGCAGCAGCTCTGCCAGCCGCCGGTGGTTCCGCCGGCCCGATTCACTGGGGTCGCGCGACGGAAGCCGCTGCCGCGCCTGCTGCGCCAGCAGCCTGAACCCCGTCGGAGCAGGGCTCCACTCCTCGGGCTCGTGCCTGCTCTCGAGCGCCCAGGTGATGTCCACGAGGCTCTGCGCGTCGTCGATCAGGATCGGGACGCCGTCCACGACTGGGTAGCGAAGGTCGCCGCCTTTGGCGAACAGCGATCCGTCCTCATCGGGCTTCAGCTCGCCGCCGGTGCGCGGGCAGCGCAGCAACGGAAGCACGTCGACCACCTTGCCGCGGAGGATCGAGACGGCGATCTCCTCCGTAGAGGCCCTCCTGCGCCGCGGGCGAACGTTCACGCCGCGATTTTTAGCGCGCGCTCCGGAGGGATCGATGACCCTCTAGCCTCATTCCCGTGCGGCACCTGACGGAGCAGGAAACCCGAGCGGCCGTGCAGGAGGCGCTCGACACGCTGCCCGTCGAGATCCTCAGCGAGCTCGAGGGCGTCGCGGTGATCGTGGAGGACCGGCATCCGGACGGCTTGATGGGCATCTACGACCCGCGCGGCGGGCTGCGGCGAATCGTGATCTTCCGCGAGGCGAACCCGACGCGGGAGGAGGTCAAGCGCACCGTGTGGCACGAGGTCGGCCACTACTTCGGGATGGACGAGGCACAGATCGCCCGGCTGGGCTACGGCTAGGCGGTTTGTTGGTTAGATTCCCAAACTGGTGGGCCACCGAGCCTCGGTCGGCGCGTCTAGTTTGCACGAGGGAGGTCGCAAATGGCAGTCGTGGTCGTGAACGTGATCGAAGGTGGAGGCCAGGAGCTGTACGACCGGGTCAATCCGCAGGTGATGCCCAACGGCAAGTTGCCCGAGGGATGCCAGGCCCACATCGCGGGACCCGTGGAGAACGGCTGGCGGGTGATCTCGGTGTGGAATTCGGAAGCGCAGTTTCAGCAGTTCCGGGACGAGCAGCTGATTCCGGCCCTTCGCGAGGCCGGGAGTGAACAGCGCATCGCGCCGAACATCTCGACGGATCCCGTTCACAACTTCCTCACCGACTGATCGCCGAGACCTTCCCGGGTCGGGCGGGCGATGTCACAGAACAACGTCGAGATCGTGCGGGCGCACTTCGAGAACACGAATGCGCGGAGATTCGACGCGGCCATGCAAGGCTACGATCCGAACGTCGAGCTCGTCGTGTCGGAGGACGTCGCGGTCGATCCGGGCTTGTACAGCGGTGTCGACGCCGTGGGCGAGTGGTTCGGAAGCTGGTTTCGAACCTTCGCTCCCGGCTACCGGCTCGACGTCGTCGAGCTGATCCCGGTGAACGACGCCGTGGTGGCGGTGGTCGATCACCATGGGGTCGGGCGGCGCAGCGGGGCCGAGGTCGCGACCCGCCTCTACAACGCCTACTGGATCAGGGAGAGCAAGATCGCTCGCCTCGAGGTTTATCGCGAGCGCTCAGAGGCCCTGGCGGCCGCGGGTCGGTCGGAGCGACAGCGGTCCTAAGAGCCTGACGACTCGGGGTCGCGGTACACGGCTTTCGCCCAGGGGGGCGTGATCTCGAAGCGTTGGCCTGCGAGCCCGCCCATCCGTTCGAGCGGCGTGAGGGTGAGCTCCGAAGCCGGCGTGGTTCGCTCGCCGGACGCCCCGCTGACGACGTCGCCGGCATGGCTGCCGCCGTGCACGAGGTACCAGCCCTTCCAGGGCTGCCATCCGGTGTAGCCGCCGTGTTCGGTCGCCCTGGCCAGCACTGAGCCGTTCCTGGAAACCATGAGTTGCACGCCCTCCCAGTCGTCCGCGTGGTAGCCGGGCCACCGGTGTCCGAAGATCCTGCCGATTCCGGCCGTGAAGCTCTCGGGGTAGTAGAACCAGTACTGCAGGTAGACCGAACCGCCTGCCGGCCGCCGATCCACCACGCGCGTGAACGCCGTTACCGGCAAACCGGCGCTCGACTGGTCGATCTGAGTGGCGGCGTCGGACCCGTTCGAGCACTCCAGCTTGCGGCAGCGCCGGAAGTCGATCGGCAGCTCGGCGCTGTCGGCCTCGTATGCGACGTTGGGCGAATAGCGGCGGACGAGGCTCGCGATCTCGGCGCCGTACGCGCGCACGAGCGCGTCGTCGCCCTCGTCGCATTCAATGCCCACCGCACAGACGAGCGCGTGCAGCACGTTGCTCCCGACCCCCCAGGCCTCGGTGCGCGCGATCGCATAGCCGAGGCCGGCGAAGATCAGCGCGAGCACGAGCAGCAGCGCGCTCCATTCGACGCTCGCCTGGCCCCGTTCCGATCGGCCCATCGACGTCGATCGTAAGTGAGGCATGTCAGCCAGGTGACGCCCGGACTGTGATATTCCTATGCGCGCTTCGAAACAGGTCTGGGCTTCGCTGAGATTGCCGAAGCCAGGGGAGGGACCATGGAAACCAGGGGAATCACGCGTCGCCGGCTGATCGGCGGAGCGGCCGTAGGCGCCGCAGCCGCAGCGATCCCGGGGGCCGAGCGGGTTGCAGCCGCGGAGGCGGCCACCATCACCAGCAGCGCGGACGTCGCCGTGGTGGGCGCCGGGCTCGCCGGGCTGACCGCCGCGCGCCGGCTCGTGCAGGCGGGCCGCTCGGTGATCGTGCTCGAGGCGCGCGACCGCGTTGGCGGCCGCGTCCTGAACGAGCCGCTGGGCGGCAACGACTATGCAGAGCTCGGGGGGATGTTCCAGGGACCGACCCAGGACCACATCAAGGCGCTCGCGACCGAGGTCGGCGTAGCGTTCTACCCCACCTACAACACCGGCAACAACGTCTTCTGGGCGAACGGCCGCCGGCTCGAATACGCGAACACTGGCCCGCTCGGCACGGCGCCGCCGGATCCGGTCGTGGCGGGTGACGTCGCGACGGCCGTGACGCAGCTCGACCAGATGTCGCTCGAGGTCCCGGTGGACGCCCCGTGGAACGCGCCGCACGCGCAGGAGTGGGACCGGCAGACGCTCGACACGTGGCTGCGGGCCAACACCAGCGGAAGCGACGAGTTCATGGCGCTCACCGCCGCCGCGACGGAGGCGATCTTCGGCTGCGAGCCACGCGAGCTTTCGCTCCTCTACACCCTCTTCTACATCGCGGCATCCGGCAACGAGCAGAACCCCGGCACGTTCGAGCGGAACTTCAACACCACCGGAGGCGCCCAGATGCGCCGCTTCACGGGCGGCGCGCAGCGAGTCCCGCTCCGGGTTGCGGCCCAACTCGGGAGCCGCGTAGTCCTGAGCTCGCCGGTGCGCTCGATCGCGCAGTCCTCGAGCGGTGTGACGGTTGTGTCCGACACCCAGACCGTGACGGCACAGCGCGTGATCGTGGCGATTCCGCCGACGCTCACGGCGCGCATCGAGTACGACCCTCCGCTGCCGGCTCTCCGGGACCAGCTCACGCAGCACATGCCGCAGGGGACGCTGATGAAGTTCGAGGCCATCTACAGCACGCCGTTCTGGCGCGCGGCCGGTCTGAACGGCCAGGCTGTGAGCGAGAACGGCCCGGTGAAAGTGACGTTCGACATAACGCCGCCGGACGGCGCCCCGGGAATCATGATGGGCTTCATCGGCGGGCACGACGCGCGCGTGTGGGAGGACCTCCCTGCCAGCCAGCTGCAGGACGCGGCGCTTCAGAACCTCGCGAACTACTTCGGCAACCAGGCACTCAGCCCGCAGCAGGTGCTGACCTTCAACTGGTCGACCGAGGTGTGGAATCGGGGCTGCCCGGTCGCGGTGCTCGGGCCGGGCACGCTGGTCGATTTCGGGACCGCGCTGCGCACTCCGGTCGGCCGCATCCACTGGGCCGGCACTGAGACCTCCACGTACTGGAATGGCTACATGGACGGGGCCGTGCGGTCCGGCGAGCGCGCGTCATCCGAGGTGCTGGCCGCGCTCTGATCGCGCGCCGGCCGCGCAGACAAGCTCGCCTCCACCATCTCGCCCAGCCGGCGGCGCGAGTCGAACAGCTCGACGGCGAGCTCCCGGGCGGCAGCCTTGTGGCGGCCGTAGTTCGCATGCACGTCCTCGACGGCGGCCGCCGCCTCCTCGAAGTCGCGAAACGCGAGGAGCCCCGCCCCCGTCGGAATCCGCTGCGAAAACCCGGTGTCTTCGCACACCACTGGCCGGCCCGTGGCCAGATAGCAGACGCTGCGATCGCTGAACCAGCCGGTGCGCAAGTCGGTGTAGATCGGCTTCGGGCACAGGAACTCCGCCCGCGAGGCCGCGAGGTAGCTGCGGTACGCGGCCGGCGTGCCGGCCTTCGTGTGCGGATGTACCCAGTTCCAGCCGTGGGAGGCCAGGAGCGCCCGGTCCCCCGTCTCGTCGCCGGGGTCGATGTTCGCCGCAAGCTCGAACGGCAAGCCGGTGCGAGCGGGCAGGTCGAGATACCGGAGGTACGCGTCGCGCTTCGAGCGGCTGAGGACGCGATCGCCGAGCCACATCTCCCGCCACTCCCACTGGGTCAGGGAGGTGAACGGCGCTTGCGGGCCCGGGTCCGGCTCCTCCTCCCAGCTCGGCAGGAAGACGAAGGGGAGCATCGGCCGCCACTCCACATCACGCGTGGGGACTTCGGAGTCCTGGTCGTGAATCTTCCCCCCGACCGTGAAGAGCACCTCGTGGTGCGCGAGCCCCATGTCCCAGGTCAGATCCGAGACCTGGTAGACGCCCGGATCGAGGTCGATCAGCACCCGCCGCGCGAACCGCGACAGCAGCGGCTGCTTGGCGGCACCGCACAGGTTCCAGAGGACGTCCGCGCCCCGCACGACCTCGTCGAAGCGCTGCTCGGTGGCGTTACGGACGTCGAAAGTCTCGACGTCGTGATTGGGGCGAGAGCCGTCATGGAGCAGCACGATCACGCGCTCGGCGAGGTCGAACTCCTTCATCCGGCCGAGCAGTGTGGCCACCACGCGGTCGTCGGAGGCAGCGTCCCCGCTGGACGGGAGCAGGTCGATCCAGAACACCTCATGGCCGAGGTCGCGCAGGCCCAGCAGGTACTGGAGGCGGTGCCACCAGTAACCGCCGCCCTCCAGATACTCGGCGAGCGAACCCGCGATCACGATCCGGGCCCCGGACGCGGCCCGGTCCCCGGTCAGGCGCTCGACGGCCGCTCGATCTCCCCGTAATTCATGCCGCCGTACTCGAACGTCGGCACCACCGGCCACTGGCGCCGGAAGCTCGCCATCTCCGAGGAGGGGAACACGTTCATCCACCGCGGATCGCGCTTGTGCGGGTCGGCGAGGGCCTTCTCTTTGATCATCGAGTCGTACTGATCGATCGAGTCCTCGAGCGTATTGGCGTTCAGGATCACCTCGCGGTTCCAGAACTCCGCGTACTTCTTGAGGCCGGGGATCTTCGACTGCTGCGGGTGCCAGGAGTCGGCGCTCACCCCGTTCTCGGACGTCACCCAGACGCCATCGTCGGTGTTGACGACGAGGCTGTGATTCCCGTCTGTGTGACCCGGCGTAGCGACGATCGCGACGCCCTTGCCGAGCTCCACGTCGCCGTCTATCAGCACAAGATTGTCATCCGGGACGTCGTCCATGCCGCCGGGCACGTACCAGGCCCATTGCATCGGGTGAGTGGAGCCGAACGTGTCGACCTCCTTGCGCTGGAACAGGAACTTCGCGTTCGGGAAGAAGGGCTTGCGCGGCTCCGTCTCGCCGTCCATGGGCTTGGTGGTGCCCATCGTCAGGCGGAGGTCCTGGACGTGGAGGTGGTCGAAGCTCACGTAGTCGACGTCGGCGGGATCGACTCCGGCCGCGGCCATCGCCGACTCGACCGTGTTGTAGAAGGTGGCGAACACCTTGTAGGAGAGAAACTCGCCGTAGCGCTTGAGCAGCTGGTCGTAGAACGGCGCCTCGGCAGCGCCTTCCGCGATCGTCGGCTCCCACGCGAGCGTGCGGAGCAATCCCTCGAAGTCCTCGAACTGCACGATCACGAGGCGATTGATGATGTTGATGTACGGGTTGATCGACCGCGCGGCGCCGTGGAAGGCAAAGGTCACCGGATAGGCCGCCGAGGCGAGGGGGATCGTCCGGACCGCCCGCACGCGATTGTCGGGCGTGGCGAAGCGCTCGCGGAAGGCGGCGGCGCACTCGCGAATCGCGCGTGGCCGCTCTCCGCGTGGCCACACGTCGTAGACGCCGTCGAACTCGCCGACCGGCTTGATTCCAACGCTCTCAGGAACGATGACCGCCATCACAACCTCCTCACACGTGAGGCACAGATGTTAGTGGTGGGCCGCCGCGCCCTAGTTGTTCTCGCCCACGCACTTCCCGAATGCGTTCGCCTTGTTCCGGTTGGTGCCGTACCGGTCGGCAAAAGCGGCTTCGCCGAGAAAGTCGCGCTGGGCATCGCAGAACTTGGCCGCGTTCGGGAAGTTGTCGCGTTGAGGCTCGCGCACCGGAATCGACAGGCGGACGCCGTGGATCACCGCGCTCGACCGGATCACCGACGCTTTGACGTACTGGCCCTCGTCCTGGGAGATCTCGACCCGGATGCGGTGACCGGCCGGGAATCGCCAGCCGTTGCCGTGCAGCTCGTAGGTCTCGGTCCCGCTCGCATTCGTGACTCGCCGCACGCCGCGGTCGACCATCACCGCCGTGCCGTCGGGAAGGACGTCGTAGAGCCGCGAATTCAGCTGCAGCCCCGCAGCGGTGGTCGCGTCGTAGTCGATCGAGAGCGTCGTTCCCCCGATCATGGTCGCCGGGGCCGACAGCGGGTCGCTGTCGTACACCGCCACGCCCGGGCCGGCCGGCGTCGTGGCCACCGGGCAGCGGCCGCCGTTGATGAGAGCGTTGGTGATCGGATCGGCCTGGCTCGCGTGCGGGTTCGGCGAGGCGGGGTTGGTGGTCTCCTGGTCGCCGCGCATGGCGCGATGCAGGCGGTAGGGAGCCAGCAGCGAGAACCGCGGTGCCGTGAAGGTGTCGCCCGGCTCGTCCTTGGGGTGGGTCGCGTCGGCGTTCTGCGGGCAAACCTGCAATGACGCGGTGACGTCGAACTTGGGCGCCGGCGGGGTTGGGTCGCCCCCGGGCTTCGCGTAGTAATCGATGAAGCGGTTGAGGCGTGTCGTGACGCCCGTGCGCACCAGCCCGTTCGGGGTGGCGTTCACGTCGCCGCCGGGGTAGTCGGCGAAGCTGCACACGTGGTGGTCCGCACCGCAGATGTCCCCCCATTCCTTCGCCTTGTTCTGGACGAAGTGCTCGTAGTCGCCGAAGTACTGCTGAATCGGATAGTCGGGGACGACCTGCTGGAGCCGGTTCGACATCCGCAGGTTCTCGATCGAGGTGAAGAGCTCGTCACTGAACGTGCCGGCGTTGAAGACCGGGATGCGATAGCTCGGGTCCGTGGCGATCTTGGCGAAGAAGTCGTTCTGGTAGTACGCCGACCGGTCGCTGATGAACGACGGCAGCGTGCTGTTGATCGTGCTCTGGCAGAGTGGATTGGTCTCGAACGGATCGGACGCGTTGATGCACGCGAACGCGTCCACGATGTACTGCGGGAAGGTCGTGCCGATGAATCCCGACCCGAACAGGACGGAGTTCAGGCTCACCTTCGGCATCCCGATCGGGTTGGTCGAGTCCGAGCCGTCGAACGCGGGCAGGTCCGACGGCTGCTGCGACTCGTGGCCGTTCGGGAAGAGCGAGTACACGAGGTCGGTCCAGCCGTAACGCGGAGCCACGGCGGCCAGCTTCATGTCGAGGCCGCCGGGACTCTTCCACTTCGGGTCGGTGAGCGCCAGCCACGCGAAGCCGCCACCGTAGGACCCGCCGGTGGCGACGATCTCCTGCGGGTTCACGTGGAAGAAGGGATCGTCGGCGAAGGTGCCGGCGAGGTACTGGAAGTCGTTGATCTCGAATTGCCGGGAGTCGAGCTGCGTCTGGCCGGTGGAGCCGCGCGTCTGGTTTCGGAACCCGCGCGCCGTGTAGTTCAGCACCACATACCCGCGCGAGGCGAACCAGGCATTGTTGTAATGCCATTGCTCCCGCGCCGCATCGAAGCTGTTGCGCTCCCAGTCGCCCTTGCTGCCCTGGCAGCAGCCGTGCATGAACACGATCATCGGGTAACCCCCGGGCGGCGGGGCGGTGGTGGGCATCGACACGTCGACGTCGAGCGACACGTACCCATCTGGATCGGCGCCGGGCATCGTCGCGGCGTCCGGGGCCTTGGGCGGGAGTCCCTCCCAGCCGTCGTACTTGGCCGGCACGCGCACCGCGCTCACGCCGCCGATGTTCGGCACCAGGCCGGCCACCGGCGGGATCCCGTCCGTGCAGAACTTGTAGGAGTAGCCCGGGTGCGGGATCTGAGTCGTGCACCCCGCCTTCAACGAACTCGGGACCTCTCCATAGGCCGCACTCGTGATCACGAGCAACGCGGCCACGACCCCTGCTGCCGCAACCCACCGCCTCATGCGTGGTCAACAGTAACACGAAGGTGGAAATCCATGTCAGACGTTTCGCGCGGCCGTTAGGCTCGGCGGGTGAGCCCGCTCCATGATCTCGCCGGCGTCGTGCACGTCCATTCGACGTACTCGGACGGCACCGGCACGGTGCCCGAGATCGCCGCCGCCGCGCGCTCGAACGGGCTCGACTTCGTGTTGCTCACCGACCACGACACGCTGGCCGCCCGTGATGAAGGCGAGGAGGGTTGGCACGACGGCGTGCTGGTGCTGGTGGGCGAGGAGGTCTCGCCGCACCGGGAGAACCACTACCTGGCCTTCGGGCTCGAGCGCCCGATCGCGCACGCCGGCCTCTCGCCACAGGCGATCGTCGATCGCGTCAACGAGGCGGGCGGCTTTGGATTCCTGTCCCACCCTTTCTCGAAGGGTTCCGAGCGCTTCCGGCGCGGGGGACAGGGCATGCCCTGGCGGGATCTCGAGTGCCACGGTTACACCGGGCTGGAGTTGTGGAGCTTCGTGACCGACACCGCGGAACGCGTAAACAGCATTCGCCAGCTGCTGCGGTTCATCGCGGCGCCGGGCCGATTCATCGACCACCCCCCGCGCCGCAACCTGGAACGCTGGGACGACATCTGCAGCCGCCGGCGCTGCGTCGCACTCGGGGGCGTCGATGCGCACCAGGTCGGCATCCGCATCAAGGGCCGGGTCCCGCTTCGCCTGATGGCCTACCGGCGCTCGTTTCGCCACCTGCGCACGCATCTGCTTGCCGATGCGCCGCTGCGGGGAGACCTCGAACACGATCGCAGGGTCGTGTACGCGGCGCTCAGGGCGGGACGCGCCTATCTCGCGGTGGACTCGCTCGCGCCGGCGCACGGCTTCCGCTTCTGGGCCGAGACCTCAGAGCGCGGCACGGCCGAGATGGGCGACGAAGCCGGGTCCGGTGAGTGGGTGTTCCGCGTCCAGGCGCCGCGCCCGGCGCGCCTGGTCCTGATCCGCGACGGCGAAGCGGTGTCCCGGACGGCCGGCGCGGCGCTCGAACACTGGTCCGACGAGCCCGGCGTGTACCGCGTGGAGGCATACCTCGACGCCCACGGCCGCGAGCGCACCTGGATCCTCTCGAATCCGATCTATGTGCGAGCGTAGGCGCGGTTCATTCGGAAAAACCGGCTGGGTAGGAGGGTGGCGGGCTTAGAGCGTCCGCGAGGGAAACGCCAGCCGGCAAACCCTTCAGCGAGGACAGCTGGGAGGACGCTTTGAACCTTTGCCCCGATATGTGGGGTCAATCGTCAACGCGTGGCCGCCGCGGCCTTGCATGGAGACTTTGCCGGTTCCGAACCCGCCCCCTTTATTGCCGGTTTTGGGTTTTGGGTCA
>Ga0114129_10011293_pt1 | contig 12729 bp, 10 predicted proteins | sample RhiMetdeltSRZDD1_FD_80071 | JGI IMG/M metagenome (GOLD analysis project Ga0114129, IMG submission 80071) | Populus rhizosphere microbial communities from Tennessee, USA - Rhizosphere MetaG P. deltoides SRZDD1 (version 2) (version 2) | ecosystem: Host-associated > Plants > Roots > Rhizosphere >...
GGGTACCGGATCGCCCAGGCCGTGTACGTGGCGACCGCGCTCGGGGTGGCCGACCGGCTCGCGGACGGGCCGCGGACGGCGGCGCAGCTGGCCCGCGACTGTACGGCCGACGAGGCGATGCTGGCCCGCCTGCTGCGGTTGCTGGTCGCGTACGGCGTGCTGGCCTACGCCGAGCCGGGGTCGTCGCCCGACGCGGAGTCGTTCGCGCTGACCGAGGTGGGCGCATGCCTGCGGGCAGACGCGGCCGAGGACGTGCGGTCGTGGGTGCTCATGTTCGGCGCCGAGCAGTACCAGGCCTGGGGCGCCCTGCTGCACACGGTGACGACCGGCCAGCCCGCCTTCGACACGGTGTACGGCATGGGTTTCTGGGACTTCCTCGCGCGACAGCCGGCCAAGGCGCGGGTTTTCGGGGCCGCGATGACCGAGTCGGCGCCCGCGTGGGGCGACCTCGTCGCGCGCCATTGCGACCTGTCCGCGTGTACGACCGTGGTCGACGTCGGCGGTGGCAGCGGCTCGGCGCTCGCCACCGTGCTGTCGGCGTACCCGTGCCTGCACGGCATTCTCGTCGACCTGCCGGTCGCGCTCGGCGACGCGCGGCAGGTGCTCGGCGCGCACGCCGGCCGGTACACCATCACGCCCGGCAGCTTCTTCGGCTCGCTACCGGGCGGGCACGACGCGTACCTGCTGTGCCGCGTGCTCGGCGACTGGACCGACGCGGCGGCCACCCGCATCCTCAGCGCGTGCCGGCACGCCATGCGCCCCGACTCCACGCTCATCGTCGTCGGTGGGCTGGCGAGCGCCCGGCCGACCCCGCTGCAGGCGGCGCTCGACCTGCACCTGTCAGTGCTGCTCGGTGGGGGCGACCGGTCTCCGGCCCGGTACGCCGCACTGCTGCGCGACGCCGGGCTGATCCCGACGCGGTCCATTGTGGACGACGAGGCCGGCGCGGTACTCGTCGAAGGCGTACGGTCACCCGACTGACCGCAGCGCCCGGCGCAGGCAGTCGTCCACCGCCGCCCGGGCTCTTCCGGGTCCGCCGGCGACCACGGCGTGCGGCACCGACTCCGGCTCCGTCGTGGTCACGACGACGGGTCGCGGCGTCAGGTACCCGACCGCGATCCGCAGCGCCGCGCCGACGGCGGTGACCGCCACCGCGCACACCGGCAGCCCGTTGCCGGCGACCTCGGCCGTCCGGGCGAACCCGCCCGTGGCGCCGCCGGACCACCGGACGCCGACGAGGGCGGCCTCCCCAGCGGTCCACAGTGGACGATCGACGATCAGGTCCGGGGTGGCCGTACGGGCTTCGGCCGCCAGGCTCAGCAGAACCAGGTACACGCACCCCGCCACGTCGGGAGCGCAGTTGCCGCCGACGGTCGCGGCGCGGCGTACCTCCGCGGACCCGGCCCGGGCGGCGGCGGCCGCCAGATGCGCGGGGACGGCGCCCGCCGCGCCGGCCAACTCGTCCAGCGTGACGGCCGCTCCCGCCGTACCCGGCCCGATCGCGCGGGCCTCGGGGCAACCGGCCAGCGTGAGCAGGTCACCGGTCCAACCCTCGCGGGCGATCTGACCGGCGAGTACGGTGCCTCCGCCGAGCAGCCGGCAGCCGGGATGTCGGCCCAGGGCGACCTGGATCTCGGGTACCGAGCCCACCGCGTGTATCCGACATCCCTCCACTGTGGACGCTAAATCAGCCGGTGCCGGCCGTGGCCGGCGCGGGCCGGTCCGCGGGGGCGGCCCGTTCGACCGAGACGCCGCGCGTCCGCCGCCGGGCGTTGGCCATCGCGAGCGTCCACACCTGGTCGAGCATGGTGCTCAGTTGGACCTGGGCGCGGTCGTCGAGCAGGTCCTCGGCCGATCCGTCGTTCAACGCGACACCGAGCGGCGTGGGCCAGCCGCGCAGCGCGTGGCCGATCGTGCGCAGGGTGGCGAGCGTCGTTCCGCCGCCCTGCGCGCCGAGCGACACCGCCACGCAGCCGATAGGCCGCCCGTCGAGGTACGGCCGGACCGGGTCGCGTAGTTCGTTGACGTAGTCGAGCGCGTTCTTCAGTAGCCCGGACACGGTGCCGTGGTACGTGGGCGACGCGAGCACGACGCCGTCCGCGGCCGCCATCGCCGTGAGGAACGCGCGGACCTCCTCGGCGGGTACCCCACCCGAGCGGTAGAAGGGGAACTCGAGCTCTGCCCCGGTGAACAGCGTCGTGGCCGCACCCCGGGCCCGGCACTGGGTGGCGCACCAGGCGACGACCACATTGGACTTGGAGCCGGCCCGCAGCGATCCGCCGAGGAGCACGATGTTCGGCTGGGCCGTGATGGTCTTCACGGACATCTCGAGCCTCCCGTCAGGCGACCGCGCTGTGGCGGGGGAGCCGCAGCTCGACCTCGCCGCCGTCGGTGTCGAGCGTGACCGCGTCGATGCCCTCGCAGTCGGACGCGTGGATGGCGACGAACCCGGGTGAGCCGCCGAGCCAGTCGGTCAGGTCGTGGCGGGCGGTGCTCACGTGTACCCGCCGGATCGCCCGGGGCGTACACCGGTGGCCGGCCGCGGCCAGGTCGCGGGCCACCCGGGCGCGGCGGGCCGGCCAGTTGCCGTAGCGCAGGAAGAACGGGCGCGACGGAGTCGCCCACGCGGCGAGGAAAGCCGCCTCGGACCACGGCATCCGTTCGCCGTCGGCGCGTACGGACTCGCCGTGCTGCGGGTCCGGGTCCGCACCGAGCCGCCCGACCCGTTCGGCGGCGCCGTCGATGTCGTCGACAGCCACGGCCCACGCGACGAACGTGGGGCCGGCGGCCGTGCGGTCGAGGAACGAGCGGCCGTACTCGGTCGACCGCAGCACCGGCTCGTCGGTCGCGACGATCAGTTCGAGGTACTGCACGTCGGGGCAGTCGAACGGGACGAGCCAGCTGTCCGTACCGTCCTCATTGGACGTTCCGTCGGTGATGCCCAGCCCGTACGCGGACCAGAGCAGCTCGCGCGCCTCGGCCAGCCGCCGCGCGCCGACGATCACGTGGTCGATCCGCATCTCGGCCTCCTTCAGCCGCTCGCCACGAGGGACGGGCACATGGGCTCGGGCAGCGATTCCCAGTCGTCGGTGGTCAGGCCCGCAACGAGGCCCTCGGCGGTGTACCGCGCCGACAGCAGCCCGAAGCCGCCGTGGCCGCTGGCGACGAACACCCGCGCCGTGCCCGTCAGCCGGCCGACGACGGGGTACCCCGTACGCGACGCCGGCCGCAGCCCGGCCACGAAGTCGACCGGGGCCGCGTCGCCGAGCGCCGGCAGCGCGGCCACCGCGAACCGCAGCAGCCGCGCGACCCCGCTCGCCGTGCAGCGGGCATCGAAGCCGGCGTCCTCCTCGGTCGCGCCGACCACGAGCCGGCCGTCCACGTCGGGTGCGAGATAGTGCGCGGACGACAGGATGCACGGCGGGATCGCGGGCGGGTCGAGGCGTACCAACTGGCCGCGCAGGGGGTAGACGGGTACGGCCGCCCCGAACCGGATCCCGCCGGACCATGCCCCGGCCGCCAGCACCACCTGGTCCGCCCGGATCGCGCCGGCGGGCGTACGGAGGTCGACGCCGGACAGGCCCTCGTCCCAGCCGAGCACCTCGATCCCCTGGCGCCAGTCCACCCCCGCCGCCACGCCCGCGGCCCGCGCCGCCGCGAGGTAGCGGGCGCCGTTCACCATCAGGCCGTCCTCGCTGCGCAGGTACCGGCGGTCGGCGGGCAGGCCGAGACCGGGCAGCAGGGCCGCGGCCTCCTCGGTGGACACCCACGTGCCGAGCGCGTGGTCGCCGGCGAACCGTTCCAGCACCGGCAGGTCGGCCGGCCGGAGCGCGCGCACGACCGGCCGGGCCACGCTGAACGCACCGAACCCGGGCGTCAGGCGGGCGATGTCGGCCCGGAGCCGCGCCTGGCCCGCGGTGAGCCAGGCGTAGAACTCGGGATCGGGCAGGTAGCGCAGGGACGGGACCGCGACGCCGGCCGCCCGCGGAGTCGCGTGCCCCGACTCGTCGCCGGCGTCCGCGACGACGACCGTCGCGCCGGCGCGGGCCAGCTCCTCGGCGACGCAGGCACCGACGATGCCGCCGCCGACGACCGCGAAGTCACAGCCCGGTAAGGACGGCGCCATGCTGCTCCTCCAGCCGCTCGGCACTGCACAGGACAATCGACGGGGTACGCACCTCGTCGTCGGAGTAGACCGTCCGGTACGGCGGGCTGACGCCGACGGTGGCTTGCAGCACGTGCAGCGGCCGGCCGCGCAGCTCCACCACGAACCAGCCGGCCCCGGCCGTACGGGCCAGGCACCGCAACCGCAGGATGCCGTCGCGGTGATAGCGCTGCAGGCCCTCCACGCACCAGGCCAGCTCGACGGCCGGATCCGGCGTGGCACACTCCGGCCCGGACAGGTCGAGCCGGGTGACCGGGGCCGGGCCGAGGGCCTGCGTGTCGTGGTCCCACACCGCCCGCCCGCTCATGAGGTCCAACGTGGAGTCGAACTCGACGGGACGAAGACGGCCCCGGTCGACGAGCGGGTGCGGTACCGCCGGCCGGCCGTTGTCGTCGGGGGCGCCGACCCGGTGCGCCGCGGGACTGTCCACGATGGTCAGTCCCGGCAGGATGCGGCGGCCGGACAGGTCCGCGTACCGGCTGCGCATCGCCCGGGCGGTCAGGACCAGCCGGGCGGCCGACACCAGCACCGCGGCGACCGGTGGGCGCAGGACGAGCGACCGGGCCCGCCAGCCCACCGGCGGCGGGTCCAGCCGCTCCGGGAACCCGGCGTCGATAGCCGGGTCGTCGTCGTTCCCCGTACCCGTGACCACCGGCCCGCCCGGCGTCTCCAGCCGGGCGACGACGTGACCCCGCCGCAGGCCGGTGGTGGCGCCGTCGGCGTACCACGCGGTCGCGGTCGCGTACCCGCTCTGGATGGCGGCACCGGGGACCGACGCGAGAACGTCCACAAAGGACATCAGCCGCCGGACCGCCAGCTCGTCGGCGTCGCGGGCGGGGCCGCGCAACGGTACGGGGGCCACGAGCCGGGTCGAGGACACGACGCGACCACCGTCCGCCTGGGTCAGGACGATCTCGGCCGACCGGGCCAGCAATGGACCGGCTCTCATCGCCCGCACCGTCGCCCGCACCTCAGCCATCGGCCGCCTTGACGCCTACGGTGCCCGCCGGCAGGCGCAGCCCGGCGTTGGCGAACGAGACGAGCAGGGGGAACTGGCCGAGCTTGCCGCATCCGCCGGTGGCGCGGCAGTACTCGGCGGTGCCGGGCGGGCCCGGAGCCAGCGCGGCCAGCACGGTCAAGCCGTTGCCCGACAGCAGCAGCGGTGGCAGGCGGTGGACCGCGCCGTCGTCGCCGCGCAGGATCGGACCGCGCGCGCGGAACACGAAGTCGCCGGTGGACAGGCTCATCAGGCGCAGCTGCAGGCCGAGCGGCTCGATCGCCGGACCACCGGAGTCGGTGGCGCCCGCATGGTCGCCGACCGTGGCGCACGTATGGGACATCCGGGGGAGCGCCATGTGCCGGTAGTCCAACCGGCGGCCGTGCCCGGTCGGCACCGTACCCCGTGCGGCGGCGGACACGAGATCCGTCAGCGGCTCGCCGACGACTCCACTGTGGACGAGGGTGGCGGTGCGGCACCGCGTACCCTCGTCGTCCACGGCCGCGCGGTACCCGTGGTCCGCGACACCGCCGCCGTCGAGCACGCTGAACCAGTCGGGGGCGACGCGGTGGCCGATCCGGCGGCCGAGGTAGCTCGTGCCGCTCGCGACGACATCGGCCTCCATCGGGTGACCGACCAGCTCGTGGAAGAACGCCCCAGCCCGGCCGGGTGGCAGCACGATGTCGCACCCGCCGGGCACCCGGTCGAGCAGCGGCACCGCCTGCCGGTCGCGCACGTGCTCGACCGCGACGGCCAGATCCTCAATGGACACCGCGCCGCGCAGGACGTGCGTACCCCCGGAAATGGACACCTCGACGGTGCGTACCAGGCGGTCGTCGTGGGTGACCGCGCCGGCATCGCCCGCGGCGACCTGCCGGTGCGCGGCCCCCCAGGTGATCGTCGCGCCAGTCGTCACGGCCAGGGCGCGCAGCTCGGCCGCCGCGTCGATGGTCAGGTCGGCGAGCGGCAACGCCTGCACCCGGCGGCATTCGGCGACCACCGCGGCGGCGAGCGGGACCGGTGGGCAGGCCAGCAGGTCGTCCCCGTCGGCGAAGCGGTGCGTGACGCCGCCCGACGGCTCGTGCACGTCGACGCACGCGCCGAACCGGCGTACGACCGACCGTCGCGTGCGGCCGTCCGCGTCGAACGTCGCCGTCACGCGGTGGGCGTGCTCGGCGTAGACCCGGACGGCCGACTGTCCACTATGGCGCATTGCCGCCGGCATCCTCGACGTTGACGAGGTCGAACGGGCGGTTCAGCTTCGTACGCACGCGGGGCAGGCTCGCCCACAGGTCGTGTCCGGGCGTGCGGATGCGGTCGGCCAGCGCGGCCGCCTGGCGCGGGTACGTGATGCTGCGGGCCGCCATACGGCCGACCTCGTTGAGCTGCGCGGCCGAGGGAGCGGCACACGCGACCTGGCCGAGCATGGCGAGCGCGATCCGGTACGGGTCGCCGAGCCGGACGGCCGCTTCGCGGGCCGTGTCGAAGTGGGCCAGGGCCCGTGCGAGCCGGCCTTCGTCGGCGCACAACGCGCCGGCTTCCAGGCTGATCTCGCACTCGTGGAAGTCGTCGCGCAGCTCGGCGGCCGAGGCGACCGAGCGGGCGAGCCCGGCGAGTGCGGCAGCCCGGTCGCCGAGGCGCAGTCGCAGGCCCGCCTCCCGGTACGCGTGGTGCTTGGCGAAGCTCGGGTTGTCGGCACCCGACGCGGCACTGAACCGTTCCCACGTGCGCAGGGCCGGCTCGTACATCTTCGCGCTCTCCTGCAGCACGCTGATGTTCGACAGCAGGTTGACGCGCAGGTGGACCGAGCTGGCGTCGCGCAGGCCGCGGACGCACTCCAGCGCGGACTTCTCCTCCGCGAGGGCCGCGGTGAGATCCCGCTGGGCGAAGTGGGTCAGTCCGCGCAGGTTGTGCAACCAGCCGCGTTCGCGCCGCACGCTGGCCGGTTCCTCGGGCCGCGCCCCGACCACCGCGAAGCCCTCGGCCAGCTCCCGCACCGCGTCGTCGTTGCGCCCGAACCGCTTGGATAGCGTGAGCGCCGTGTACAGGCAGGACTGGGCGTACAGCTCGGGGGAGAGACCGTCTCCGGCCGCCCGCATCGCGCGGAAGCTGTGCAGCGCGTCGTCCTGCGTACCGCGGAACGTGGCCTGGATGCCGATCGCCTTCCACAGGAACGCGACAACGTCCTTTGTGGACCGTAGGATCGCCGGCTCGAACTCGATCGCCTCGGCCTGGCCGTCGTCGGCGACGGACGCGGCGACGAGCTCGTCCACCCGGGCGTCGGGGAAGGTGGCGGCGACGTCGAGCATCCCGCGCGCGACCAGGCCCATGCCCTCCCAGTTGGCCGAGAAGAAGGCGGAGCGGCAGTAGGCGAGCGCCGCCGCCAGCCGGTCGATCGGCGCCGCGCAATCGTCGGTCGCGACCTCGAAGAGGGTCCGCTCCCGCGACGGGAACCACACCGAACCAGCTTCGGCCACGAGGTCGGTCTCCTCGACGGGTACGCCCATCCGGCGCAGGTACCGGACCCGCTCCGCCCGGTACCCGGGGCCGGGCCAGACCCGTTCGGCGTCGGCGACCGCGAGCCGGGCGTCCGGTACGGTGCGGGCGAACTCGACCGCGCGCAGGAATCCGCGCAGCGACGCGAGATCGGCCTGCCCGACACCGCGCAGGATCACCGGCGTACCGAGCTCGACGGCGGCGTGGCAGAGCGCGCCGGCCGCCACCGACAGGACGCGGAACACCTGCTCCGACTCGCGGTGCAGGCGCCGCTCCGACGCCGACAGCGCGATCGACGCCAGCGGTGGGCCGTCGTACGGCTCCGCCGGCCACAGCACATGCCACTCCGCCGGGTACCGCCGCGGCAGGTCGCCGAACGTCGCCCCGGCCGCGGCGAGCGCGCTGAGCGCCGAACGCAGGCCGTCGTAGGAGGCGGCCGGCCCGCTCGCGACGTCGATCTCCAGCCTTGCCCGCCCCAGCGTCGAACCGGGATGGGTCACCGAGACCGTGGTCACCGACGACCGCCGGGGACGGCACGAGCGGCCAGGGCCAAGGGCGCGATACGGTTCTCCACCTCGTCGAGGTCGAAGTCCATGTCGATGTCGTCGAGATCAGCCAGCTCGTCGACCTGCGCGTCGTCGTCGGTCGCGGCCTCCGCCGTGGGCTCCTCGGTCACGTCGGTGGGGTGGTTCAGCTCCGCCATTGTCCTCACGTCCCTCCGCTAACGAATCTCTATTGATCCAAGCCGATGACCTGCACGCGCAGCTCGCAGGTGTACCGCCGCCCGCGCCCGTCGCGCAGCCAGAGCTCGTCGGGGCGGGGGCGCATGGCCTCGGCGACGAGCTCCCCGCCGGCCCGTGCCACGTGCCCGGCGAGATCCCCGGCGAGCACGCACGCGAGGTCGACGAGGTACGGCTTGCGCTCGGCCGCCGTACGCACGAAGACGAACCGTTCCCCGGTCTCGGCGGCGATGCGGCGCAGCTCGAGGAACCGGGCGGCCGCGGTGGGCAGCCGCAGGCGCTCCGGGTCGAGCGTCCAGCGGGGCCGCTGGTACAGCACCTCGCCGACGCGCACCTCGGGCATCGGGTCGGCGCCGCTGAACCGGGCGTGCTGGACCTGCGGGTGCGACAGCGCGGCGAATGGCGGGTACTTGACGTGGTCGCTCAGCGCCAGGTACAGCCGCAGAGGCTGGCCGTCCACAGTGGAGCACCGCACGCCCGAAGGTCCGTACTCGACGGTCACGTCGCGGGGCCAGACGGCGTCCGGCCCGGCGTCGGCGTGCGACGGCGTACGCAGGACCAGGTACCGCCCCGGGAACCGGTAGTACCCTTTGTTCCGCCGGCCGACGTCGACGGCCACGAGGTCGGGCTGGTCGGCCACCCACTCGCGCGCGGCGGCGGAGAACGCGACCCGGTCGTCGTCGTACATCGTCGCGAGCCAGCCGTCGGTGAGCAGGTGGTGGTGGACGCGCGCGACGACCAGCGGGGCGTCGGCCCGCGGACCGGTCGGGCAGAGATCGACGAGGGCGTACCGGTCGCCGGACAGCTTCCCGCCCAGCGCGACGAGATCGGCCACGGACTCCACCGGGCAGTCGGGCGCGTGCGGGACGGCGAACCGGCTGCCCGCCGCGTCGAACGCCAGCCGCGCACGCTCGGCGTAGTCCAGTAGGTCGGTCGTACCGGCGCCGAGGACCTCGACCACGCGCTCGACCGCCGCCCGCTGTACCGCGTCGCCGTGGGCCACCGACAGTTCGAGGCTCGGGGTGATCCGCTCGGCCCAGGCGGCCAGCGTCTCGACGCCCAACTCCAGCGCGAACGGTGAAGCGCATTCCTCGTAGAACACCGTGCGGTCGGCGTAGACCGTGCCCTCGCCGCGGATCGCGGGCTGGCCGGTGAGCTCGGTGAACGCGGTCTGCAGCGCGGCCACGAGCTCCACCCGGTCGGGGAGCGGGCTGCGCTCGATACGGCCGAGGAGGTCGGTGAGGCGGTCGAGGGCCGCCATCCACTCGTCCCGCGCCGCGGAGGGCGCCAGGGACAGCAACGCGGTCCGCATCGTCCACAGTGGTCGTACGTCGTACGGCGCCGGCGCCACCCCGAACTCGACCGCCCCGTCGGACACGAGTCGGGCCAGCTCGGCGGCGACGTCCTTGCCGGGGCGCCGCGTCGCCGTGACGAGTACGCGCAGGCTGGCGCCACCGGGCCGATCGGCGAGCACCCCGAGGTCGGCGTGCGGCTGGCCCGTGGGCCGGAACGGGAGATCGGCGCGCAACCGCCGGTCCGCCGCGATCGCGCGCGCGACGGCCCGCGCCGCCCAGGCCGAGAAGAAGACCCGGTGGCGCAGCGGTCGATCGGTGTGCAGCCGTACCCCGCGACCCGGTACGGCCGACCCGTACCCCATCGGGCCGAAGAAGCTCACCGTCTCGTTCTTCGCGCAGAACCGTTGCAGGTACGTGTAGAGCTGCCGGTACGCGCGCCGCCAGCGGGCCGTCGGCGGCACCGGACCGGTGACGACCGGCAGCAGCATCGTGCGGTACACCGTCGGGTTGGACAGGAACACCGCCTCCCGTACCCGTTCGTGGTCGAGCGCTTTCCGCAGGCCGGCGCGGGCCGCATGCTCCGCCTCGGTGTACCGGGCGTGGTACGCCTGCACCGCACCCGCCCACGCGGCGAGCTCGGGCCAGGTACGGCCGGCGGGTACCAGGTCGGGGTTGCCGTGGCGCAGGGCCCGGTCGAGTGTCTCTTCGTGTGGCGCGCGGGCGCGGACCGCCGTTTCGCGGTCGAGCACGAGCCGGGCCGCGCGCAGCAAGGCGTCGGGCGCACCGAGCCCGGCCAGCCAGTCGAACGGCATGCCCGCGTGGCGCAGTACGCACACCGGCCCGATCGTCCACCGCCGGGTCATCGGGGCCCCCGTACCACGCCGGCCGAGCGCAGCCGGGCGAGCAGGTCGGCCCGCCGGTCAACCGGCAGCTTGTCGAGGACGGCCGCGGCCGGCGGGCCACCCGTACGGAGCCGGCGCAGCAGCGCGGCGAACCGGTCGTCCACGCGCAGCAGCCGGCCGGTCCGCAGGCTGGCCAGGAAGGTACCCGGCCCGCGGCCGTCGGGTCCACAGTGGACCTCGACGAGCTGGGCCGCGGGGTCCCAGCAATGGCCACGCCCGAGGTCGCGCCACCGCGTCCCGGCGACGACCGCGGTGGCGAGCCGGCCCGGGAAGTGGTCGCTGGCTTCCGTCGTGGACCGGACCAGTTCGTGGACCGCGTCGAGCGCCTGGGCCGCGGTCATGGTGCGGTCCGCCGCGAACCCGCGCCAGCGTGCGAGGTCGTGGCCCGCCGGCGGGTCGGCCAGCCGCAACGGGTAACCGTGCCACGGGCCGCGATGCGTGTGGGGCAGCCGGAACGGGCGGAAGCCGGCCAGCCGCGCTGCGGCGGTGGCGAGCGGCCCCGCCCCGGCGCCGGCCGCGACCAGGTGCGCGGCGTGCTCGACCGCCTCGCGGCACACCCCGGGCGCGCCTACCACCAGCTCGACCGCCAGGGGTGCCCGCTCGGCGACCCGGTTGATGACGGGCCGGAGGTCCGCCGTCTGTCCACTGTGGCCGATCGCGCGGTCGAAGCCGGGCAGCGCGGCCACCGTCAGGGTCAGGCCCCGGCACCGGTCCAGCGCGGCGGAGGCGAGCCCGGCGGCGTCGGCCGCATCGAGCCAGCCGATCCACGGCCCGCCGGCCGGCACCTCCGCCGGCTCGGTGACCCAGCGCGGCGCGGTCGCGGGGCCGATCGATCCGACCGGCGCGTGACCTGGTCGGGGTGCCCCGGCTGCCGGGTCGGCGGCGCCGCGCGATCGCACGCGGCGCGCCAGCACGTCGCCGCTGAAGCAGGCGCCCGCCAGCGACGGCAACGCCGCGAGCGGCTCCCGGTACCGGCGCGCGAAACGCCCGCACAGCGTCAACCGGTTTGCGCCCACCAGCTGGGCCAGCCGTACCGCCGCCGGCAACTGCTGGTCGCCGTCGACGACGACGTGCGCATGCCCGGCCGCGCGTACCGCCTCGGCCGCGTCGCCCAGCTCCGGCGCGAACAGCGTGGCCCCCTCGGCCGCGGCCTCCACGTCCCGCCCGCATTCGGTCGTGCCGGTCACGAGCTCGAGGTCGTCGACCGTCAGCCGCACCGCCGGGTCGTCCAGGCTCGCCGCCCGGAGCACGGCCCCGAGGGCGCGCAGGCCGGTCGCGTCCGGCGCGTCCAGCACCTGCATCGCCGCGCGGACCGCGGCCGCGTGCGCGGCGGACGTACCGGGTATGTCCAGGCGCTCTGCCAGGCCGGCCAGGAACTCCGCGCCGGTCAAGCGGGTCAGCAGCGCGCGGTTGGCGTCCACAATGGACACTTCCGGGGGTACGGCCGGCTCGCTCGTGGGGTCGACCAGAGGCGGGATGACGAGGAGTCTCATGGGGGCCCACCACCGGGCCGCAGGTACACGCAGCGCAGCTCGGCGGCGAACCGCAGGGCGCCGTCCCGCAGCCACTGCTCGTCCGGCCCGGGCAGCAGCTCGGTCAGGTCGAGCCACGGCGCGTCGGTCCCCAGCCGGTACCAGCCGTCGAGGAGCGCCGGACTCGTCGCGTCCACGTACACCGGCTTGCGTTCGTTCGGCGACTTCGCGAAGCAGCGCCGCGGCCAGCCCCGCGCCCGCCACAGCCGGTGGGCCGTGGCCAGCCGGTCGGCGTCGGTACCGGGGCGCCGGCCGCGGTCGAGGTCGGCGCGCTCCACCCGCCACCGGCGGCGCGACAGCACCACGCTGCCCCACCGCAGCCGCGGGGCACCCGTACCGTCCACAAGCGACGGTCGCCGTACCCGCGGCAGCGCGAACGCGGTGTGGAACCCGGTGTCCAGTTCGCCGTTGTGCCACACGAGCGGCGCGCCGTACCGGGTGCTGCCGAGTACGGCGCGCTCACCGTCGCTGTCGACGTAGAGGTCGTCGAGCGCCACGGCCGGTGCGTCCCCGCTGGCCGGCCCCAGCTCCAGCACCAGCCCGGGCAGTTCCCAGGACGGCAGTCCGGTGGTACGCCGCGCCACCACGCTGATCGCCCGTAC
>Ga0114129_10011294_pt1 | contig 12728 bp, 7 predicted proteins | sample RhiMetdeltSRZDD1_FD_80071 | JGI IMG/M metagenome (GOLD analysis project Ga0114129, IMG submission 80071) | Populus rhizosphere microbial communities from Tennessee, USA - Rhizosphere MetaG P. deltoides SRZDD1 (version 2) (version 2) | ecosystem: Host-associated > Plants > Roots > Rhizosphere >...
GATGCCAATGCAACGCCTTCATTTGTTCGCAATATTTCGTTTAATGGCATTCGCGCCGCAGTAGTAGAAAAACCCGTCAATCATCCTGATATTCATTTTGGCGTAAATGTGTTCGACGGGGAATTGAATTCCTGCATTACTCTCAACGGCGTTGGCAATGCCTTCCTCGAAAACATCAGCTTTACCGATGTGCATGTTACCTATGCCGGTGGCGGCACCAAAGAGCAGGCTGCAAAAAGAGACGTACCGCAGGTGGCCGCAGAATATTTTGGCGTATGGGGAACGAAGCCATTTGGTCCGCCTGCTTATGGTTTGTATGCCCGCAATGTTAAAAACCTCACCCTGCATAATGTTCGCCTGGAATATGAAAAAGCCGATGCTCGTCCGGCTGTGATCTTCGATAATGTGCAGGATGCTTCCGTTACCGGCTTAAGCGCCAAAGGAAATGCTGAAGGGGAATTAATCAGAATAATAAATTCGAAAGATGTGTTGATCGCATCCTCACGCGTGCTTACGCAGGCAGCTGCCTTCCTTCAGGTCGAAGGCGAAGGGTGTGAAGGCATCACCGTAAATGGCGGGGATATACGAAAAGCAACCAGGCCGCTTGTGTTTGAAAAGGGAGCGGGTAAAAATGCGGTGGTTGTATCGTGAGTGGTGAGCGGTGAGTGGTGAGTGGTGCCGTGATTCAAAGTCTCCAAATATTTGCATAGCGGTTTCACCATTGACCATTCACCATTGACCATTGACCATTCACCACTCACCATTCACCTATTTCTTCTCCACAGCCTCGGCCCCTACATCAGTAACTTTTAAAATATGCGCTTTAACAGGCGCTTTCGAAACTTCATCGGCACCGGCATCCAGCGGCGAAGTTCTTGGCTGCCCATCCATATCGGTGGTAACAGTTGCATATTTACCTGTTGCTGCATCAATGGCTGCGCTTCCTTTTACCAAATGTGCGGCATTCGACCCATCGGATGTTGCTTTCGGATCAACTGTTTTATAAGTTCCTTCAGGCATATCACCGGCGTTTGCTGTATTAAAAATGATGTTCCCTTCCCACACCGGGTTTGTATAAGGGCCTGAAATAGTAGCAGCCGCACCCCCTCCTATAATTACATTATTGGCCACTGTAACAGCAGTAGCACCCAACCCGTCTTTCCTGGCCCCTAATGAAATATTCACCTTGTTATTGTAAAGCGTATTAAAAGCGATCAGCACGCGATCGGGCCGGTCGTGGCAGGTTAATGCCGATCCGGTAGCTACTTCGCCATCGCCATTACCAATAACAATAGCAGGATCGCAATTTTCGAAATAGTTACTGTGTATGATATGATCATCGCCGAAGATGCGCAGCCCCGGTGTGTTGCTGAAATAGTTGCCGTACACCTGGCAAAAATTCCCGTGCCGCAATGTGAACTGTGCAACACAATTGCGTACGGTATTGTAGCGCAATGTAACCGCCGAAGCCTTTACCGAAATAAGCTCATTTTCGCCGGCGCAATCTTCAAATAAATTATACTCTACAATACTGTTGCTTTTCGACATGCTAAAACCGCTTAATCCAAACTGTAACGCTTCGGCTCCGTTCTTTCCGCCCTGACTGGGGAAATGAGCGAAATAATTATGGTGTATCCATAATCTTTCAGCGATCTGGCTCCCACTTCCCCTGATAGCCAGAAAACGACCCATTGAATTTTTATTGTGAAATGTATTGTAGTCTACCTGGTGATCGCTTCCTGCGATGGTAAGGTCTTCTCCCGCCCCTTCGTTGGCAAACACATTATGCGTAAACCGGCAAAAGCTGGTGCCGGAACCCGTTTTGGCTTTGTTCGCAGCGTGGGTAAACGTAAAACCGCGAATAATGATGTAAGCTGCCGGACTAACAATGCTAAATCCACCTGATCCTTTTATTTCAACTGAACCCGGCTTTTGTGCAGTAATGATAATGGGCTTTGCAGCAGTGCCTGTGCGGTCGATCGTTATATCTTCCGTTGTTGTATAAACACCACTGCTAACCTGAATAATATCGCCGGGCGCCGCCTTATTAATGGCATTTTGAAGGTCGGCAACAGACGAAACAACAATGGTAGCGGCAGCAACGTTTTGGGCAAATACAACAGGCAATAATAGTACTGATATTACTGTTGTAAGGATGTTGAACAGTTTCATGAAATCAACAGTTTTTGTAAGTATTTTATGCGTAAATATAAAGATGAGCCATCCGCCAGACTGCGGATGACTCACCCTACTGGGACCCCAAAATGCGGGACCCGTGATATGGCAAATAACTTACAATTGTAATATAATACCTACCGCGCTGTTTGCTTTTTATTGAATGATATTGGCATAGATGAACAGAGCCTGCTTTTTCACTATATTCATTTTTTAAACCTCTTAGCATGTTATTGCGTGTTGTCAATCAAAAACTGTTTTACAAAATTGTTACCGTAGCTATTGTTTGCCTGCAAACTGTTTTTTCATTTGCGCAGTCGACCTGTTTACCGGTAATGCTGAAATGCGAATACCTTGTGAACCCCATTGGCATTGACGAGCCGCATCCGCGGTTATTGTGGAGTATGCACGACAACCGGTTCGATGCAAAACAATTAGCTTACCAGATCATTGTGGGCACCGATTCAGCAGCCGTAAGTAAAGGCGCCGGTAACTGCTGGCAAACCTCAACAATAAATTCGGCAACGCAACGCGTGTCTTATGCGGGCAATCCGCTTCAGCCATTTACTAAATATTACTGGTCGGTACAGCTGTGGGATAAAAATAACCAGCCATCTCCGTTAGCCCCGGTAGCCAGCTTTGAAACAGGCATGATGGAAAGCGCCGGTTGGAAGGGCTCATGGATCAGCGATACGCGGGATATACATAAAAAGGAAGCGCCTTATTACAGAAAAGCCTTCGATATCAATAAAAAAATAATTTCGGCGCGGGCCTATATTGCTGTTGCGGGTTTATATGAATTATACATAAATGGAAATAAGATTGGTGATCACCGGCTCGACCCCATGTATACGCGATTCGACCGCCGCACATTATATGTAACGCACGATATTACCAGCTATTTGCAGACGGGTAAAAATGCGATCGGTGTATTACTGGGCAATGGCTGGTACAATCATCAAAGCACCGCCGTTTGGTATTTTCATGAAGCCCCCTGGCGGCAACGTCCTGCATTTTGTATGGATGTTCGCATCACTTACGAAGATGGAAGTACGGCAACCATTACATCGGATAAGGATTGGAAAACTTCGCTGAGCCCGGTTATCTTTAACAGCATTTATACCGGCGAACATTACGATGCCCGGTTAGAACAAACGGGATGGAGTGAACCCGGGTTTGATGATTCAAAATGGTCAGCAGTTATTTTCCGGTCGGCTCCTTCTACGAACATAACAGCACAGGTATTACATCCCATACGCAATGTTGAAACCATTGCCGCCAAAGGGGTGAATAAAATAAACGATACAACCTGGGTGTTCGATTTGGGAAGAAATATTTCGGGCGTTAGCCGCATCACTGTAAAAGGCGAAACCGGTACGGTATTCCGGTTGAAACATGCAGAACGTTTACGTAGCGACGGGCATGTTGACATGAGTAACATTGATGTGCATTACCGGCCAACGGATAATACCGATCCTTTTCAGACAGATATTTTTATTACGGCCGGAAAAGGTGAAGAAAGCTTTATGCCCCGTTTTAATTACAAGGGATTTCAATATGTTGAAGTAACAAGCAGCCGGCCTGTTGAATTGACGAAAGAAAATTGTACAGGCTATTTCATGCACAGCGATGTGCCCCCTTCAGGACAATTTACTTCCACCAATCCAACCATCAATAAAATATGGTGGGCTACCAATAATTCTTATTTATCGAATTTGTTTGGCTACCCTACCGATTGTCCGCAACGTGAAAAGAACGGGTGGACGGGCGATGCGCATATAGCCAGCGAAACCGGTTTGTACAACTTCGATGGCATTACCATCTATGAAAAATGGATGGCAGATCACCGCGACGAACAACAAACAAACGGCGTTTTGCCTGCCATTATCCCTACCAGCGGCTGGGGATACGAATGGGCCAATGGTCCCGACTGGACGAGTACCATTGCCATCATCCCCTGGAATATTTATTTGTTCTATGGCGACACCACTTTATTGTCGCGCTGCTATGATAATATAAAAAGATATGTTGATCACATCAGTGAAATCAGTTCCGGCGGTTTAACCACCTGGGGGCTCGGTGACTGGGTGCCTGTAAAATCAAAATCACCGGTTGAGTTAACCTCTTCTGTTTATTATTTTGTTGATGCAACCATTTTATCGAAAGCAGCACAATTACTCGGCAAAAAAACAGATTATGAAAAATATGCAGCCCTGGCTGCAACCATTAAAAACGCCATCAACAACAAATACCTGAACCTGCAAACAGGTATTTATGCCGGTGGTGCACAAACCGAATTAAGCGTTCCGCTTTTTTGGGGTGTAGTGCCCGATACATTAAAAGCAAAAGTAGCAGCGAACCTGGCCAAACGGGTACAGGCCGACAGCAATCATATTGATGTGGGCCTGCTGGGCACAAAGGCCATCTTAAATGCGCTTAGTGAAAATGGTTATGCCGATATTGCTTACACACTTGCCGCCAGGGAAACTTTTCCTTCATGGGGTTGGTGGATTGTAAATGGCGCTACCTCATTGTACGAAAACTGGCCGATCGATGCCAAAAGCGATATATCATTAAATCATATCATGTTTGGCGAAATCGGCGCGTGGTTGTATAAAGCACTGGGTGGTATACGTCCTGATCCTGAACAACCCGGTTTTAAAAACGTGTTGCTGCAACCGCATTTTGTAAAAGAGCTGAACGGGTGCGAAGTGTCGCATCAATCGCCTTATGGTACCATTGTATCATCATGGAAAAGAAATAAAAACAAACTCACCTATAAAGTGGTGGTCCCGCCTAATTCAACCGTTACATTACTGTTACCTGTAAATAAACAAAAGCTTTATAAGAACGGCGAACTGCAAAAAACCGCAACGGGTAATTATACTGATCATCTTGCATCGGGTACATATGTGTTTGAAATGAAATGAGTTCTTACATCATCACTACTTGTCAACATCCGATATAATTGGCATGAAATTTCGCATAGGTGTACCGTTTTATGTAATATGCATTACATAAATACATTTCTTAACCTAACACCTGATCATGAAAAAAACTATCATGTCATCGCTTATTATTTCCCTGATATTCTTATTGGGTTGTAAGCGCGAAGTATCAGAAACGCCTGCCGTTGACGATGCCTCGGAACTGCTAACCACCGAATCGGCCGAAGTTGCAGCGGCCGCTGCTGCCAAAGAAATAGTCATTTGCGATCAAAAAAATGCAAGGATCGTTATGGTCGACGTAGCCAATGGTAACAAGGTTACCTGGGAATGGAAACCTACAGCTACCTACGCAGCAATACGGTCAGGCGCACAGGGTTGGTTTACCAACCTCAGTGAAGCCAAACCGGTATACAGCAATAAATATATTTTAGCCACGGCATCGGGCGGTGGCGTTGCGATCATCAACGTATCTACAAAAAAAGCGATATGGTACGACTATGCAGGTGGCAATACCCATTCTGCTGAATTGTTACCAAATGGTAATGTGGTAACAGCATCTACCACCGGCGGATACCTGAAAATATTTGTGGTTGATTCCTATATCAACGATGAATCGGCCCAAACCGGACCTATCTCTTTCGAAGACGTGCACAACGTTGTATGGGATAATAAAAACAAATTGCTGTGGGCAGCAGGAAAAGATAAACTGAAGGCCTTTAGCTATAACAACAGTTGCAGAAGTCCGGCGCTTACCTTAAAGAAAACATACACCATGCCCCAGGGCAATGCCCACGACCTGTTCCCGGTTTATGGCAGCACAACAGACCTGTGGTTATCCAATTCAAATCACGTATATAAGTTCAGCACGGCTACCGGTGCATTTACACTGATAAAAAATTCAGCCGGTGAAAATATTACGGCAGTAAAGTCTGTATGCAGCGGCCCGAGTGGTTATACAACCATCATCGATGCAGCGAATGGCAAAGGGGGTGAAAGCTGGAGAACCGATGTTATTACCGACCTGAACGGAGCTACCGTTTTCAAAAACACCAGCTATGGCATGTATAAAGTGCGCTGGAAACTGGTTAACTCGTTCAGCTATCCTGCCAGTGATGGCTTTCATGAATGTACGCATTAATGCCCGGCGCTGAAGCACCGGTCTATAGTGAAGCATCTCTCATATGTCCGTCCGTCTGTCTATGCGACCCCGAAATTTCGGGGTCGTTTTTTTTATTTATGCAAGCAACTGCGGTTTTTCTTTATACAGCTTCCATAAAAATTCACCGAATAAAGTATTGGCCCAGGCAAACCATTTGCGGCTGAACTTTTTGGGATCATCTTTATGAAACGCCTCATGCATGAAACCGGTATCGGCATGTGTTTTTCGAAGCAGAGCAATACAGGCTTTGATCTCAGCATCATCGTTGCTGGTGAGGCCACGCATAATAATAGCCATAGGCCATATCATATCCTGCCCCACATGCGGACCACCAATGCCTTCGCCGGCCGTACCTTTAAAAAAGTAAGGATTATCGGCAGAGAGCACCAGTTTGCGGGTATTGCGATAAATGGGATCGGTATTTTTTGCTGTACCCAAATAAGGCATGGCCAGTAAGCTGGGAACATTGGCATCATCCATCAAACTATAACTGCCAAAGCCATTTACCTCGTAAGCATATATTTTTCCAAAGGTTTTGTGATCGATAATGGCATATTGCTGCAGGGCTTTCTCCACTTCATTGGCCAGAGCTGTTAACTGAGCAGCAGTGGCAGTATCCTTTGCAATGGCAGTAAGCATTTCAGCAGCCTGGCGCAAACTTGTTACTGCAAAAAAGTTAGAGGGAATCAAAAAAGAATAAACGGTTGCATCGTCGCTGGGCCTGAAAGCCGAACAAATAAGCCCTACCGGTTTTACGGGATATCCGTAACCATCCATGGGCAGGGTATCGGTAGCTTTTGGCGTATTGCGTTGAAATTTGTACGAACCGTTACCCTCTTTTCGCTGCTGATCGCGAAACGTGGTGTAAATATTTTTAATAGCGCTTTGCCATTGGGCATCAAAAGGCGATGTATCGCCGCTTAACTTCCAGTAGCGGTGACCCAAGCGAATGGGATAGCATAATGAATCAATTTCCCATTTACGTTCATGCACGCCGGGCTTCATATCGGTAAAATCAGTTGCCCATTCGCCTTTTTTATTGGGATCATTATAAAATGCATTGGCGTAGGGATCTTTCAGTATGCAGGCCGTTTGATGATTGATTACACCGGCCACCAGTTGCTGCAAAGGTTTGTCGTGCGCCATAAACGGCAAGTAAGGCCAAACCTGTGCGGTGCTGTCGCGCAACCACATGGCATCTATATCGCCCGTGATCACATAGGTATCGGGGCGGCCATCTTTGGTAGTGTGGAAAACAGTAGTGTCGAGGGTATTGGGAAAACAATTTTCAAATAACCAGGCCAATTCGGGCTGTTTTACTTTTGCCTTAAACTCTTTAATGGCGTTCTCCACAGCTTCGCTGGTAAAATTTCTTTTATCGGCCGGAGTACGCACCACAGGGTATTGATCGAAAGCAGATGCAGAAAAACCACGCAAATTACCGAGCAACAAACCGGCGCCGGCCAGTGTTGTATTTTGAATAAACATTCGCCTTTTCATATGAACCGTTGTTTTATTTCAAAAGAAATTTTTGGGCGCGGTAAATCTACAACAAAACATGAGATGTAATTAGCTAAATAATATCAGCAAACACGAAACTTTAATCACCTGTAACAACCAGTTTCTTTGTTTCGATCAACTGACCGCTGTGCGAGATAAAGCCAACGGCATAGTTGCCGGGCAGGTAAATATGCATTGGAATGATGGTGCGCTCGTTCAAGAATCAAGCAACATGCACCCATAACCGGAAAAAGGAAACGGGTAACTGGTAACTTCATTTAAGCAACCGCAATTCCGGTAAGATATTTCCGGCACCAGGCAATAGCCATATCAGCCACCATTTCCAATGCTCCTTTTTCTGAAAACAGATGTGAGGCGCCTTCTACCACGGCTAATTTTTTTTCGCACGTCAGTGCTTCAAAGGCCTGTTCGTTTAATCGCAATACATCATGATCAATACTTCCAACAATAAGCAAGGTAGGTGCATGCACGCGGTGCAACATGTCCATCGCCAGGTCGGGTCGGCCACCGCGCGATATAACCGCTTTTATTTCGGGTAACAACGCCGCTGCAGTAAGGGCAGAAGCGGCGCCTGTACTGGCGCCAAAGTATCCAAACCGGCAATTGCGCGCCGGTTCAAATTGAACCAGCCACTGTGTAGTTAAAACAAGCCTGCGGGTAAGAAGGTCAATATTAAAACGGGTAGCATAAACGCTGTCTTCCTGTGGAGTCAGCAAATCAAACAATAAAGTGCCGATTTGATTTGCCTGCAGCAGATGTGCAACTTTTTTATTTCGCGGACTATGACGGCTGCTGCCGCTGCCATGCGAAAAAATAACAATACCGGTTGCTTTCAGCGGAATTACCAGTTCGCCTTCGAGCTGCAGGTCGGGGCCTATGTCGATGGCTACTTCACTACTGTATCGGGTTTCCATAAACAGGGGATTTATGGTTTAGTGCATCTTTATTAATGTAGCAATCATCCTGCCATGGAGCAGGCAGTGGGCAGTAGGCAACAGGCAGTAGCGAGTTAACAGCGAGTCATTTAGTAATATTAGTAGTTAGCTTTGGGGCAGAACTTCTTACTTCCATACCTCTTACTTGCGACATCACATCGGATATCAGACTTCCACCCCTGGGCAAATTCCTCCACACCTACCTTGCTTGCCCGCCAAAGCTTTAGCGTCGGCGGGTGCCTTGTGCCTTTCTTACGCTTCTTCCATCATATGTATACAGGCATCGGCGCAACGGCGGCATGCTTCGGCGCACTGGCTGCAATATTCCATATGACTATGCTTTTCGCATTCTGCGGCGCAGGCGTTACATACATCGGCGCATACTTCGCCAATTTTTTCGGAGTACATGCTGCCTAAGGTCATTATTTCGGCAGCGCTCCTGCAAATAGCCGCACATTCTATATCAAGTTGTATGCAGCGTGTAAGTTGCACATCATTTTCATGCAAACATTCAACAGCACAATGATTACACAGCGTAGCGCAATTGTTACATTCGTCTATGCAATGCTGATATCTTTCGTGTGCCATAATAAATTTATTTAATGTTTAAAAAAATATCATTTCTCCATCTGTTTTTTAGCCGTTACGGGGAAGGATGGTTTGAAGTTTGCTTAGGTCGGCTGTTCAACTATAACCATTAAGCTATAATGTATTCGGCAATACCCAAATACCCTAAGCGCAATGGAAAAGCTCTTTGGTTTTTTAACAACAATGCAATTTAATTGCCGGGTAGTGCGGCTTTCTGCAACCCGTTTATGTTACCAATTTTAACCTAAACGATGTAGAAATTAATGCACGAACAAATTTTAAATGATGTGAAAACGCTTACACATTTCTTGCAATTAAAATGTACGAAACGCTAATTTATAATCTGTTACCTATGTCGCGTATTCGGCAGCGTTAAAACGATAAAATTAATTTACCGATGTTGATATAATTTTCATGACCCCGGTCATTGCTAATTGAAAAAAAACACATAATTATGTACCACTTAATAATCCTAATTAACCTTATTACAACCTTATCATGAAAAACTATACAATTGTTGATTTGCCATTTTGTATGGCTGGTAATTCTGATACCAGCAAAGTGCATGCACCGCCATGCCGGCAAAGAAGCCAGCCCCATTAGGGTTGTTGTTTTTCCCCTTTCTCCAGAAACATATTGAATGTTACAGCAGCGCCTTTGAAACCGGCCTGCATGCGATGATCACCGGCGTTTGATTCCGCAGAGCGGAACAACAAACCCCTTTTGCCCTGACACAACCCCTTACGTTTTAGTATAGCCCTACTTTACTGACAGACTACTCAGAAAAAGCATTTCTTTTTCTGACAAGGATATTATGCGCCTGCAAAAAACCATGTTTTATGCGGGACAGGAAACCTTTTTTTCTATTCAAAAATCCAATTAGCTAACCATTTAAAACTTCACATGATGATTACCCGAAGATTACTCTGTGGTTTATTTATTACTCTATTATGGAGTTTGCAGGTAACCGCTCAGCAGGCTGCTGATTACAGCGGTTATTTTGCCGAGGCTTATCGCCTGTATCCTAACATTCCAAAAGGTGTGCTCGAAGCCACTGCCTATTCGGCTTCGCATATGTACAACATCGTTCCGGAACCAAACGGAGAAGGCAATGCAGTAGCTATGCCCAAACGGTATGGCATCTTTGCTTTAGTTGAAGACGGCAAAGGATATTTTAAAAACAACCTCGCAGCCGTTTGCTCATTAAGCGGTATTACCGCCGAACAGTTTAAAGCCGATGTGCGTTTACAGGTTCTGGCTGTGGCAAAATTCCTTAGCCATGAAGCAGACGCACAAAAATTAGCCGCCAATGCTACCGCCGAAAATTTTTCGGTTGTGCTTGACAGACTTTCTGAAATTCCCGACGATGGAAACGCTATTAATAAATATGCGCATTCATTGTACACGTTCGACATTTACAACCATCTTCAGAAAGGTTTTTCTACACCGAACATTAAAATCAGCCCCCGCAGCATTCAGCTCGATAAAATTTATCCGGCTAAAACACTGCGTGTATTACAGGCTCCCGGTGTACAGATCAATTACAACCGCGGTAACATCAGCGCTGACGGCGCCGTTCTGCCAACAGCCAACACACAAACGCCAGCAACTGCAGGCAGTACTGCAAGGACCGATGGCACTGCCGATGTAATGGCTGTTCAAAGCACCGATTATCCACCCGCCCTGTGGGACCAGGCAAGCACCAGCAACTTTACTGTTGGTCGCGGCGGATACTCACCTACAAACGTAGTTGTACATACGTGCGAAGGAAGTTATTCAGGTACCATTTCATGGTTTAACAATTCCAGTGCGCAGGTATCTGCCCACTATGTGGTTCGTTCATCCGACGGACAGATCACCCAAATGGTACTGGAAAAAGACAAAGCATGGCATGTATTAGACCACAACTACTACACCATTGGTATCGAGCATGAAGGATACGTTGCACAGGGCAACACATGGTATACCACTGCCATGTATAACAGTTCGGCTGCCCTGGTACGTGATATCTGCAGCAGCCATAGCATCGATGGCACTACCTGCTTCCGCGGGCCCGCCACTTCAGGCACTAATTTTCTGCCTGTAACAGTTCGTATCAAAGGACACCAGCACTATAGCGGTAATACGCACACCGACCCCGGTATTTACTGGAACTGGACAAAATATGCCGACCTGATCAATCCACCGGCATTTGCTACTACCATTACGTTTAATACAAAAGATATGAGCACCGGTTTGGCCGTTGCCGGCACATCGGTTAAAGTAACAAAACCCGATGGCACTACGGCTACCGTAACTGCCGATGCAAGTGGTAAACTGGTATATGGCATCAACGCCGGCAAATACACGTTTGCCTTTTCAAAAAGCGGCTATACTACACTGAGCACTTTCTTTACGGGAGGAACTGATGATGCAATCGCAGCTGACGTGAACCTCGATCCTGCCAGCACGGCAAGAATGGCAGCTGGTTCTCCTTTATTAAAGGCAGAAAATAATGGCAGCAACATGGTGTTAACCGGTTATGTACGCGATGCCGATCAAAACTCACCGCTGGCAGGTGTACAGGTAAATGCAGGAGCCTATACCGCCACTACCAATGCACAGGGCTTCTTTGCTGTTTCAGTACCTGCTTCGGCAGTTACACAAGGTAAAGTGCCTGCTACCATTTCAATACAATCGACCAAAGCAGGATACATTACCAATAGCATTAAAAACTTTTATGCTATCCCTGATACATACGAAATGCAGATTGCGCTTACTGCAACCGGCTCACCCCGCGTTGCTTTATTGCAATCGGCCGAAGAACTGATTAGCCGCCGTCATGGTTTGTTCGATAAAACACTGGCCGAACAAGTTGAATTTACCGGCAGCAATTCGATTACGGCTTCAACAGCAAGAACCGATGGGTCAGCTGCTGTAGCAGCAGCATTGGCTGTACCCGCCAGCATTCGGGTAGCAACCAGCTGTGCATGTACCACTTGTTCAGATCCTCAGGTTCAGGTTATGAGCCTTGAATCGTATGTACAAACCGGTGTTGATGATGAGTGGATCAGCAGCTGGAACGCCGCTTCATTACAGGCCGGCACAGTGGCTTACCGTTCACGCGGCGCCTGGTTCGTTCAGAATCCTGCCGGCAATAACTACGACATTTCATCAGCGGCCTGTCATCAAACATGGCAAAGCGATAAAGCTACCAGCGTTAAAAACGCAGCTATTGCAACCGCCGGTATCGTGCTGATCAAAGACGGCGTTATTTACAAAGCTGAATACTGTGCCGAAACAAATAATTCAGGTTGCGGCGATGGATTCAGCGGAACAAGCACCGATTATCCCTGTATTGCCGACAGCCGTTGCGCAGGTCGTACCAAAAACGGTCATGGCCGTGGTATGTGCCAGTGGGGC
>Ga0114129_10011298_pt1 | contig 12722 bp, 10 predicted proteins | sample RhiMetdeltSRZDD1_FD_80071 | JGI IMG/M metagenome (GOLD analysis project Ga0114129, IMG submission 80071) | Populus rhizosphere microbial communities from Tennessee, USA - Rhizosphere MetaG P. deltoides SRZDD1 (version 2) (version 2) | ecosystem: Host-associated > Plants > Roots > Rhizosphere >...
ATGCCAATTCCAAGTTCGGTCGCGACGAGGCGCTCGCCTATGCCAAGGCCCTGGCGCCGTTTCAATTGCGCTGGTTCGAGGAGCCGTGCGATCCACTCGATTTCGCGCTGCTGGCCGAGATCGCAAGCCACTATGAACCGCCGCTCGCCACCGGCGAGAACCTTTATTCCACCCAGGACGTCGAGAACCTGATGCGCTTCGGCGGCCTGCGCGCCGACCGCGACGTGATCCAGATCGATCCGCCGCAGGCCTACGGCATCGTGCAATATTCGCGCACGCTCGCGATGCTCGAGAGCCGCGGCTGGAAGCGGGCGTCGCTGTTTCCGCACGGCGGCAACCAGATGTCGCTCGCGATTGCCGCCGGCTTCGGCCTCGGCGGCGCCGAATCCTATCCGGGCGTGTTCGGCGACTTCGGCGGCTTCGCCGACGACGCGCGCCTCGACCGCGGCTACCTCGCGCTGCCCGAGCGCCCCGGCATCGGCTTCGAAGGCCAGGCCCGGCTCTACCGGCTCATGCGAGAACTGGCCGAGGGCTGAGCGGCGGCATAAGATCGGTCAGATAAAGAGAACAACCGGGAGGGCGTCATGGCAGGTTGGGCGAAGGCCGCGCTGGCGGCAATGGCGGCTGCCGTGAGCATGTCGGGAGCGGCGTCCGCCGCCGAGCTTGTCGTCCTGACCAATCAGGGCGCGGTGCCGGGGACAACCGCGCTGGCCGAAGCCTTTGCGCGCACCAGCGGGCACAAGGTGACGGTGCTCCAGGAAGCGGGCACGGCGCTGGAGCAGCGGCTCGCCAACGGGCCCGCCGACGTGATCACGCTCGGCCCGGAGGCGATGGAGGACCTCGTCAAGAAGGGCAAGATCGTCGCCGGCACGGCGACGCCGTTCATGCTCGCCGGTCTCGGTGTCTCGGTGCGGGCCGGCGCGCCGAAGCCCGACATCGGCACGGTCGACGCCTACAAGGCGACGCTGCTGGCGGCGAAGTCGATCGGCTATTCGCGCGGCTGCAGCGGCCAGCACGTTGCGTGGGGGATCGAGCAGCTCGGCCTCACCGATCAGCTGAAGCCGAAGATAACGCTCACCGGCGGCGGCACCGGGCCGGTGACCTTCTTTCTGGTGCGCGGCGACTTCGAGCTCGGCATTCAGCAGACCAATATCATGGTCGGCGCGCCCGGGACGGATTATGTCGGGCCGGTGCCGGGAGCCGTGAACAAGCCGTGCCCGAACAGCGTCGGCATGCTGTCGGTGTCGAAGGAGCAGGCCGCCGCGCGGGCGATGATCAAGTTCATGGTCTCGCCGGAGGCCGCGCCGATCCTGCGCAAGGTGCATGAGGAGCCGGCCAAGGGCTGACGGCGTTCACAAGCAAGACAACCGGGAGGGCGTCATGGGACGTTGGGCGAAGGCTGCGCTGGCGGCGATGGCGGGTGTGAGCATGTCGGGGATCGCGTCGGCCGCCGAGATCACCATTCTTGCCAACCAGGGCGCGGTGTCGGCGGTGCGCGACCTCGCCGCCGCCTTCGAGAAGGCGAGCGGGCACAAGGTGATCGTCAGCTTCGAGCAGGGCCCGGCGATGGCGCAGAAGATCGAGTCGAATGCGCCCGCCGACGTGGTCTCGCAGATCCTCGAGCAGTTCGACGACCTCATCAAGCGCGGCAAGGTGGTGCCCGGCACCGCGCACGAGTTCGCCCGCGCCGGCAACGGCGTGGCGGTGAAGGCGGGAGCGCCGAAGCCCGACATCAGCACGCCGGAGGCGTTCAAGCGCGCGATGCTCAACGCCAAGTCGATCGGCCATTCCAGCCAGGGCACCGGGCCGTTCAACACCAAGCTGTTTCAGCGGCTCGGCATCTACGACGAGATCAAGGACCGGATAAAGATCATCCAGGGCCGCCCGATCGCCGCGCTGGTGGCGGCCGGCGAGGTCGAGATCGGCATCCAGCAGACCAACGTGATCCAGCCGTTCCCGGGCACCGATTATGTCGGGCCGCTGCCGGCGGAGCTGATGGAATACGGCCGCTTCGGCGTCGGCCTGCTGACGATCGCGAAGGAGCCGGAGGCCGCAAAGGCGCTGATCGCGTTCATGATCGATCCCGCCAACGCCGCGCTCATCCGCAAGTCGGCGATGGAGCCGCCGGCGAGGTAGCGCTCGGGTGTTCGATCTAGAATCCGAACACCCAGCGAAATTCCACGGCGAGGACGAGGAGCGCCAAAAATCCGACCAGGCTGCCAAAGATGATGAGCACCGTTTTCGCCGACGGGCTGCTCGACGGAAGATCGTCGTTGAAGCTGTAGTCGGCGCCTCGCAGCGCCACCTTGTCGGCGTCGGTCGCGGGGACCGGCGCGTCGGCCGCGCTCACCGCGAGCTTCACCGGAACCAGGTCGCCGAGGATCCCGTAAGTCGCTCCGAGAACGACGCCGTAAATGAGATGCAGGAGCAGGAGCCCGGCTTGCGATGCGACGCCGATCTTTGCGCCGAAGAAGCCGGCGCCGGCCAGCGGCATGAACCCCACCATCATCACCAGCCAGGCAAATGCACCGAAGATCATGCCTTTCGCCCAGTGCGCCGGGCGGGCCGCAACGTCGTCATAGACGGCAAAGAGCAGCCCCCAGACCACCACGCCGATGATGAAATGGTCCATCCACGCCGCCGGCGCGGTGAGAGTCCCGAGGCTGGTGAGCAGGCGAATGAGGTCGACCTGCGGCATCAGGCCCGTCACGCTGTTGACGACCATCAGCGCGGTCAGGACGAGTGTCGCTACCAGGCCCGCGATCATTCCCTTCAATGCATTCGACATGGCGACCTCCAGGGTCGGCCGGCCAGCTGTGGTCAATGCGTGTTCTCGTTGCCGGCGGTTTCCGCGCGCCGGCGCATCGGAGCGAGACAGGTTCGATCGCTGCTGGAAGGGCTACGTTCCGATCGGCGTGCCGTCGGCACGCCGCTCATCGGTCTTCCGGACTGTTTTTTGATGATTCATACGGGATCTACGTCCCGCGTCGTTCGCCATGTATAGCACGTTTCGCGCGCGATGTGCGCCCTTTGTTCGCAGGCCGAAGCCCTCCCGAACTCGTGCGAATGGCGGCGCGGATTGGGCGGTGAAGCCGCCGCAACCCGTTGCCGCTGTTGTCGTTCTTGCTACTCCGCCGCCTGCATCTCGCCGGCGTCGATGAAGCCGCCGGACTGCCGCCGCCACAGCGCGGCGTAGTGGCCGTTCTGGCGCAGGAGCGCGTCGTGGGTGCCCTGCTCGACGATGCGGCCATGGTCGAGCACTACCAGCCGATCCATGCGCGCGATGGTCGAGAGCCGGTGCGCGATCGCGATCACGGTCTTGCCCGCCATCAGCGTGCCGAGGCTCTGCTGGATCGCCGCTTCCACCTCGCTGTCGAGGGCGGAGGTGGCCTCGTCGAGCACCAGGATCGGCGCGTTCTTGAGGATCACGCGCGCGATCGCGACCCGCTGCCGCTGTCCGCCCGAGAGCTTGACGCCGCGCTCGCCGACCTGGGCGTCGTAGCCGCGCCGCCCCTTCCAGTCCTCGAGCGCGAGGATGAACTCGTCGGCATGCGCGAGCTTTGCCGCCGCGATCACCTCCGCCTCGGTCGCGTCGGGGCGGCCATAGCGGATGTTCTCGCTGATCGAGCGATGCAGCAGCGAGGTGTCCTGCGTCACCATCGAGATCTGTGCGCGCAGGCTCTCCTGCGTGACGCCGGCGATGTCCTGGCCGTCGATCACGATGCGGCCGTCCTCGAGATCGAAGAAGCGCAGCAAGAGGTTGACCACGGTCGACTTGCCGGCGCCGGAACGGCCGACCAGCCCGATCTTCTCGCCCGGCTTGACCTTGAGCGTGAAGCCTTCCAACACGCCACTCTCGCGGCCGTAGCCGAAGCGCACGTCCTCGAACGCGATCTCGCCGCGCGGCACCGCGAGCGCCGCGGCATCGCGCTTGTCGGTCAGCGCGATCGGGCGCGCGATCGTGATCATGCCCTCCTGCACGACGCCGATGTTCTCGAAGATGTTGGTGACCTGCCAGGCGACCCAGCCGGAGATGTTGACGATCTGCCAGGCGAGCGGCAGCGCCATCGCCACGGTGCCGACCTCGACCAGGCCGCGCGTCCACAAATAGAGCGCGAGCGCGCCGGTGGAGGTGACCATCAGCGCGTTGAGCGAGGACAGCGTCAGCCCGAATAGCGTGTTCAGACGCAGCGAGGCGTGGAAGCGGCCGGTGTGCTCGTCGATCGCCTCGCGCACATAGGCGTCCTCCTCGCGTGCGCGCGCGAACAGCTTCACCGTCAGGATGTTGGTGTAGCTGTCGACGATCCGCCCGGTGACCTTGGAGCGGATCTCGGACATTTCCTTGGAGCGGTCGCGCATGCGCGGAACGAAGATCCGCAGCATCACGAGATAGGCGACGAACCAGACCACAATCGGCAGCGCCAGCCAGCGGTCGGCGCTGGCGAGCAGCACCAGCGCGCTGGTGCCATACACCAGGATGTACCAGACCGCGGTCAGCAGCGCGACCAGGCTCTCGCGGATCGACGGGCCGGTCTGCATCACCCGGTTGGCGATGCGGCCGGCGAAGTCGTTCTGGAAAAAGGCCCAGCTCTGGCGCACCACGTGCCAGTGGCTTTGCCAGCGGATCATGTTTCCGACGTTGGCGGCGATCGCCTGGTTGGCCATGACGTTCTGCGTGGTGAGCGCGATCGGGCGCAGCACCAGCAGCACGAAGGCCATGGCGGTCAGCAGCGGCCAGAACCGCGCGAACAGCTCGCCCGGCTCGCCGGCGGTGATCAGCGTGACGATGCGCCCGATGAACACCGGGATCAGCGAATCGAGCACCGCGACGAAGAAGCCGGCGACGAACAGCCCGATGAACAGGCCCTTGGCCTGCCGGGCATAATGCCAATAGAACGCCACCAAGCCGGGTGGCGGCTCGGGATGGTCGGGGGTCTCGGTCGGCTGCAACAGCCGTTCGAACAGGGCGAACATGGCGCGCTCGTGCGAAAAACGGGACGAACTGCGCCGCCGGCGCTCCCGGCGCCGCTGCGCAGTACGACCCAATCGAAATCGGATGCGCGCGATTTAGCAGACCGTTCTTGACAGCACTATGGCGTTGCCCGCCATTTTATGCGGTTGTTATGCGTTTTTCGGATTGATTGTTGCCGGCCGGCCACGCGTCCGGGACACAGCGCAATTACTCGGCCGCCTGCATGTCGCCGACGTCGAGGAAGCCGCCGGACTGCCGCCGCCACAGCGCGGCGTAGTGGCCGTTCTGCCGCAGCAAGGCGTCGTGCGTGCCCTGCTCGACGATGCGGCCATGGTCGAGCACCACCAGCCGGTCCATGCGCGCGATGGTGGAGAGCCGGTGCGCAATCGCGATCACGGTCTTGCCGGCCATCAGCGTGCCCAGGCTCTGCTGGATCGCCGCCTCCACCTCGCTGTCGAGCGCCGAGGTGGCTTCGTCGAGCACGAGAATGGGCGCGTTCTTGAGGATCACGCGCGCGATCGCGACCCGCTGCCGCTGTCCGCCGGAGAGCTTGACGCCGCGCTCGCCGACCTGGGCGTCGTAGCCGCGGCGGCCGCGCCAGTCCTCCAGGATCGCGATGAACTCTTCCGCCTGCGCGAGCCGGGCGGCGTGGACGATCTCGGCCTCGGTCGCGTCCGGCCGCCCGTAGCGGATGTTCTCGCGGATCGAGCGGTGCAGCAGCGAGGTGTCCTGCGTCACCACCGAAATCTGCGCGCGCAGCGACTCCTGCGTGACCGCGGCGATGTCCTGGCCGTCGATCAGGACGCGGCCGCCTTCGATGTCGAAGAAGCGCAGGAGGAGATTGACCACGGTCGACTTGCCGGCGCCGGAGCGTCCGACCAGCCCGATCTTCTCGCCGGGCTTGACCGTGAGGGTGAACGCGTCGAGGACGCCGGTTTCGCGGCCATAGCCGAAGCGCACGTCCTCGAACGCGATGCGGCCCTCGCGCACGGTGAGCGGCACCGCGCCGGGATTGTCGATGAGCTGCAGCGGCCGCGCGATCGTGGTCATGCCCTCCTGCACCACGCCCAGATCCTCGAAGATGTCGGTGATCTGCACGGCGATCTGGCGCGACATGTTGGTGAGCTGAAGCGTCAGCGGCAGCACCATGGCGATGGCGCCGACCTCGACCGCGCCCTGCTGCCAGAGCCAGAGCGCGAGCGCGCCGGAGCCGGCGATCAAAAGCGCGTTGAGCACGTGCAGCAGCGTGCCGAACAGCGTGAGCAGCCGTTGCGCGGCGATGAACACGTCGGTGTGGCGCTCGACCGCGTCGCGCACGTAATTGTCCTCTTCGCGGGCGCGGGCGAACAGCTTGACGGTGAGGATGTTGGTGTAGCTGTCGACGATACGGCCCATCAGCGCGGAGCGCGCGTCCGAGCTGATCTTCGAGCGGTCGCGCATGCGCGGCACGAAGTACCAGAGCAGCGCCATGTAGCCGGCGAACCACAGCAGGATCGGCACCGTGAGCCAGGCGTCGGCGGCCGCCGTCATCGCCACCGCGGTGGTGCCGTAGACCAGCACGTACCAGACCGCGGTGACCGAGGCGACCAGCGTGGTGCGCACCGCCGGCCCGGTCTGCATCACCCGGTTCGAGATGCGGCCGGCGAAGTCGTTCTGGAAGAACGCCCAGCTCTGGCGCACCACGTGCCAGTGCGCCTGCCAGCGGATCAGGCCGGTGAACGGCGCGGCGATCGCCTGGTTGGTGATGAGATAGCGCGCCAGTCCGACCGCCGGCCGCGCCACCACCACGACCAGCGCCATGCCGGCGAGCCAGGGCCAGGTCTCGGTCAGGAAGCGACTCGGCGGCACCTCGGAAACAAACGTGACGATGCGGCCCATGAACCACGGCACCGCGGCGTCGGTGAGCGCGATGAAGAACTCGACCACGAACAGCGCGACGAACAGCCATTTCGCCTGGCGGGCGAAATGCCAGAGGAAGGCGACGAGGCTCGCCGGCGGCACCGGGTTCTCCGGCACGCCTGTCGGCTTCAGGTAGCGCTCGAACAGGGTGAACATGAATCCAGAAGGATTATAGGGACTTGAGCGCCTTGGCTACAGGCGCGGCCGAGCTTTACCGCACCTGTGCCCACAGCGCTCCCGGCGCGCACTCCTGCACGATTCGCCTGCGCTTCTCGCCCTTCAAGTTCAGCAGAAACTGGAGACCGGTCAGCCGCTCGAGCACCGCCACCGTGGTGCGGAACTGATCGAGATAGGTCCGCACCTCGTCGCCCTGCTTGCTCGGATGGTCCCGGTTCGGCAGCACGAACGCGTAGGCCGCGCCGCCATTCTTGCGATCATAGACGATCTTGAACAGCGCGATCGGCACCGCGACGCCGGTGGTGCAGGCAACGCTGCGATTTTCGTTGTGGGCCTCGCACACGATGCGGTCGGCGGGGCCTTCGAGCTCGATCGCGTTGCCGCAAGCGTTGTCCGCCTTGGCGACGGTGCGGTTGCGGCTGTTGCCCAGGCGCGGCACCGGCCCGGTGATGACATGGATTTCGCCGCGCTCCCGGGCGGCGGCGCGCACTTCGTCCTCCAGCTGCCCCCAGATGGCGCCGTTGAACCGGGCGCCGACCTGCGGGACCGCATTGGACAAGACGAAGCTCTCTTTCATCAGATCTTCATTGATGTTGAAATCTTCTGACGGAGCGAGGTGGCCGCGCGCGAAGTCCTGGGGCGTGTTGGTGTAGTCCTCGTCGCGCGCGCGCCCGCGCGGCGGCACCAGCTTCTCCTGCCCGAACGATTTTTTCGGCCGGTCGAACTTCCCGCTCACCTGCTTCTTCGGCAGCCGCTCGATCACCCAATCGGCGGTCTTGGCGGTGTTGTTGTGCGACAGCACGAAACGGGTATGGCAGACGAAGGTGGTGTCGCGCTTGCCGGACTTGGCGGGGCTTGGCCGTCCGACGCCGCGCCAGAGGATGGCGCAGGTCGCAGGTCGGTTCTTCGCCGTCAGTTTCCATTTCGCATCGGTTTCGGCGATGCCTGCCGGTGCGACGGCGAGAACGACGAGCCCGGCAAATGCCAAGGCGCCAATCGATTTCGGGATGTTCGCAGCCAATTTTTCGCCCCGCCCCCCAGCGGGAACGCAGACTAGGGCCACAGCTTCTGCGCGTAAATCGAAACGCGCTACCGCGCCGGCGCAACCCGCAGAATCCGGCCCGACGAGCTGTCGGTGACCAGCCAGAGCGCGCCGTCGGGGCCCTGACGCACATCGCGGATGCGCTCGCGCAGCTCCTGCAGCAGCCGCTCCTCGGTCCCGACCGTCTGGCCGCTGACCTCGAGCCGCACCAGCGCCTGCCCGGCGAGCGCGCCGACGAACAGGTTGCCGCGCCAGTTGGGGAACAGGTTGCCGGTGTAGAACGCCATGCCGGAGGGCGCGATCGACGGCACCCAGTATTTCACCGGCTGCTCCATGCCCGGCCGCTGCGTGCTCTCGTGGATCTTGGCCCCGTTGTAGTCGATGCCGTAGCCGATTACCGGCCAGCCGTAGTTCTTGCCGGCCTCGGGGATGTTGACCTCGTCGCCGCCGCGCGGGCCGTGCTCGTGCATCCACAGCTTGCCGGTCTGCGGGTGCAGCGCCGCCCCCTGCGAATTGCGGTGGCCGTAGCTCCAGATTTCCGGCTTGGCGCCCTGCCGGTTGACGAAGGGATTGTCGGCCGGCACCGAGCCGTCCGGCCGGATGCGCACGATCTTGCCGAGATGATTGCCGAGGTTCTGCGCCTGGTCGCGATGGGTGAAATGGTCGCCCATGGTCAGGAACAGGTTGCCGTCGGCGCTCTGCGCGATGCGGCAGCCGTAGTGATTGCCGCTCGAGGGCGGGCCCTCCTGGTGGAAGATCACTTTGACGTCGTCGAGCCGCGGGGTGTCGCCATCGACGAGCCTGGCGCGCGCGAGCGCCGTGCGGCCGCCGCCGCTGACCGGCTCGGCAAAGCAGAAATAGATGGTGTTGTTCTGCGCATAGCCGCGGTCGAGCGCGACGTCGTGCAGGCCGCCCTGGCCGCGCGCGAGCACCTGCGGCACGCCGGCTATGGCGGGCGACAGCTTGCCGTCCTTGCTCGCGATACGCATGCGGCCCGGCCGCTCGGTGACCAGCATGCGGCCGTCGGGCAGGAAGGCGAGCGCCCACGGATTGGACAACCCGCTGGCGACGGTCTCGACCGAGAGGTTGCCGGCGGAGGAGCGGAACATTTGCGGGGCGGCGAGCGCGACGTTGAGCGCCGGAAGCAGGCCCGCAGCGGCGATTGCCAATAACCTCATCCGAATTCTCCTCGAATTCGGATGATAACGTCCTTGTCGCCGCGCAAGTTCGCAAATGCGCGTGATAGGCGACGCCGGCTCACCGCTGCGTGCCGACACGCAGCGGTGACCGAACGTTACGCACGCGCCTGAGAGAAGGAGAAAGGAGTTAATCGCGCCGCCTGCGGTCGGCGGCCATGATCGCGGTGAGGCCGCCCATTCCCGACAGCACCAGGCCGACGAACAGCGCGATCGCGAGCGGCGCCGCGCCGGTGTCGGCATGCGGGGCGAGCGCGTCGGCGCGGGCAATCCCGATCGAGATCGCCGTGACCGCGACCAGCGTCGACAGCGCCAGCGCCACCGTGGCGATCAGCTCGACGGGCGCGACCGGCCGGTGCTCCGGCTCGGTCGCATCGGGGGTGTCGCGATCGAAGTCGGCCCCCAGGTCGGTTGGCATAGCGGTCTCCGCGAATCAGATTCGTCGCCTTACCCGGAGGCTGTCCCCGGATACCGGCGCCGGTTCGGCCGGACTTGGGCGAAGCCGTTGGCGAATAAGGGCGATTTCGTGAATTGGGTTAAGGAAGGGTTAATGCCGGCGGCGGTCAGGGCGATTTACCCAGGCTGTGCCCCGGCGGCGACAGCCGTTGTTGCGCCCTCTCCCCATTGAGGGAGAGGGCATGAAGGCGGTTCCACGAGTTATGATGGGTGAGGGGTTATCGATTATCGACAGGCCGCCACCCCCTCACCCATCGAACCACGCTGAAATTCCGAACTGCCCTCTCCCTCAAGGGGAGAGGGCGCGAGATGCGAGCGCCGAGTTCCCGACGCAGTGTTGCTACTTCGCGGCCGCCAGCGCGGCCGGCTGCCAGTCCATGGTCACGTGGCCGGGCTCGGCGGCGATGCGGTCGAGCCAGTCGCGCACGGCGGGGAACGACGTGAGGTCGTAATCGCACTCGTGCGCCAGGTGCGTATAGGCATAGAGCGCGATGTCGGCGATGGTGTAGCGGTCGGCCGCGAAGTAGCGGTGATGCTTGAGGTGATTCTCCATCACCTTGAGCGACCGGTAGCCTTCCTCCATCCAGTCCTCGAGCGCGTGCCGCTGCAGCTCGCGACCGCCCTTGACCAGCACCAGCCAGAAATAGGCGGCGCCGAGATTGGGCTCCAGGCTGTGCTGCTCAAAGAACATCCATTGCAGCGCTTCGGCGCGATCGATGCGGTCCTCCGGCGCCAGCGCGGTGCCGCCGGCGACGTACCAGAGAATCGCGTTCGATTCGGCGATGTAGCGGCCGGGCGCGACCTTGAGCAGCGGCACCTGGCCGTTGGGGTTCATCGACAGGAATTCCGGCGTGTGGCTTTCGCCGCGCAGGATGTCGACCTCTTCGAGCTGATGCGGAATGCCGAGCTGGGCGAGGGCGAGCCTCACCTTGTAGCTATTGCCCGACCGATGCATCGAATAGAGGGTGTACATCGCCTTCCCGACATTATCCGGCGCAGCTCTAGGCCGCTCCTGACCGCAGCAGTATGACACGACGTGGGCAATGTCGTGACTGCCGCACTGCAATAATCACATGTGCGCGATCATAGACGAAGACCCGCGCGCTCGCGACTCCGAACGTCACCCGGGAAGAAGTTTGCTGCGCGCGTCCCGCGCGCGGGGACAATTTGCTGCCGGGAGCGCCGGCGAGGTGTGTCGATCAGGCGTCCGATCGCGCCCCGGGGCGCTTCGACCCTGCCGGGGACCGCCGATTTTTCCGCTGATTCGTCGCCATCGGCGCATTCCGCCTCTTGCCCGCCATCTTGCAGCGCATTAGGAGGACGCCGCGGCGCTCGGCGCCGCCAACGGAGACCACCATGGCCATGCCCGCGGAACAGCTCAAGCGCGCCGTCGCGCCGGACGAGTTCCTGGCGAAGTCGCTCAAGCGCATTAAGCCTTCGGCCACCATCGCGGTGACCGACAAGGCGCGCGCGCTCAAACTGGCGGGCCGCAACGTGATCGGGCTGGGGGCCGGGGAGCCGGATTTCGACACGCCTGACAACATCAAGCAGGCGGCGATCAAGGCGATCCAGGCCGGCAAGGCGTCCAAGTATACGGCCGTCGACGGGGTGGCCGAGCTCAAGGAGGCGATCGTCCGCAAGTTCAAGCGCGAGAACCAGCTCGACTACAAGCCGGGCCAGGTCATCGTCGGCACCGGCGGCAAGCAGGTGCTCTACAACGCCCTGGTAGCGACGCTGAACCCGGGCGACGAGGTGATCGTCCCGGCGCCCTATTGGGTGAGCTATCCGGACATGGTGCTGCTCGCCGGCGGCGAGCCGGTCGCGGTCGACACCCGGCTCGAGGACGGCTTCAAGATGAAGCCGGAGGCGCTCGAGCGCGCGATCACGCCGAAGACCCGCTGGATCATCTTCAACTCGCCGTCGAACCCGACCGGCGCCGCCTATACCCGCGCCGAGCTCAAGGCGGTGACCGACGTGCTGGTCCGGCACCCGCACGTCTGGGTGATGGCCGACGACATGTACGAGCACCTCGTCTACGACGACTTCGAGTTCTTCTCGCCGGCGCAGCTCGAGCCGCGGCTCTACGAGCGCACGCTGACGGTCAACGGCGTGTCCAAGGCCTATTGCATGACCGGCTGGCGCATCGGCTATGCCGGCGGGCCGGAGCCTTTGATCAAGGCGATGGCGATGATCCAGTCGCAATCGACCTCGAACCCGGCGGCGGTGTCGCAGTGGGCGGCGGTCGAGGCGCTCAACGGGCCGCAGGACTTCATCGCCAAGCACAACAAGATTTTCAAGGAGCGGCGCGACCTGTGCGTGTCGATGCTCAACCAGGCCAAGGGCATCCGCTGCCCGAAGCCGGAGGGCGCGTTCTACGTCTATCCGTCGTGCGCGGGCACGATCGGCCGGACCGCGCCGTCGGGCAAGAAGCTCGCCACCGACGAGGATTTCGTCACCGAGTTGCTGGAGGCGGAGGGCGTCGCGGTGGTGCAGGGCACGCCGTTCGGCTTCGGCCCGGCGTTCCGCATCTCCTACGCGACCAAGACCGAGGACGTGGAAGAGGCCTGCGCCCGCATCCAGCGCTTCTGCGGCAACCTGAAATAGGGGTGCGGACTTTCGTCATGCCCGCGAAAGCGGGCATCCAATAATCGCCGCATAGTCGCAAGAGGGACTGCCATCCCGCGCGTTTCGTGGGTACTGGATCGCCCGCCTTCGCGGACGACGACACCGAGAGGAGGCGCGCGACTTCGCGTCCTACTTGCTTGTCGTCATGGCTGATCATGAAGCGCAGGGAAACTTAGGTCCGAAACCGCTTCGCGCGGCGGCTGATCTAGGACGTGGACTCACAAAACGTGGCGTCCGCTTTAACCCCAAAAGCGGACATCGACTGCCATCTTTTGAATGTTCGCCTTGGGCCAGAAGCGGAAAACCTCACAGCGAGCATTTCTAGTCGGCTTTGCTCCTGACAGCAGACATGTGA
>Ga0114129_10011299_pt1 | contig 12722 bp, 11 predicted proteins | sample RhiMetdeltSRZDD1_FD_80071 | JGI IMG/M metagenome (GOLD analysis project Ga0114129, IMG submission 80071) | Populus rhizosphere microbial communities from Tennessee, USA - Rhizosphere MetaG P. deltoides SRZDD1 (version 2) (version 2) | ecosystem: Host-associated > Plants > Roots > Rhizosphere >...
GGTTCGTCGTTCGTCGTGCGTCGTGCGTCGTTCTGGTTCGAGGTTCGACGTTCGAGGTTCGAGGTTCGACGGGTTCAGACTCTGTGAACCTGAACGATGCAGCACGAATCTCATCGCACGACGAACCGTGAACGACGAACCGTGAACGACGAACCGCGAACGACGAACGTCGAACGTCGAACCACGAACCAGAACGACGAACGTCGAACCTCGAACGACGAACGGACATAGTACAATCGTTTCCTGTGCGAATTGCGATTGGCGCCGACCACGCAGGGTTTGCGCTCAAAGAACATCTGAAGCAGACGCTCGCACGGCTGGGACACAACGTCGAGGATCACGGTACGCACAGCGAAGCGCCCGTCGACTATCCGCCGATTTGCCTGGCGGTCGGGCGCGCCGTCGCGGTAGGTGCCGCGGATCGCGGCATCGTGCTCGGAGGTTCCGGTCAAGGCGAACAGATAGCCGCCAACAAGGTCGCTGGCGTGCGCGCCGCCCTCTGCAACGATCTCTACACCGCCCGGCTGTCGCGAGAGCACAACGATGCGAACGTTCTCTCGATCGGCGGCCGCATCGTGGGCTTCGGGCTGGCTGACGAGATCCTGGCGCTCTGGCTCGCGACGGCCTTCGAAGGCGGGCGTCATCAGCGGCGGATCGATCAGATCACGGCCGCGGAGAGGTCGCAGGGCTGAAGCCCTGCGCCACAAGAACATGGCCACACAGACCACACCCGCCATCTGGCGATCACTCGCCGAGACTGATCCCGACATCGCGACCGCGATTCGCAACGAGCGCCATCGTCAGAACAGCGGGTTGGAGCTCATTGCTTCCGAAAATTTCGTCAGTCGCGCCGTCCTCGAGGCGGCGGGCTCGGTGCTCACGAACAAGTACGCCGAAGGCTATCCAGGCAAGAGATACTACGGAGGCTGCGAATTCGTCGACGTCGCCGAGCGCACCGCAATTGCCCGGGCGAAAACGCTGTTTGGCGCCGAGCACGCCAACGTGCAGCCGCACTCGGGCGCACAGGCGAACATGGCGGTGTACCTCACGCTCCTGCAGCCGGGAGACACCGTGCTCGGCATGAACCTCGCGCACGGCGGCCATCTCACGCACGGCCATCCGCTGAACTTCTCCGGCAAGCTCTACACCATCGTGCCTTATGGCGTGCGCAAGGAGGACGAGCGCATCGACTACGAGGAGCTCGACAAGCTCGCCCAAGAGCGCAAGCCGAAGATGATCATCGTCGGCGCGAGCGCGTACCCGCGAGTGATCGACTTCGGCCGCATTCGGGAGATCGCCGATCGGATCGGCACCGTGGTCTTCACCGACATGGCTCACATCGCCGGGCTGGTCGCGGCCGGCATGCATCCCAGCCCGCTGCCGCATTCAGATTTCGTGACGACGACGACGCACAAGACGCTGCGGGGGCCGCGCGGCGGCCTCGTATTCTGCCGCGAAAAGTACGCCAAAGATCTGGACCGCACGGTCTTTCCCGGAGTGCAGGGCGGACCGCTCATGCACATCATCGCGGCCAAAGCGGTCTGCCTGAAGGAAGCGGCGGAGCCGGCCTTCGTCGACTATCAGCGTCAGGTCGTCGTGAACGCGGCGCGTCTGGCGAGTGCACTCACGGCAGCTGGATTCCGACTCGTGAGCGGCGGCACCGACAATCATCTGATGCTCGTCGATGTGTTTTCGAAAGGGATCACCGGCAAGGTGGCGGAGGCGGCGCTCGACAAGGCCGGCATCACCGTGAACAAGAATGCCATCCCGTTCGACCCGAATCCTCCGATGGTGGCGAGCGGTATCCGCATCGGCACCCCGGCGGTGACAACCCGCGGTATGCGCGAGCCGGACATGGATACCATCGCCGAGCTGATTACCCGGACACTGCAAACTCCAAACGATGACCGCGCGCTCGCCATGGTGCGCGCAGAGGTCGAGACGCTGTGTCGGACGTTCCCCCTGTACCCGGAGTCATGACATTGCAGGAAGGTGGGAGGGCAGGATTGCAGACCTGCAATCTCGCCGACCTGGCGAAAGCGACGTTCGCGAGCGACGGCCCGTTGGCGCGAGCGATGCCGGACTTCGAGCCGCGCGCCGGGCAGGTCGAGATGGCTGACGCGGTCGCACAAGTGTTCGAGCGCGGCGGTGTCCTGCTCGCCGAGGCGGGGACCGGAACCGGCAAGACCATCGCGTACTTGGTGCCTGCGATCCTGAGCCGCGAGCGCGTCCTGATCTCCACCGGAACGAAGAATCTGCAGGAGCAGATTTACTTCAAGGACATCCCGGCGTTGCGCGACGCTCTCGGCATCCCGTTCACGGCCACGTGCATGAAGGGACGCGCAAACTATCTGTGTCTGCACAAGCTGGATCAGCTCCACGACGGCGTGGGCCCCGCGGTTCACGACGTGTTCCTTCCGCTGATTCGTGAATGGTCCACTCGAACGGAGATCGGCGACCGCGCCGAGCTGAAGGATCTGCCCGAAGATCTGGCCTTCTGGAGCGAGGTGTCGGCGACAGCCGACAGCTGCCTTGGCTCCGAGTGTCCCCGGTTCGACGACTGTTTCGTGACCCGGATGCGTCAACGCGCCGCCGCGTCCGACGTCGTCATCGTCAACCATCACTTGTTGTGCGCCGATGCGTCGATGCGGCAGAACGCCTTCGGCGAGGTCATCCCCGCCTGCAGCCGCGCCATCATCGACGAGGCGCACCAGCTCGAGGAGATCGCCACGCAGCATTTCGGATTCAGCGTGAGCAATTACCGGTTCGACGACCTCGCGCGCGACGTCGAAACGCTGGTGGCGTCGGGCGCGATCGCGGAGGCGTCGGACCAGCGCGAGGTTGCCAAAGCGATCGAGAGGCTGCGTGATCACGCCAGAGATTTCTTCACGGAGCTGGCATTCGCCCACAGCGGCAACGATCAGGTGAAGTCGGAGGAACGGATCCGCGCGACCGAGGAGTCGCTCGGTCACACGCGCGAAGCCGCCGCGCACCTCACCGGCGCACTCGATCGCCTCGAAGCGACGCTTCAGCTGGTCTTGGTCCGGCTTCAGCCGGACCTGGATACCGAAATTGACGCGGAGGATGCGCGCGAGGATATTCAGGCACTCGCGCGACGCGCAAGCGAGCTGCGCACCGAGCTGCGCTTCCTGCTGCGCGCCGGCGATGAAGGATATGTCTACTTCGTGGAGTTCCGCGGCCGCCCCCTTCGACACGCTCAGAGCGCCGGCCGGTCGAGGGCGGGAATCTTCCTCCGGGCTGCACCGATCGACGTCTCTTCGATTGTGCGCGACGTGCTGATCGACCGGATGCGTACGACCGTGATGACCTCGGCCACGCTCACGGTGGACGGCAGCTTCGATTACATCCGTGCGCGGCTCGGCATCAATCACGCAAGCGAAGTGCGTCTGCCGTCGGAGTTCGACTTCGCACGGCAGGCCATCCTCTACCTGCCGCAGCGGATGCCGGATCCGCGCGACGCGCGGTTCGCGATGGCCGCCGGGCGTGAAGTCGTCGAAATCCTGAAGCGGACGAGCGGACGGGCGTTCGTGCTCTTTACCAGTTACACGATGATGCGCGCGGTCCAGGCGATCGCCGAGATGGCGCTCGACTATCCGATGCTCGTCCAAGGCACGGCGCCTCGGTCGCAGCTGCTCGAGCAGTTCCGCGAGACACCGCATTCGGTTTTGCTCGCCACGGCCAGCTTCTGGCAAGGCGTCGACGTCGTGGGCGAAGCCCTCAGCTGCGTGATCATCGACAAGCTGCCGTTCGCATCGCCCGGCGATCCGATTACGTCCGCGCGGATCGACGCCATCCGGGCGCGCGGCGGCGACCCGTTCGCCGATTACCAGGTCCCGATCGCGATCCTCTCGCTGCAGCAGGGCCTCGGCCGCCTGATCCGTCATCGTCGCGACCGAGGAGTCCTGGCTGTGCTGGATCCACGTCTGCGCACGAAAGGATATGGCCGTCGGTTCATCGCGTCGCTGCCGCCGGCGGAGGTGGTGCACGATCTCGCCCGCATCGACGCCTTTTTTTCCGCCTGATCCCCATCCAAGTTCGTGTTTCCGGCGTCTATGATTCCAGTGCTCAGAAATCTCGTCTGTCAGTGACGCGTCGGTGACATTTGGTTACGTCCCAACGTCGGGCAACGTTTCGGCTCATCTCTTCGTCAATGCAGACACGCAACTGGCATTCGTGAGGAACAACGCGCACGTCGATCCGAGGAACTTCGGGGTTCGTCGATGACGCTCTCCGGGCGGGCGCTCACGTGGGCGTTCGCGTGCGTTCTGGGGGCGAACGCCGCGTTGGCTCAAGCCTCGCGCGACGGCAGGCTCGTGATAACGGTCGTCGACCAGACGAAGGCGGTGATTCCGGGTGCAACGGTTACGGTCACCGGTCTCGAGGACGCGACAAAGGGGACACCTGTGGCGCCGGCGCAGACGTCGTCTGAAGGCGTTGCGACGATCGCGGGCCTCCGTCCTGGCCGCTACATGGTCCAAGCTGAATTCAGCGGCTTTGAATCCGGGCTGCTGCGCGAGGTGCGCGTCCGAGCGGGCGACAACAAACATGTGGTCGTCCTCGCGATCAAAGGCTTTCAGGATTCAGTCACGGTCGGGCGCGATGCGCAGGAGTCGGCGGCGGATCGGCGCGGCGGCGCATTCGGAAGCGCGTTGACGCGTGAACAGGTCGACGCGCTCTCGGATGATCCGGACGAGATGTCGAAGCAGCTGCAGGACATCGCGGGCGGCGGCGCCGTAATCCGCGTCGACAGCTTCGAAGGCGGCAAGCTTCCCGCGAAAGCGCAGATCAAGTCGATTCACATCACGCGCGATGCGTTCGCCGCGGAGAATCACAGCGCCGGCGGCCTGTTCATCGATATCATCACGCAGCCGGGAATGGGACCGCTCCGCGGGGGCGGACGCTACAACCTGCGCGACGGTTCGCTCAGCGGCCGCAGCCCATTCACGCCGACCAAGGGTCCCGAGCGCACGCAGAACTACGGGATGAACTTCGCCGGATCGCTGATCAAGGAACGAGCGTCGTTCAATCTGTCGCTGAACGGCACCACATCGTACGAGACGCCAAACCTGTTTGTGGCGCTGCCGGATGGCACACATTCGGAAGCGCTCCCCATCAGGGCGCCGCGAGACAACGCCTTCGTCTTCGCAAATTTCGATTACGCCATCACGAAAGACCAGACGCTTCGCGTCAGCTACAACCAGAACGACTCGATCCAGCGGAATCTCGGCGTCGGCGGATACGAACAGATAGAGCACGCCTACTCGAGCGACGAGCACTTTCACACGTTTCGTATCCAGGAGGCGGGACCGCTCGGCCGGCGCTTCTTCACGAACACCCGGTTCGAAATCTCGTGGTCCGACACCGACTCCCGGTCGGCGTTCGAAGCGCCGACCATCCGGGTGACCGACTTTTTCACGAGCGGTGGCGCCCAGGTGGCCGGCGGCCGCCACACACGCACCTTCAGCCTGGCGTCGGATCTCGACTACGTGCGCGGCATCCATTCACTTCGCACGGGCATCGTCTTCAACGGCGGGGCGCACCGGTCCGACGATACGTCGAACTATCTCGGCACGTATACGTTCGAGAACCTTGTGGCGTACGAGGCGGGACTGCCGCGCAGCTATACGCGGCGGATCGGCGATCCGAACGTCGACTACTTCAATCTACAGGCGAGCGGATACATTCAGGACGATATCCGCGTCAGGAAGGGGCTCACGCTCAGCCCGGGGCTCCGCTACGAAGTGCAAACGCACCTCAACGACATCAACGCGTTCGGCCCGCGGTTCGGCATCACGTGGGCGCCGTTCAAGAACGGGAAAACGACGCTCCGCGCGAGCGCAGGTATTTTTTACGACTGGCTCCAGAGCGGGACTTACGAGCAGACGCTGCGCGTCGACGGCTTCCGGCAGCGGGAGCTCAACATCGTCAACCCGTCGTTCCCCGATCCGGGCAACGTCGGGGTGGTACCGCCAATCAACAGGTACCTGCTTGGCAGCGACCTGCAGATGCCGAAGAATACGCGCGTCAGCGTCGGCGTCGATCAGGCCTTCAACCAGAAGGTTCGAGGTGGCGTCACCTACTCGCACGTGAACGGCTCCGGCCTTCTGCGCGGCCTGAACATGAACACGCCTGTCGACGGCGTCCGGCCGACTCCGCTCTTCGGCAACATCGTCGAGGTGGCCGGCGACGGCGAGCTGCGACAGCACGTCGTGAACAGCTTTTTTCAGGTGTTCATCACTCCGCCGTCACCCAACCGGAGCAAGGAGCTCCTCGACTGGAAGCGGACGAACTTCGGGATCAACTACAACATCGGCAAGGTGGAGAACAACACCGACGGCCCGTTCAGCGTCCCCGCCACCGGCAGCCTGGCCGCTGAATGGGGGCCCGCGGCGAACGACGTCCGGCACCGGTTCAACATGTTCTTCGGCACGCAGGCGCTGCGCAACTTCAGCGCGAATCTCAACTTCTCGATGTCGAGCGGTTCGCCGTACACGATCCGCACCGGTTTCGACGACAACGCCGATCAGATCTTCAACGACCGTCCGATCGGCGTGGGACGAAACTCACTGCGTGGAGAAGGCGCGCTAAGCCTCTCCGGGTTCTTCAACTACACCTTCATGTTCGGCAAGAGGAAAGTGCAGCTGCCACCGGGCATTTTCATCAACGGCAGCCCCGGCAACTTCACCGTCACCCAGATGCAAGTGGATCCATTGCCGAGGTTCCGAATGGGACTGCAGGTCAACGCGCAGAACCTGACGAATCGGACGAACTATGTCGGGTACAGCGGAACGTTGACGTCGCCCTTCTTCGGAAAGCCGACGGCGGCGCAAGGGATGCGCAAGATCGACGTCGGACTCAATTTCAGCTTCTAACGCTCCCGTTGTAAACTAGCCCTCACGTTAGAGTTGCTCTTATTTTTCAGGAGGATTCCATGGTCCGCCCATTGAACGGCCGGCATCTGTGGTTGATGGCATGCGCCGCGCTGGTCGCGATGGCGATGACGCTGCCCGCCGCCGCCCAGTCCACCGGGATGGTTCGAGGCGTCGTGAAGGACGCCGCGGGCAAACCGGTTGAAGGTGCAAAAGTCGTCGTCGAAGCGGAAGGCAACAACCGCCGCTTCGAAACGAAGTCGGATAAGAAAGGCGAGTTCGTTCAGATCGGATTGGCGCCGGGTCAGTACAAAGTGACGGCCGAGAAAGACAAGGTCGTGTCGGCCCCATCGCCCGTCAACGTCAGGATCTCCGGCGGTGCCCCGTTGACGCTCGTCCTCGGGGCCGGCGGCGGCGCCTCGCCGGAAGTGGCAGCCAAGAACGCCGAGCTGAAGAAAAGCTTCGAAGAAGGCGTCGCGGCCAGCCGCGCCGGCAACCACGACGAGGCGATCGCCAAGTTCACGCATGCCGCCGAACTGAACGCGACGTGCTACGACTGCTACTACAACATCGCGTACTCGGAGACGCAGAAGAAGGACTTCGACAAGGCCGAGGCCGCATACAAGAAGGCGATCGAGCTCAAGGCCGATTATTCCGAGGCGTACAGCGGACTGGCAAACGTCTACAACATGCAGCGAAAGTTCGAGGAAGCTGCAACCGCGAGCGCGAAGGCCATGGAGCTCAGCTCGGCGAGCGCCGGCGGCGGCGGCGGCGGCAACCCCGATGCGATGTTCAATCAGGGCGTCATCCTCTGGAACGCCGGCAAGATCGCCGAGGCCAAGAAACAGTTCGAGGCGACAATCGCCGCGAAGCCGGATCACGCAGAAGCGCACTATCAGCTCGGGATGGCGCTGGTCAACGAAGGCAACCTTGCCGCTGCCGGCGCAGAGTTCGAAAAGTACGTGCAGATCGCGCCCAACGGACCAAACGCCGCAACGGCCAAGGGGATCCTCGCCACGATCAAGAAGTGATCGATTCGTCAGCGCTCCGCACCCGACTGGACGAGGTCCGCGCGCGCATCGTGCGGGCCGCCGGTCGGGCGGGACGCGACCCCGCCTCCATCACGCTCGTCGCCGTCTCCAAGACATTTCCTGTCGACTTCGTTCGCGCCGCTGCCGACCTCGGCCAGATCGACTTTGGCGAAAACAAAGTGCAGGAAGCGTTGCCGAAGATGGATCAGACGGCTGATCTTTCGATTCGGTGGCATCTTGTCGGACACCTCCAGTCCAACAAGGCAAGAAAAGCGATCCGCTTCGACGTCATCCATTCCGTGGACAGCGCCGCGCTGGCGCTCCGCCTGGACGAAGCGGCGCGGGAGGCGCAGAAGCGCGTCGACCTGCTGGTTCAGGTGGACCTGGCAGGCGAGGCGACCAAGCATGGTGCGCCGGAGGATGAACTGGCGGGCATTTTCGATGCAGCGCGCACGCAGGCCGCCGTACGCCTCGTTGGACTCATGCTCCTGCCGCCGGCAGTCGACGATCCGGAAGCCGTGCGGCCATATTTCCGCCGCCTTCGGGAGGCTCGCGAACGCCTCCTGGCGCGAGGGGTCGCGGCGGCGGCCCTGGCTGAATTGTCGATGGGGATGAGCCACGACTTCGAGGTGGCGGTCGAGGAAGGCGCGACCCTGGTCCGCGTCGGGACGGCTATTTTCGGGGAGCGCTCCGTCCGATAACGGTGACCAGGGAGAATCACGCATGAACGTCAGCCCGCTCGATCTTCGCCAACAGCGCTTTGCAACCGCCCTTCGGGGCTTTGACAAAATCGAGGTCACGTCCTTTCTCCTGGCGGTCGCCGACGATTACGAGGAGGCTCTTCGCGAGACGGATCGCCTTAGGCAGGAGCTGACCCGGATGGAAGCGGTCATCAACGAACACCGGGAGCAGGAAAAGAGCCTTCAGAACACCCTCATGACGGCGCAGAGGCTCGCGGACGATATCAAGAAGACCGCGGAGCTGGAGGCGCAGCGCATCGTCCGCGAAGCGGAAGGACGATCGGATTTGCTGCTCGAGAAAACCTCGGCGCGCCTCGAAGACGTCCAGCGCGAGATCGACGGATTGAAACTGAAACGCAAGTCGGTCGAGACCACGATCGAAGCGACGATCCAGACGCTGCGAAACACGCTGGAGTACGTCCGCGAACAGGAACTACGGGATCGCGAAGAACGAATCCTCCTCCATCGTCCGCGGCATCAGGAAGGATCGGAGATCCGCGAGCCTCACGAAACGCGTAAAGTGGTGGGGTGCACGCCGATTTCCTGATTCGCAACGCTTCGGAAGTCCTCACCTGCGCCGGGCCAGCGCCCCGGCGCGGCGCCGCCCAGGGCGACGCGCGGTCCATTCCTGGCGCCGCGATCGCCGCCGACAACGGGCGCATCGTCTTCATCGGATTCGAAAGCCTTCTCCCGCACGAGGTCACGCTCGCAGCCGATGCGACGATCGTCGATGCCGGCGGCGGCGCCGTCGTACCCGGTTTTGTCGATCCACACACGCACGTCGTGTTCGCCGGCGACCGCCGAGGCGAGCTGCGCCGGCGACTGGCCGGCGCCAGCTACGAAGAAATCGCCGAGGACGGCGGCGGCATTCTGAGCACCGTCCTGGCGACGCGCAACGCGAGCGAGAACGTGCTCGCTGCTGACACCGGCCGGCGCCTCGCCGAGATGCTGCGCTGCGGGACGACGACCGCCGAAGCCAAGAGCGGCTACGGCCTGACGACAGAGTCGGAGCTGAAAATGCTTCGAGTGATCCGCAACCTGGATGCGACGCAGCCGATCGAGCTCGCTCCCACTTTCATGGGCGCGCACGAAGTGCCGGTAGAGTACCGCACGCGCCGTTCTGCCTATGTCGATCTGGTTGTCGGCGACATGATCCCAGCAGTCGCGCGCGAGCGCCTCGCCGAGTGGTGCGATGTCTTCTGTGAAAAAGGCGTCTTCACGCCGGAGGACACCCGCACAATCTGCACGGCGGCAAAGGCGGCCGGTATGAAGGTGCGATTGCATGCCGACGAGCTCGCGGCCAGCGGCGGAACCGACGTCGCAGCGGAGATCGGCGCGCGATCCGCGGACCATCTGATCTTCGTCGATCAAGCGGGCGCCAACCGCCTCGCGGCGGCGGGTGTGGTCGCCACTCTGTTGCCCATAGCCTCCTTCTATCTCAAGCTCGGACGGTTCGCTCCCGGACGCATGCTGATCCATCGCAACGTCGCCGTGGCATTGGCGTCGGACGTGAATCCTGGCGGCGGCTTTTCGCCCTCGATGCCCTTCGCCATGACGCTCGCCTGCTTCGGCATGGGACTTACCTTCGACGAAGCGCTCGTGGCCGCCACGATCAACGCCGCCTATGCACTCGATCGCCATGACCTCGTCGGCAGCCTGGAGCCCGGCAAGCAGATGGATGCCGTCATCGTGGACGGCCCAGCGATCGACCTGATCCGCGTCGGGGCAGACACGATCCGCGCGGTGATCAAGAAGGGACGGGTCGTTCATGCTCGTTGACAAGACGGTCCGCGAGCTCATCACCGCATTCAGTGCGCCGGAGCCGACGCCAGGCGGCGGATCGGCGTCGGCGCTGGCTTCGGCCCTCGGCGTGTCGCTGCTGATCATGGTGGCGGGACTGACGAAGACTCGCAACGCGTCGGACGACGACCGGGCGGTGCTGGCGGCCGCGTCCACGGCGCTCGCGGAAATCCGCGAGGCGCTCACCGACGCGATCGACGCCGATTCAGCCGCGTACGATCAGGTGGTCGCCGCCTACAAGCTGCCTAAAGGGACTCCGGAAGAGCAAGGGACGAGGAAAGCGGCCATCCAGCGCGCGTTGCGCGCAGCGACCGACGTTCCATTGTCGGTGATGCGGTTCTCGGCCCGCGCATGCGAACGGGCGGCGACGATCGCCGAATACGGCCACCGCGCGGCTGCGAGCGACGTCGGCGTGGCGATCGCATTGCTCCGCGCCGGGCTTCACGGCGCCGGCCTCAACGTCGAGAGCAACCTCGGGAGCATAGCCGACACCGCATACGTAGACGCCGTTCGAGCCGAAGCGGCGGCGCTGACGGACAGGACCGCCGATTCCGTTGGCGCGGCGGAAGCGCTGCTGCAGGAACGCTAGCGAGGGGCGGGCGTAGCTCCGGTCACCGTGAACGTGTCGACGTGCCAGGTGAAGGTGAACGGATAGGAGAACCCGGGTGCGAGCTCGACGGGCCGCGAGTACGACCCGTCCACGATCGTGTGGTTCTCTTCGCGCCGGAGCGTGAAATTGGACTCGGTCACCGGCACGTCGTACTGTGCCGCCAGCTCCAGAATCCGCGAGCGCACTTCATACTCCGATTTCCCGCTGTTGAACTGGGTCGTGGACTGAACGGCGTCCCTGAATTTGAAGTGGGCCGAATAGACGCCGAAGATGTGCCAGGTCGCGTTCGCCAGCAGCGCGACGATTGCGAGCTTCAGGAGCAACTTCATCAATGAATCTGGTGGAACATCCGATCCCAGCGTGTGCGCGTGAAGAAGTGCGCGAATACTGAAATGAGCCCCTTCACCGTGGCCCCGGCGCCTTCCTGCTGATAGTCCTCACGCCCTGCCTCGTACGACCAATAGATCACGAGGGCCTTTCCCTTGACCAGCGAGCGCGGGAGGAAGCCCCAATAGCGGCTGTCCTGGGAGTTGTCGCGGTTGTCGCCCATGACGAAGTACTGGTTCGGCGGCACGGTCACCGGGCCGTAGCGCTCGCGCACGTCGAAGGACGTGACCTCGTTGAATTCCGACACGCCGCCTCGCATCTGGAGGAAATGGACGTATGGCTCGTCGAGCGGGTTGCCGTTGATGTAGACCTTCTTCGCACGCAGCTCCACGGTTTCACCCGGCAGACCGATGACGCGCTTGATGAAGTCGCGTTCGGGCTCCTCCGGGTACTTGAAGACCACGACCTCGCCACGCCTGAGCCGGTCCATCGGCAGCAGTGCCCGCTCGAGAGCATTCGCGCTCGGACCGAAGATGAACTTGTTCACGAGCAAGTGATCGCCGATGAGCAGGTTCTCTTCCATCGATCCGGTTGGAATCTTGAACGCCTGCACGACGAACGTGCGAATGAACAGCGCCAGGATGACGGCGATGACGATCGACTCGAAGTACTCTCTGATGGTCGACTTCTTGAACGTCGCCTCACTCACAGATTTGTCTTTCACGTGACTCTCTATTCGCCTTTCAACTCGACTTTCAACTTAACTTTTAACTTCTAACTTTTAACTTTCCGTCTCCGTGCCCATTTTCAGGACGGCGAGAAACGCTTCCTGCGGAATCTGCACCTTCCCGACCTGCTTCATCCGCTTCTTGCCTTCTTTCTGCTTCTCGAGGAGCTTGCGCTTGCGGGTGATGTCGCCGCCGTAGCATTTGGCGAGGACGTTCTTCCGCATCGCCTTCACCGATTCCCTGGCGATGATCCGGCCGCCGATCGCCGCCTGAATCGCGACTTCGAACATCTGCCGAGGAATCAGCTCCCGCATCTTCGACGCGAGCGCCCGTCCTCGCTCGTACGCCATGTCGCGATGCACGATGATCGAGAGCGCATCCACCGGATCGCCGTTCACGAGAATGTCGAGCTTCACGAGCGGCGAGGGCCAGTAGCCAGTGACATGATAATCGAGCGACGCGTACCCACGTGAAATGGTCTTGAGCTTGTCGTAGAAGTCGAGCACCACTTCGTTGAACGGCAGCTCGTACGTGATGAGGACGCGGTCGGACGCGAGATACTCGAGCGTCTTCTGGACCCCGCGCTTGTCCTGGCA
>Ga0114129_10011300_pt1 | contig 12722 bp, 26 predicted proteins | sample RhiMetdeltSRZDD1_FD_80071 | JGI IMG/M metagenome (GOLD analysis project Ga0114129, IMG submission 80071) | Populus rhizosphere microbial communities from Tennessee, USA - Rhizosphere MetaG P. deltoides SRZDD1 (version 2) (version 2) | ecosystem: Host-associated > Plants > Roots > Rhizosphere >...
AGGAGCCGCCAGGTCACACACCCGCCGGGGCAGCCGTGCTGCAACCCAGCTACCCATCGCCAATTGATTAACCAAGGCCTTTCGTCAGCGGCTTGTTCCAGGAGCGCGTAAAATTTGACGCAATGGACTAAGACAATTTCTAGGTGAGTTTAGTACATCTTGGATGCTTCACGACCGTGAGGAAGCCATGACAGCAAGCGCTGAAAAAAGACAAGACCAGCCGCGCCTTTCTGCCTATATGCCTGCAAAAATAATCGTGCCCGGCCAAGCGTGCCCAGCTGAATGCATCATACGTCAGATATCTCCTGCTGGCGCCCAGTTGCAGGTTGACACGGCTTGGATACTTCCCCCCACCTTTTGGCTCAGGATCATTGGCGACACCAGCATGTACCATTGCACGGTGATGTGGCGAGACGGTCGCAAAATTGCCGTGGATTTTGGAAACGACAGAAGCTCGTGGTGGGCCAACAGCCACGGTGTGGTCAAACGGCTGCCCAATCGCGCCCGGATCTAGGTTGGTGGTGCTTCGTGGGGAGCCAGCACACAAAAAGCCCCGGCCGCATGACGCAGCCGGGGTGGCGTGATTAGCGTGCAGCCAGGGGCTGGCCCACGCTCCCTCAAAGAGTATCGGACGGTTATTTAAAACCCCCCTGCAAAACTGGTTCAAATTAAGTTTAAGGCTGAGGTTAATCGGCACGAGGAAAGCAGGAAGGCCCCGACTGTGAGTGGAGGGGGGCAGTCGGGGCCTTCCGGGGCACTTGGACGGTACCACGCGAATAACGGCTCAGACTTGCTGCAGTTCCGATTGAGAATAACTCCAAAGGCTCCCAGGAGACTCCACCATCGGCTTTTCTGCTTTCCGGCTATTAGAGACTCGGCCCGACAAATCAGCCGGAGCGGACGAGCCGCTCTGAACTCATTTCAGCAACCGTCAGAGGCACGCCGTCTGGTGCCGCCTGCGCCTCCGATGTCCCGTACCATCTACAAATTAGTAAGTGTTGATCTTGATGCCTTAACGATTAGCTTTTGGAACTTTGAGCGCAGCCGCAGCATTTAGAGCTGATTCTGCGGCGAGTGGGGACCGCATTGAAATATCTTATCGAGATCGTGAAGCAGAATGGAGCAGGTCATCCTGAGGTCCTGCATAGCTTCACTCACTCGGCCTCCTCAATCCACATGGTTCGCGAGACCATGCTGGCGGTGCGAAGCTCCTCCCAGTGGCCTGCCGAGGCGCAGGGCTTTCGCATCCGGTCCGAGACGGGGGCGGAACTCTATTCCTGGCCGGACCGGTCGGATTAATCGGCCACACTCTCAGAATTTTTAATGAGTGCCGGAACTTCTCTCTTTTTTAGGATGTTCGCCATCTGGGAATGGCAGTCAGTCGCGTATGTTTGGTGGGTACAATGAAGGTACGGGTGGAAATTCTCCGCTGGGATGGAGAACAGCCAAAGGTGGTTCATAGTCTGAGCCATGAGAGCCATTCGCTCCCGGTGGTCAAAGCAACGGTCGAGAGCGTCATACACTCTGTTCCTCTCCCGGAGCCTCCCCATGGCTATCGCATTATCACCGAAGGTGGCACGGAACTCTACGGCTGGACTGACTAGTATCTTTCCAGCGTAAGCTGGACTGGGAACGACCATGCCCACCAGATTGTTGGTGCTCCAGAATCCGGCAATCGGTGGCCAGCCATGAAACTGAGCCGCAAGGATTATCAGGCACTAGAGCTCGCAGCTAACCTCGCGGATGCGCAACGGCTGCTCAATGAGCCCGATTTCCCGATTGAGAGAGCTGTTCCCCTGGTCGGTGCTTTGCTGGGTCTGCTGCTGTTGTTTGGGATCGGTATCTCACTCGTTAGCAGCGAGCGCGACCAGACAGAGCAAATTGCATTCAGTGAAAGCTCTGGTTTCCGCAGTCCCAACATTAGATAGCTTAGCATCAGTCCTATAAGCTGCAGTATTTTCCGTAATCAAGTTAACCAGTGTGACTGCGCTGTCGTGAAATTTCCACAAATAGAACTCAGTTCCTTCCTAGCTTGATTCGGCGAACTCTTAGGTCATCCTCATTAGGTTCTGCGTCCGTGAGTAGAGCTGATCTGTAGCGCTCTCCAGTGAGTCCGCGTCGTCAGTTGAGTGACATAACGCGTTAATTCCAACAGGCGAGGTATCAAAGGCGGGCTTCATGCCTGCTTACAGAGGTCGGTGCTCCTCACGGCGGAGGAGCGCCCAGGCTTGCACTTCAAAACATAAGGGAGGGGACATGGACACAAAACTAGCATTCTTGCTGATTCCAGTGCTTGGCGCGTGCAGCAGTACGGGCACTAGCCTAGTTTCCAGCAAGGTCTCTGCCGCGGAGTACCATAACTGGAGTTGTGAGAAACTGGCAGAGGAACAGATGCGTTTGAGTATTGTGATCAAGGCAGTCTCGCCTGAGACCCAATCCTCAAACAATTTTGCGAGAAGCAAGGTAGTCCAGGCTGATCGTCAGCGCGAGTACGAGGCTGTCACAAAAACAATGCACAGCAAGAAGTGCAGTATGCCCAGACAAATTGTCGCTCGGGTGAGCTAGCAAGGAAGGTCCGTTGAGAAGCGCCCCGCACGCGAGGCGCTTCCATCCACCGGTCGCTGACGAAGCATTTTGATTTAGACACAATCTGGAATTTGGGAGGATAGCTCCCGTTCACTTTGCTTAATTTCGGAACTGCGCCGCGCGGGTCGCTTAAAACTTTATCGAGGGGTTTAAGCCAATTTCGAGCCGAGTTTTGTACAAGGTGAGCGCTTAACGATCTGAGGAAACCATGATCGCACTGGCGGAGAAAAGAACAGACCAGCCCCGTCTCCCCGCTTACATGCCGGCCAAGATCATCGTGCTCGGCAAGGTGTCGGAGGCGGTCTGCATCGTCAGGCAGATATCTCCTGCTGGCGCCTAGCTGGTCATTGACCCTGGTTGGATACTCCCCCGCAGCTCTGAATTCGACTGGTCGGTGATCCGCGCATGCATCTTTGTTCCGTTGTGTGGCGAGAGGGTGAGCATGTCGGCGTGGAGTTCCAGCTGGAGCAGCGAAGCTCCTGGTGGAACCGACATCAGCGCGCAAGCAACCAGTTGCCAACGAGAGAAATTCTCATCTGTAATGAGAAACTCTGTGCTTCGCGCAACAATTTTGCTCGCAACAAGGTCTCGATCGGATCGAAAGGTCCTAAGAGCTTTTCTCAGGGGCCTTCGGCGTGTGGAGGAGATAGTGCATGCGCCCTTAAGGCTTGGTCGAGGTTGATAGAAACTCTACTATGGTACCTTGTTGCTTCTAATTCGAACCTTATCGATGATTGTCGAAATGGAGCTATTGATCTGGGCTTTGGAGCCGCTCTTGGCTACCAGATCTGGCGTATCAAGCCGGAATATCCAATCGCATTCCTGGTGGCAGGAGCCATCGGCATCGGTACACTCGTAACATCGCTTAGTGGAGAGCTGTTCGATAACGGGCTGTTGCTGCTTGTCGATGTGTTACAAGCGCTGGTGGCGGGTCTGGTCGGCTATTGTGGACCACTTGTTCTGAGCAGAGTCCAAGCTGGACGATCTTAAAGCGTGTTCTCTTTGGAGATGTACATTGACTTGAGAATGCGGGATCGCGAGTGACTGCGGTTTAAGGGAGCATTTTCTCGACCCTTAAATTTTACGGGCCATCCCTCGGGGAAACTTAATAAATAACAAGTACATAGTGGAACTGTTTCTGACTGCAGTCGTTGATCTTGACATAACACCGACAGGAGCGACGAATGGCGAACAACCCCAACCCGAACCAAATAAATCAAGGTGGACAGAAGCCCGGTCAGGACCGCAAGCGCGATCAGCAAAGTGGTCAGCAAGGCGGGTTCCAACATGAACCGAAGCCTGGGGCCGACCAGCAGAATAAGAATCCCGACCAGCGGAGTGGTCAGCAGAATAAAAATCCCAACCACCAAGGTGGTCAGTCTGGCGCGCAGCCTCGACAAGGCGGCCGGGTCGAGAACCGATAAATCATACACATAAGTGGACGGGCTTGGCTGCCAGGCGCAGTCAGGCCCTTCGTCTATGCGTCTCTCAAACTGAATTAGCTCCTCAACGCTAGGTGCTTTCTTGTTAACGGCTTCGGGGGCTGCACCCTTTGTACAGCGGCGAGTCAACGCGAGGCTATTTAGTTGGATACTTCAAATATGAGAAACTCACCTACTGTCACTTCCGACCGCAAGGCGCATGAGACCAACATAGAGAAGGTCGTCCACCTCGAGGCCGAACAGGAGAAGCAGGTCGAACTCGCCCATCGTATTTCCGAAGCAATCGGCAGATTTGCTGGGACTAATAGTTTTGTGGGGCTTCAGATTGCATGTGTAGTGGTGTGGATCGTTGTCAACACCAGGTCTGTGATCGGGCTCACACCCTTCGATCCCTTTCCTTTTCCTCTTTTGGGAATGGTGCTGGCCCTAGAGGCAGTGCTGCTGACATCCTTCGTCTTAATCAGACAAAACCGAATGAGTGAGATCGCTACGCGTCGTGGTCACCTCGATTTGCAAATCAGCCTACTAGCGGAAAAGGAAGCGACCAAGGTCATTCAGCTGCTGCAGCGAATGAGCAAGCAGTTGGGCATTGAGGATGCAGTAACCGATAAGGAAGCGCGCGAATTGAGCAAGGACACGGAAGTGGAGGATGTGGCCCGCGACCTGCGGGAAAACCTCGAAGGGAGGGCTGAGCATTGAACGCAAGGTTGGCGGATCGAATCTCAATCCCCAGCCTCAATTCCGTCAGCTGTACCCTCCAGAGCAAGTTGCTGCAGCAGACACAGTGCTCAAGCGAAGGCCAAGCTTGACGCGACTCGTCCATAAGCATTCACTTCTCTCGGGTGTGGCGGCGGACCCAGCAACAAGCAACAAAGCCGTAAGTTTGTAACCTGTGAGCAAAGCGGTTGAAGTCCCAGCCGCTTTTCTTTTGGTTCCGAGGCTACAAAAACCCCGGCCGCATGACGCAGCCGGGGTGGCGTGCTTAAGCGTGTAGCCAGGGGCTGGCCCACGCTCCCTCAAGGGTATCGGACGGCTATTTAGAACCCCCCTGCAAAACTGGTTCAAATTAAGTTTAAGGCTGAGGTTAATCGGGACGAGGAAAGCAGGAAGGCCCCAACTGTAGTGAGGATTTCGGGGATGGTGGTCGGGGCCTTCCGGGCACTTGGACGGTACGGTGCCGATAACGGCTCTGACCATGCTGCGGTTCCCGATGAGAATGACTCCAAAGGCATCCAGGAGACTCACCAGCGGCTTTTGTGCCCTGAACGCTAGCGGAGATTCCAGCCTCCGAAACGGTCCGTATGGACTCCTGAGAGTCAGCTCCGACATTCCATTTGATGGTTTTTTACGACTCTTAAGGAACCTTAGCAGCGACCGTTCCATTGTGGTGTGTTCAATTTTGAACACCTCGCTCGCGCGATGCTACCGGGACGTTTAGGTGTGCGAGTCGGCCTTTTGAGGTTGGTCATGAAGGTGACGGTCGAGATGTTACGTTGGGAAGGTGGCGAGAACCCAAGGGTCCTTCACTCACTTACCCACGAAAGTCATTCGATAGAATCGGCCGCAGCGGCGGCACAGGGCGTCATAGATTGGAGTGGCTTGCCCGAGCGAGTAGATGGCTATCGCCTTACTACTGACAGCGGGGTTGAGTTCTACGGCTGGCCCGTTCGTAACCGCTAGCCTACGATTGCTCTGTATTCGAGCCAATGCCAAATAGCATATTCATTGGATTCTCCTTGAAGGAGTATCAACGTTATGGACTTGGCCGAGCATCTACTCAAAACGCTACAAGACATTGATGAGCTGGTGGACCTCGCCCAGATTAACCTCCGCCACGCAGAGCAGCTTTATATTTTAAAACTCGTGGAAGCCCCTAACGGAACCGACTACCAGATTACAGCAAAAGGGCGGGAAGTGTTGAAAGGCTACCGCTGACTTTCGTCTAAGCCCACTTTCGGTATAATTGGGGCCAAACGGAAGCACATTTCATGACGCGCAAAGCCGACAAGACATTCCGACCCAAGGCATTCCTCAGCAGCTTCGACGGAGGAAGGACGGTCAAGGAGTATTCAAAGAACAAGATCGTGTTCGCTCAGGATGACCGCTGCGATGCCGTTTACTACCTTGAAAAGGGAAAGGTGAAGCTCACGGTTACGTCCGAGCAAGGAAAAGAGGCCGTCGTCGCGCTGTTAGATGAAGGAGATTTTTTCGGTGAAGGCTGTCTTGCCGGTCAGCCGGTGCGGATGGCAACCGTCACGACCATGACGGAAGCGATTATTGTCCGGATCGAGAAAGCAGCCATGGTTCGGGCGCTGCGCGAACGACCTCAATTTTCTGAGAAGTTCATGGCCCATCTGTTGGCGCGAAATGTCAGAGTGGAAGCGGATCTCGTCGACCAGTTGTTCAATTCCAGCGAAAAACGGTTGGCCAGGGTGCTGTTGCTACTGGCCAATGTGGGCAAGGAAGCGAAGCCGGAGCCGGTACTGGCAAAAATTAGCCAAGCGACTCTTGCTGAAATGATCGGGACAACACGACCACGGGTCAGCTTTTTCATGAACAAGTTTCGGAAGCTGGGACTCGTCAGTTATAACGGTGACTTGGAAGTTCATCCCTCGCTCTTGAACGTTGTTTTGCACGAGAGGCCGCACATTAAAGAGGACGAAAGCGGTCAATAGTGATCACGTAATGTTCCAGCGCCTCTGATATGGTCAACGCTGCGCCATTGAGAGAGATGTGTATAATTTGACATTTCGCGTTATTTGCCCTGCTTGCCGTCAAAAACATGAGGTGGATGTCTACGCGTTGCTTCATAGCACCGAGGTGACGTGCGCAGGGTGCGGTGCCCACTTCGATGCAATATCTGAAACATTGATAGAGCATTCCCAGCGCGATCTGCGAGCAAGAACTGAAAGTCGCGCCTGATGTCGAGCGATGAGCCTCTGTGGAGCCCGGAGCAACTGCAAATTCAAAAGATTTTTGACCTGATCTGGATGGAGCTGCGGGAGCACGGCGGTCTCAACTACCTCGGCCCGCTTGAGCCGGGCGTTCTGCGCGATGAAATCGCTCGCCGCGTGACCCATCATTCCAATAACGGTGAATCTCACCCGACCGATGTTACCCAATCGGTCCTGCACTCGTTTGGCATCGGCGGAACAACAAACTGGCGGGTCTGAGTAGCCGTTTGCTGGACGTATAGCGGTCTCAACGAAACCGAGTTCTTTGGCCGAGCGGACCCTGCTGGCGGTTATAACCATATTGCAGTCCTCTCCTATTCGTGCTTGATGCACGTGCCCTAGGAGGTCGGCATGGCAAGCACTGAAATCGAAGCTATTCTGAAAAAGGCTTGGGGTATAGCAACTCAGAGAAACCCGATGCTGATGGTGAGGCTTAGGCCAGATTACGATTACACTAAGCTCAGGGATATGATCAAAGACTGCCTTTCCAAGGGCCTGTCAGTGGAGGAAACCTGCGAACATACAGTTGGTGAGCTGTTTAAAACAGCCATGAGCTATTCGCAGCCAAGTGACGACTGCAATTCGGAGCAACTGCCAGAGCCAGTCTACTGAGGTGGTTACGGGGGCAAGAGAACAGCTTTAGCTGTCGCCGTAGAGCCGGCCAGCTCTGCCAAAGGCAGACGGAGCCGGTGTTCTGGAGAACTGAGTAAGGCCTCTTGTGCGCAAAACAGCCCGGCCATTGCTGACCGGGCTCGAATCTCCCGGGGGAGAGAGAAAGGTGGCTCACGAGCGGCGTCAGGGGTCAGCGCGAGCAGTTCCTTTCGATTTGGTCTTCACGAAGGAACAGGCATATTGAAAGACGCCCAAGCCTCGACGATGTCGGGGGGAGTCTTGGCAACGTACTCGCTTGCGAGCGTGCTGCATATCGAGCCACGGCATCTGGCTTTCCACACCTAAATGCCAGGTAGGAATGTTGGGCACCGGGTTGTCCAGGCTCCCCGTGTATATCAAAATCCAATATGCCCAAGCCGGCGTTACAGGCGGCTCCAAAAGGTCAAACTCGACCCGCAGTTGGCACAGAACCCACGTTCGGCGAATGGAGATGATTGACAATACCTCGGCTTGCCCTTTGCGAACTGTACGGCACTCGAGGGGTATGTTGATCCTACCGTGACTGGAGCGCCACTGAACTCTTGACACATCCGGCAGTGGCAAAAACAGGTATCAAGCGCTTGTGCTGTGACCCTGTATCGGATGTCGCCACACAGACATCCGCCAGTGACGGGCACTTTCTTGCCACCGCCCATATCGAGCATGGGATGTTGTTCACTCGCCGAGGAACCGCTCGTCAGACTCACACTGTATACGCGAACCAACTTGTTAATGTTCTTGAACTGCTGATTGCCCAAGTCGACGAAACTCTGATCAACCTTTCCGTCGACCTGCTCGAATATCGTACCGGAGACAAGCACGCCACCCGGCTCCGCACTTGACACATCCATCCAAGGTATGGACTCATCGGTGCATGGGGGTTTGCACATCGCTACAAGGGGTGGAAATCATGGAAAAAGTGAATCGCAGGTCTGCAGTTGCACTCGGGTTGACAGTGGCTACCGGGATGCCGTTGGCCGCATTGGCAACGCCGGCTGCGGCGGCAATGTACGGGCCAGATGAAGGCAAAGAGTATCATCCTGGTGTTCGGGTTATCATGCTTGGCAAAAGCGACTCCATGATCTCCGCTTACAAAACGATTCAACTCTCCGACACCGTGTTCCAGCCAGGATCAACATGGCCAGACGAGCCGATGCCCAATGACATGGTTTGCACCGTCATCGAAGGTGAGTTGGAGATCACTCAAGGCGACAAGAAATTCACGTGCAAGCCTGGCGATGTATACAGCTGCGGAAAGGATACGCACGAGGAAGCTACCAACAAAGGCACGGTGCCCGCTATCATGCGCGTCATTGACCTGCTGCCAGGCTGAGCAATCAATAGTTACGCTCAGATGAGAAAGCCCGATCTGAATTGATCGGGCTTGGTGCCAGCGACCGGTGAGCGAAAATTACAACTCGCTTCGTCGTTTTCCATCCTGCTTGCGCGTTTGAACGTCAATCCGTGAAGCAAGCCGCTCGATGCGGTCAACTGTGGTTCCGACAGCGACAAGCAGGCTTTCGATCCGGGCAAGGCGGTCATCGGTTGTCAATAGAAGCGGCGGCGGGCTTGGCATTGTTTTTTCTCCATTGTTAGCCCCTCATGCTCGCCAATGTGCGCCCTTCCGGAATTCGCAGTATACCGCTTCTCAATAGGCGCGTGTAAAGCCGCCGTCGCATAGAATATTGGTACCAGTTAGATGGTCCGAAAAGTCGGACAATAGCCCTTCGACGACTAATGCGACTTCCTCCGGACGACCATATTTTCGCAAAGGCACGTTCGATGTCTCCTCACTGAGACGCTGCTCGAAAGTTTGCCCGGCCTCGTTCGCTCGGCCGTTTATTAGCTCCTTATAATCCTCTGTCAAAATGCCTCCTAGCGAGACTGTGTTCACGTGTATACCTCGATCGCCAAGGGCAAAAGCCAAAGTTTTCGCTTGGCCTAGCCATGCAGGGCGTAGAACGTTGCTCGCTGCGTAATGGCCAAGTGCTTGCACCGAAGTTATCGCGGAGATGATGACCACCTTTGGTCGGCGACCGGCGGTTAAGTCTGGCCGCATCGTATCTATGCCAATTCTCAAAAGCGCTAACGGTCCGATAAAGCTCGTTTGAAAGTGGCTTCGCCATGTGGCTGAAGTCGGAAATATGTCGAAGCTACGGGGCAAGGGTGGCGGCATCAGAACTATTCCATCAAGGGCAACTCCAAGGGCACCGAGTTTGCGGCCGAATTTCTCAACCGACGTGTCATCAGACATGTCTACTGGTATGACCTTGTGAAGGTCGCCGCCGTCTAGTTGATTTGCCAGAGATCGAAGTCGATTAGTATCTCTCGCTGTGAGAACGAGCGAATGCCCCGCTTTTGCTAACTTTTCGCACAAGGGGACACCGATACCACCCGTAGCACCAGTCACGAGAATATTTTTGCGCATCTCGCTCATCCTGTTCAAAACCTAGGGCATTGTGATGAGAACGTCGCTCTTGACGAGCAGTATGCCTGACGTTGTTCCGTGCTCGGCTAATTTGCCAAGCTTTTGATGCTAGCGTGCCTGAGCGTATCCCCACCTGCCAAGTGTTTTACCTTAACCCGCAATCTCGGCTTGAGCCACTGCGGCTTCCGCCAGACCCGTTGCGGCACAGGTGGCCGCTCCGTCACCAGCTTCTCGATACGCTCCTGTAGCTCCTGTCTGGCTTGGCCCGAGAGCGTCAGGAAGGCTGTCCCTGCAAACTTCAATTCGCCATTGGTCTCCCTGCCCAGATAGGCAATCGGCTTTCCTTCGTTGTCGTAATCAGTGCCGAGCAGCACGAGCTCGGTCTCAACCACGTTCTTGATTTTCAGCCACAGCCGAGATGGTCCGCTGCGATAAGCAGCACTGGCCCGTTTCGATACGATCCCTTCCAGCCCCATATCACAGGCAAGCTGGAATATCTCAGCGCCGGAGCCCTCATAATGCTCATTGAACTGGATTGCGCTACTGGGATCCTGCGGAATGAGCCCCTGCAATCTGGCCCGCCTCTCAGAGAGAGGTGCGCGGCGCCAGTCCTCGCCATTCAGATACAAGAGATCGAAGGCATACAGCACCAGCCGGTGCGGCTCCCGGTCAAGGCCGCACGCAGGGCGGCAAAGTCGGAAATGCCTCTCTCGTTCTGAACGATTACCTCGCCATCAATGAGGGCCGATCCGCAGTCGAGGGTAACGCAGGCGTCTGCGGCGGTACTTGTGGGTCCAATCGTTGACCACGTATCGTAAGCCATTGATAATGTGGACTTCTGCCGCCGACTCGGCGGCAGGTAGTAGCTGCTTAACTTTCGCGCGCTTGGCGTAGCGCGCCACAGGGCGCCGCTTCGCTCGCCCTGCTTTTATGCCCCCAATCGCGCGAATTGGTCCCGCAAATTGAGGATCTCTCTATACCGTTCAGTTCGAACTATATTCAGGAAGGCCAGCCAACTCGAATAATCCGGCCGGTTGACCATCAGGTCGAACGGTGAACATAACGAAAAGTCAAGCTTTTTGCCCCTGAGCCGCAGGTTCGAAAACACAAATGCGATGAGCTGCCGCTTTTCCTCGACTTTCGAACGCTCGAAAAGCTCGACGGCCCGTGAAGCCAAGGAAATCAGGCCTTCGAGGGTCATTCGATAGTCGCCATCACCCTTCTGGTGTTGCTCTATCCGCAGCTGGACTTCAGTCTGCCGCTCCTTCAGTTCGCGCGCCTTTTTGTCGTAGTCCTGCGCCGTAATTCGCCACTCATGCGATTGCCTACTCTGGATATACTTTCAAAATAGATGACATAGGGACAGATGCAGACATCGCGCCACTTCTTTGCGCAGGGCTTATTGGTTGGCGTTCTCTGAAAAAAGCGGGCGAGGGTCAAGCGATCATTTTACGGATTTGGTGCGGCTGCCCATCTCGTTGCACAGGTCGCGAAAGCACAGGGACGTAAGGTATTTGCCTTCGTACGGTCAGGCGACGAGATGGCCAAAGCCTTTGCAAGAGAATTGGGAGTGGACTGGGCCGGCAGTTCTGATGAAACTGCTCCTGAACTTCTGGACGCAGCAATTATTTTTGCACCTGTTGGAGCTCTGATTCCAGCCGCGCTAAAGGCAGTACGTAAAGGCGGCAGTGTTGACTGTGCCGGAATTCACATGAGCGACATTCCAAGCTTTCCTTATGAAGTTCTTTGGCACGAGCGCCGGATAGTGTCAGTGGCCAATCTTACCCGAAGGGACGGCCTCGAATTCTTCGAAATTGCGCGAGGGCTGAATTTGAAACCAACAATTACGATGTACCCTTTGCAAGGTGCCAATGACGCACTTGACGATCTGCGCAAGGGCCGTTTGCAAGGCGCCGCGGTGATCATTCCCTAGCGGAATGGCTAATCGGCCAAGTATCTGACGGCTTGTTGCTGCGTAAGTTTTTCTCAATTGCTCCCATGGAGTTCCCACCCAGATGATTTTCACCGGCCCTCCCGGTGGGGGCGGGGCAGATGTGGATCAAACTTGAGATAATTTTAGCGACCTAAATTTCATCGCAAAGCCTAATCGGCAGCAAAGCTTGGTGGTAAGCTGGTTGTCGCGGGCTACTCCGGCAGTAAGAGCGAGCCTAAGGCGAGAAGCAGGATGCTCTTTCTGTTGGATATCTTCCTTCTACAGCAGGGTAAAGAGAATCACTGCATTCGTCAGTGTTAAGCTCAGCAATGAGATGAGGACCACTCGAAGGAAGTGAGTATCAGCTACTGCCCCGCTACTCTGTGCCTGCTGCATGCGGTGTTCCCCGGGGTCAACCTGTCAAGCTAAACATCAACACAAACAGAGATTTTGCAGGTTGCTACAGCGAAATCTGGCTTCAACGGGAACACCATATTCTTCTTAGCGATTGTGGTGTTCGGCACCATGACACTGGCTGTCGACGCTGACTGTGAAATCATGACTGCCACTGTCATGATCACTCCAAAACCGAATGCAGCGGTGGCGATTCCTTTAAACATGATCTAAATGCCCTGTTCGAAGTAAAAAACCTAAAACCCGCAACGATCCGTGACCCTAACCATTCATTTGAAAATTGAAATTCGGATAAAAGCCTTAAGGGAATTACC
>Ga0114129_10011302_pt1 | contig 12720 bp, 13 predicted proteins | sample RhiMetdeltSRZDD1_FD_80071 | JGI IMG/M metagenome (GOLD analysis project Ga0114129, IMG submission 80071) | Populus rhizosphere microbial communities from Tennessee, USA - Rhizosphere MetaG P. deltoides SRZDD1 (version 2) (version 2) | ecosystem: Host-associated > Plants > Roots > Rhizosphere >...
TAGGTGCCGCACCAGATCCATCAGCGCAAATTCGGGCGCAGGTCGGGCCCGCGCCGCTCGATGCTCAAGAACCTGACGCTCTCGGTCCTCCGGTACGAGCGCGTGAAGACGACCGAGGCGAAGGCCAAAGAGATCCGAGGCTTCGTGGACCGGATGATCAACCTCGGTAAGGACGGCTCGCTCGAGGCGCGTCGCCGCGCCCAGGGCTGGCTGCCCGAGCAGGTCATCGTCGAGAAGGTCTTCGACGACCTCGCGAAGCGTTACCCGGATCGCAACTCCGGGTACCTGCGCGTCACGCACCTGGCGCGGCGGGTCGGCGATTCCGCGAAGCTCATGCTCCTCGAGCTCGCACCGGCGGTCGAAGAGAAGAAGGCCGAGGGGGAAGCGGAGGCCGCGCCGAGACGCCGCCGTCTGGCTCTCCCGCGTCGCCGCGAGAAGGCGGCGGAGGGCGACAAGGCCGCCGCGGCGGGCACGGCGACGGCCGAAAAGCCCGAGGGCGCGCCCGCCAAGACCCGACGCGCACCCGCGCGGAAGAAGACGACTGCGGGGGCGAAGGAGGCATAGCCGGCGGCGGAGACGAAGCACTGGAAGGCGCGCGTGGCGTACGACGGGACCGCGTATGCGGGGTTCCAGATCCAGCCGAACGCGCCGACGGTGCAGGGGGAGCTTGAACGCGTCCTCGCGGTGATGTGCGGGGAGCCGGTGCGGATCACCGGTGCGGGTCGGACCGACGCGGGAGTGCACGCGACAGGCCAGGTCATCGATCTGCGGACGGCGAGCGGTCTGGGGCCAGCGGAGCTGGAGAGAGGGGTCAACGCCCTTCTCCCCGAGGACATCGCGATCTCGGAGCTGGGGCCCGCGGAGGATTCGTTCCACGCGAGGTTCTCGGCGACGGGACGCACATATGAATATCGGATCCGGCAAGCGGCGGTGCGCGATCCGCTGTGGGCGCGGCGCGAGCACTGGCATCCCGGCGATCTCGATGTCGCGGCGATGCGCGCCGCCGCGGCGCAGCTCGTCGGACGCCACGACTTCGCGGCGTTCGCCGCGGGCGAGTCGGGAGCGCGCACGGTGACACGCGCCGAATGGATCTCGGAGGGGGTCATCCACCGCTTCGAGATCGAGTCGGACGCGTTCCTCCGCGGGATGGTCCGGGGGATCGTGGGGACGCTGCTCTGGGTCGGTCGCGGGAAGATGACCGTCGAGCGATTCGCGGTGGTCCTCGAAGCGCACGACCGCGCGCTCGCCGGGCCGAGCGCGCCGGCGAAGGGTCTGTGTCTGGTGGCGGTCCGGTATGGTGGCGAGCGAAGACGACAGGACGGAAGCGAGAACTGGGAATGACGACAAAGACATACGCGGTCAAAGCCTCTGAGATCCAGCGCGAGTGGCGCGTCGTCGACGCCGACGGCGCGACGCTCGGCCGTCTCGCCACGCGCATCGCGACGCTGCTGCGAGGGAAGCACCGCGCGACGTTCTCGACGCACATCGACACCGGCGATCCGGTCATCGTCGTGAACGCGTCGAAGATCAAGGTCACCGGGAGGAAGCTCCAGGCCAAGCAGTACGTGCGTCACTCGGGGTATCCCGGTGGCATGCGGACCGAGAGCCTCGAGCGGCTCCTCGCGCGGCGACCCGAGGAAGTGATCCGCCGGGCCGTGCGCGGGATGGTCCCTCAGAACCGGCTCGGCGGGCAGATGATGCGCAAGCTACACGTGTACGCCGGCGCCGAGCATCCGCATGCCGCGCAGCGTCCGACTGAGCTGAAGGAGGCGACGCCGCGATGAAGTCAGCACCGTACTTCCAGGGGACCGGCCGGCGTAAGACGTCGATCGCGCGGGTTCGGCTGGTGCCCGGCGAGGGCACGGTCGTCGTGAACGGCAAGGCGCTGGACGACTACTTCGGCCGCGACGGCGCCACGGACCGCGCGACGCTGCCCTTCACCGTGACCAACACCGCGCGCCGCTTCAACGCGATGATCAAGGTGGAAGGTGGCGGCGTGACCGGTCAGATCGGCGCGATCGCGCACGGGATCGCTCGCGCGCTCCAGCAGATGGACAAGGAGCTCGGGCCGGCCCTCCGCCGCGCCGGCCTCCTGACGCGGGACCCGCGGGCTAAGGAGCGGAAGAAGCCGGGTCTCAAGCGGGCGCGCAAAGCGCCGCAGTTCACCAAGCGCTAGCCGCAGCGCTCCCGAGCGGAGCACACTAGGGTCGCGTGGGTACACGTTCGTCCGACTTCAATTACAAGGTCGCGCTCGCGTCCGGTCTGAAGAGCCTGCAGGCGGGTCGGCTCCGGCAGGCCGAAGAGCAGTTCCGCTATCTACTGACACGCTTTCCCGCGGCCGACGGCGGATATCGCGGGCTGGCAAAGGTGCTCATCGAGCAGGAGGACCGGCCGGCGGCGCTGCGCATGTTGCTGGACGGCGGAGCGTCAGTGGCGAAGGCCGGTCACCGGGCGGGCGCCATCGGTCTGTATCGCGACGCGACGGCGCTCGACCCACACGATCTCACCGCGCATCGTCGTCTCGCCGCGGCGCTGACGCTCGCGGGCGAGCCGAGAGCGGCCGCCGACGAATACGTGCGCTACATCAAGATCGCGCTGATGTCGGGCGCGAAGGAACGGGCGCGTCTCGAAGCGGAGTTCGCGCTCGAACGGCTCCCCGCCACGAGCGAGCTCGTGAACGTCGCGCGCACGCTCGGTATCGATGCGCCGGAACCGCCGGCCGCGAATGGAGAGGTCGCGACACCGACTCCGCCCGCACCGAGCGTGGAGACGAGACCGCTCGCCGGCGCGGAAGATCGCGCGGCACTCATGCGCTCCGCGTTCGGTGGCGCGCCAGCGAGGCCGCAGTCCGTGCCGCCGCCGGAACCGCCGCGCGAAGAGTCACCCGCCGAATCCGAACAGGCGCCCGCGCCCGAACCCGCGGCGGAGCCGGCGGTGTCCGAGGCGCCGATCGCGCCGCCCGCGTCCTCGTCGCGCGACCCCTGGGCGTCGGAGAGCGAACCGGTCAGCGATCCGCTGCCCGTGACGCTCGGCGACAGCGACGGCGAACGACACGCCGAGGATGACGACTCGCAAGCGGTGGAGGCGGCCGCCGCGCGCTACCTCGCGAAGCGCGATCCACGCGGCGGCGATGCCGCGCTCGAGGCGGCGCGGCGCTACATCGCGGATGGTCGGTACGACGCGGCATCCGATCTGTTGCTCCAGCTCATCGCGAGCGGCGTCGCGGACCACGACGCGCAGCGGTTGCTCGTCGACGTCGTCCGGACGCTCGGCAAGCGGGACGTCGCGAAAGCGAAGTGCCGGCTCCTGGTGCAAGCCCTTCGGCTCGATGGGCGGGAGGACCTCGCCGCGGAGGTCGAGCAGCTGGCGCTGGGAGATTAGATGGACTTCATCACCGAGCAGCTGCAGAAGGTCTTCAACGGACAGTGCTGCGGCTGGAACAACGTCCTCGACATCCTCATCGTCGCCGTCTTCATCTACTACGTGCTCGTCCTGATCCGCGGCACGCGCGCGGTGCAGCTGCTGCTCGGCGTCCTCGTCCTCGTCGGCATCTACGGGCTCGCGGTGCTGCTCAAGCTCGAGCTCACGAAGTTCGTGCTCTCCGCGGTGTTCGCCTTCGCCGTGTTCGCGCTGCTGATCGTCTTCCAACCGGAGCTGCGCCGCGCGCTCGGGCAGCTGGGCCAGCTCGGCCCTCTCAACCGTCTGCTCGCACAGGTGCCGGAGGAAGAGGTCGATCACATCGTCGGCGAGCTCGTGCGCGCGGCGCTGCTCATCGCCGAGGCGCGGCACGGTGCGCTCATCGTCGTCGAGCGCACGACGGGCCTGCAGGACTACAGCGAGACCGGCGTTCCCGTGCACGGCAGGCTCACGGCCGAGCTGCTGGCATCGATCTTCATGACGCGCTCGCCGCTGCACGACGGCGCGGTGATCGTTCGTGGCGGTCAGATCCTGGCCGCGGCCTGCCTCCTTCCGCTCGAGGAGACCCCCGAACGGGCGGCCCACCGCTACGGAATGCGTCACCGCGCGGCGCTGTCGGTCAGCTCGCAGACCGACGCGGTCGTCGTCGTCGTCTCCGAGGAGACGCAGGCGATCTCGATCGCCTCGAACGGCCGCATGATCGGGGGCCTCGACGAGGAGCGCCTGCGCCGGGTCCTCTCGTCACTGCTCCGCAGCCGCATCCAGCCGCTGCCCTTCCGCAGCAAGGCCTCCTAGCCGTGCGGGCCGTGGAGGGCGCGCGCCCCGCCTGGCTGCGCCGACGGCTCGACCTGCGGCGGGTCATGACGCACGACTTCCCGCTCAAGGCGGCGGCGGTCGTCATCGCGATCGTCTTCTGGGTCGCGAACGCGCAGAACGCGGCGCCGCGCCTCATCACCGTCGTGTTCGACGGACGCGTCCCGGTGGAGCGCCCCGACAACGTGCCGTCGGCGTACGTGCTCCGCGGACAGCTCGGCGACGTCGGCGTGACACTGCGGGGCACCGCGGGGACCGCGGACCGTGTCGCGCTGTCCGACCTTCACGCCACCGTCGACGTGAAGTCGCTCACGCTCGGTCGTGCCGAGGCACAGGACGCGCGCGTGATCGTCACCGTCGCGAAGGAGGGCGTCGAGGTCGTCGACGTTGCGCCGGCCACTATTTCCGTACGCGTCGAAAGGCTGACGTCGCGCAATATCCCGGTCCAGCCGCGCTTCGCGAACAGTCCGCCATCCGGAGCGCGGGCCGGCGATGCCGCGGTGAGTCCGACCGACGTGCGGGTGACGGGTCCGGAGAGCGACATCGCCCGGATCGTCGCGGTCCTCGCCACGGTGGGTTTCGGCGACGCGCAGACCGACATCGAGACGAGCACGCCGGCGATCGCCGTCGACGCCGCCGGCGCGCCGATCGACGGCCTTCAGGTGGAGCCCGGTGTCGTCGTCGTCAAGGTCCCCGTGCTGCCGATCGCCACGACACGCACGGTGCCGGTGGTGTTCAACCTGCGCGGCGCCGTCGCGCCGGGGTACTGGGTGGTCGGCGTCGCCATGGATCCTTTCGCGGTGACTGTCCGCGGCGATGAAAAGGTGCTGGCGACGCTCGATCGCATCGAGACGCTCCCGATCGACGTCGGCGGGCTGAACGCGACGAAGTCGCAGACCGTCGGCCTGGCGCTGCCTGGGGGTGTCACGCTGCTCAAACCGACCGACGTGACGGTGACGATGACCGTGCAGCCACTGACCGGCACGCGCCTGTTCACATCGGCGGTCGTGGTCACCGGCCTCGCGGCGAGTCAGGTGGCGGACGTCGACCCGGCGAGCATCACGGTGCTGTTCGCGGGTCCCGTCCCGGCGCTCACGGCGCTCACCAACGACCAGGCGAGCGCCACCGTGGATGCCGGCGGTCGGGCGCCGGGGACCTACACGCTCGATGTCGTCGTCCGCGCACCGTCAGGTGTCACCGTGCAGACGCTGCAGCCGGCGAGGGTCGCGGTCACGATACGTTCGCGGTGACCCGTCTGTTCGGTACCGACGGCGTGCGCGGGGTCGCGAACAAGGACCTCACGCCCGAGCTTGCTCTGCGCCTGGGTCGCGCCGCCGGTCACGTGCTCGGCGGCCCCGGACACCGCGTCGTCGTCGGACGCGACACGCGCCGCAGCGGGCGCATGCTCGAGAGCGCTCTCGCAGCGGGGCTCTGCTCCGTCGGCATGGAGGTGCGTCTGGTCGGACACATCCCCACACCGGGCCTCGCGTACCTCGCGCGCACCGGGGACTTCGTCGCGGGCGGCGTCATCAGCGCCTCGCACAACCCCGCACCGGACAACGGGATCAAGTTCTTCGACCACGGCGGCGTGAAGCTTCCCGACGCGACCGAGGACGAGATCGAGGCCGCGATGACCGGCGACGACACGCTCCCGCGTCCCACCGAGGGCGGGATCGGCCTGGTCGGCGACTCGCGCGGCCTGGTGAAGGAGTACGAGGACTTCCTGGTCTCGCTCGGGCCGAAGCTCGAGGGGACGCGCGTCGTCCTCGACTGCGCGAACGGCGCGACCTACCGCGTCGCGCCGTCGGTCTTCGCGCAGACCGGGGCGGAGGTGCTGACGCTCTTCGACACGCCGGACGGAGCGAACATCAACGCGGGCTCCGGCGCCACGCAACCCGAGGCGCTGCAGCGCGCGGTCGTCGATCGCAAGGCGGACATCGGCTTCGCTTTCGACGGCGATGGCGACCGCGTCATCACCGTCGATGGGCGCGGCGCGGTGCATGACGGGGACTTCGTCCTCGCGCTCGCCGCGCGGCACTTCGCGCGGCACGGACAGCTCGTGCCGAGGCTCGTCGTCGGCACGGTGATGTCGAACGGTGGCCTCGAGGCGACGCTCGCCCGCGACGGCATCGAGCTCGTTCGCACGAGGGTCGGCGACCGGTACGTCTGGGAGGAGATGCAGCGCAGCGGGGCGCTCTTCGGGGGCGAGCCCTCGGGCCACGTGATCTTCAAGCGCTACCACACCACGGGCGACGGGATCCTCACCGCCCTCGAGGTCATGCACCTCATCCGAGCCGAGGGACGATCGCTCGCGGAGCTGGCGACCGACGTTGAGCGCTGGCCGCAGGTCACGCAGAACGTGAAGGCGTCGCGGCGGGCGGAGTGGGAGTCCAGCGGTGCGTTCGTGGCCGCGATGAAGGAGGCGACCGACGCGCTCGGCGCGACGGGTAGGCTTCTGGTGCGCCCCTCGGGCACCGAGCCGGTGCTGCGGATCACGGTCGAAGCGCGGGACGCCGCCGTCGCCGCGTCGACCGCGGCGCGCCTCGCAGAGGTCGCGCAGAAGGAGCTCATCTAGGGATGTGCGGGATCGTCGGCTACGTCGGCCCTCGCGAGGCACTGCCCGTTCTCATGGGCGGACTGCGGCGGCTCGAGTACCGCGGCTACGACTCCGCCGGCGTCGCGGTGCAGCAGAACGGCGGGCTCGACGTGATGCGCGCCGAGGGCAAGCTCGACAACCTCGCCGCGATCGTCTCAGCCCATCCCTCCGCGGGGCACACGGGGATCGGGCACACGCGGTGGGCGACGCACGGGCGCCCGAGCGAGCAGAACGCCCACCCGCACGTCGACTGCGGTGGCGTCACGGCGGTGATCCACAACGGGATCATCGAGAACTTCGAATCGCTGAAGGCGCCCCTGGTCCAGAGAGGCCACGCCTTCGCGAGCGAGACCGACACCGAGGTCGCGGTGCACCTCCTGGAGGAGGAGCTCGCGAGAGGGCGGTCGCTCGAGGACGCGGCGCTCGCCGTGCTGCCGCAGCTCGAGGGCGCGGCCGCGCTCGCCTTCATCTCGTCGCGGGATCCCGGCAAGATCGTCGCCGCCCGCATCGCGAGCGCGGGCGGCGTGATCGTCGGTTTCGGTGACGGCGAGACGTTCATCGCCTCCGACATGCCCGCGCTGCTGGAGCACACGCGCAAGGTCGTCTTCCTCGACGCCGGCGACGTCGCGGTAGTGACGAAGGACGGCGCCGAGTTCTACCGGATCGATGGCACGCGCATCTCGAAGAAGCCGCAGACCGTGACCTGGGACGCCGTCGCGGCCGCGAAATCGGGCTACAAGCACTTCATGCTCAAGGAGATCCACGAGCAGCCCCGCGCGATCAACGACACCCTGCTCGGCCGCGTCGAGCGCACGTCGGGCCGCGTCGTGTTCGACGAGAACGTGCGGCTCACCGACGACTATGTCCGTGGCTTGCCGAGGATCACGCTGGTCGGCTGCGGCACGGCCGGCCACGCCGCGCTCGTCGGCAAGATCCTCATCGAGCGCCTCGCGCGCGTGCCGTGCGACATCGACATACCGAGCGAGTACCGGTACCGCGAGCCGGTCGTCACCAAGGGGCAGCTGCTCGTCTCGCTCACGCAGTCAGGCGAGACCGCCGACACCCTCGCCGCGATGGAGGAGGCACGCAAGCGCGACGCGCGCGTGCTGAGCATCGTGAACGTGATGGGCAGCGAAGCGAGCCGCGTCGCCGATGACGTCATCTACCTGCACACCGGACCGGAGATCGCGGTCGCATCCACGAAGGCGTACACCGCGATGCTCGTCGATCTCTACCTCTTCGCGATCTATCTGGCGCAGCGGCGCGGCACGATCGACGCCGACCGTTCGCGCCGGCTGCTCGCGGAGGCTTTCCATCTCCCGACGCTCGTCGACGCGGTGCTCCGCGAGGAGCCCAAGGTGCGCGCGCTGGCCCATCGTTACCACAGCGCCCGCAACTTCCTATTCCTCGGACGAGGCGTGAACCACCCGACCGCGCTCGAGGGCGCGCTGAAGCTGAAGGAGCTCTCGTACATACACGCCGAGGGCACGGCCGCCGGCGAGATGAAGCATGGGACGAACGCCCTGATCGACGAGGACCTCCCGGTCGTCGCCATCGCGCTCAAGGACTCGGTGTACAAGAAGATCCGGTCGAACATGGAGGAGGTCCGCGCGCGCGCGGGCGTGCTGATCGCGGTGGCCAACGACGACGACACCGAGATCGCGGGCAAGGCCGAGGAGATCATCCGGATCCCGACGACCGAGGAGCTGCTCGAGCCCGTGCTCGCGATCATCCCGCTGCAGCTTCTCGCGTACCACATCGCCGACAGGCGAGGCAACGACGTCGATCAACCGCGGAATCTCGCAAAGGCCGTCACCGTGGAATGAATCGGAGACGGCGGTGACCCTCTACGCGTTCCTCAAGCTGCTCCACGTGGTCAGCGCGATGTGGCTGGTCAGCGGACTGCTCGGCCGCGCGGTCGCCCTGAGCTCGGCGAGACGCGCGCCGGACATGCGGATCCTGAAGGCGATCGCCGACGTCAGCGGCCGCCTCGAGAATCTCATGATCGCGCCGGGCATCGTCGCCGTCCTCGCGACCGGCATCGTGACCGCTATCGCCGGCGGCCTGTCGCTGTTCGGTCCGTTCGACGGCGGGCCGCTGTGGGTGTTCATTCCCCTCGCGATCATGGTGCTCGCCGTCGTGACGACACCGATGACGCTCGCGCGTGACCGGCGCTGGGGTGAGGCCCTCGAGGATGCCGCCGCACAAGGCGTCGTGACCGATCGGCTTCGGCCGTTCCTCGACGCGCGCGCCATGCTGCGGCGCTACGCGCGGGACATCACCGCCGTCGCGATCATCGTCGTGCTCATGGTGCTCAAGCCATTCTGAGATGAGCACCGAGGTCGGCATCGACATCATCGAGACGCACCGGATCCGCGGTGTGCTCGAGAAGCACGACATGCGCTTCCTCCAGCGCGTGTACACGGAGTGGGAGCGCATGTACTGCCGGCGGAACGTGCTCCATCTCGCCGGACGATGGGCGGCGAAGGAGGCCGTGTCCAAGGTGCTGGGGCTCGGCGTGCGTGGCGTCGGGTGGCGCGAGATCGAGATCCGCCGCACGCCGTATGGCCAGCCGACGGTGACGCTCCACGGCCGCGCCGAGCAGCGGCGCCGCGCGCTGGGACTCTCAGAGCCGCTCACGGTGAGCATCTCCCATATCCGCGACCTCGCGGTGGCCGTCGCCGTGGGCGTGCGCTGACGGCCCCGAGCCAGCCGCTCGACGGGCGGATCGTCCGCGCGTCACTCCGACCATTACCGGCGGACGCCGGCAAGGAGGCGCGCGGACGCGTGCTCATCGTCGGTGGCTCGCACCGTTATCCCGGTGCGGTGATGCTCGCGGCGCGCGCGGCGGGCCGCTGCGGCGCGGGCGTCGTGACCGTCGCCGCAGCGCGCTCGGTGGTGGAGATGGTGGCGGGTCAGGATCCGAACGTGACGTTCTTCCCGCTGGCCGAGGCGCAGCCGGGCGTCATCGCGACCGGCGCGGCCGCGCAGGTCACGCCCATCTTCGGCGACAAGATCCGCGCGATGCTCATCGGCCCCGGCCTGGCGCACGCGTCCGGCACGGACGATTTCGTCATCGCGCTGCTGCGCAACGCGAAAGCGGTGGGCACGGTGATCGACGCCGACGGCCTGAACGCGCTCGCGCGCACCGAGGACTGGACCGCAGCGCTGCCGCGCGCGGCCGTCCTCACGCCGCACGACGGGGAGGCCGCGCGCCTCGCGGGTCGCGTTGTCCCGACCGGTGTGGCGCGCGTCGCGTTCGCCGAGCGCCACGCGAGCTCGTGGAACGCGGTCCTCGTCCTCAAAGGCTCGGTGACGGTCGGCAGCGATGGCAAGCGCACCTACGTGCACGACGCGCCGAACCCGACGCTCGGGGTCGGCGGCTCCGGCGATGCGCTGGGCGGTGCCGTCGCGGCCTTCCTCGCGCGCGGTCTGGCACCGCTCGCCGCGGCCGCGGCCGCGGTGTGGATCCACGGCAGGGCCGGCGCGCTGCTCGCGTCGGAGGTCGGCGAGTCGGGCGCGCTCGCGACGGACATCGTCGACGCCATGCCACGCGCGCTGCGCGAGATCCTGTCCAAGTGAGCGTGGCCGTGCCACTGCGCCCGACCGTCGTCGACGTGGATCTCGATGCGATCGCCGCGAACCTCGCGGCGCTCAAAGCGCGGGGCGGCGGCGATGTCATCGCCGTCGTGAAGGACGACGCCTACGGGCACGGCGTGGAGGCCGTCGCGGAGACGCTGGTCGAGGCCGGGGTCGCGATGCTCGCCGTGTTCACGGTCGACGAGGCTCTGGTGCTGCGCCGCGCCGGCATCGCCGCTCCGGTCCTGGTGTTCGCGGGCGCGGCGGATCGCGCGGAGGCCGAGGCCGCGATCGCCGCCGACTGCGCTCTCGTCGTGTGGGACCTGGAACGCGCGCGCCTGTACGAGCAGGTCGCGGCGGCCGCCGGCCGGACCGTGCCGGTGCACTTCAAGGTGGACACCGGTCTCACGCGCCTCGGCGCGCCTGCCGCCGAAGCACCCGCGCGTCTGCGGGCGATCCGCGAGCTGCGTCATCTCGTCGTCGAGGGCCTGTTCACGCACCTCGCGACCGCGGACGCGCCCGACGTCACCGGCGATCGGGATCAGCTCGCGCGGTTCGCCGAGGTCCTGCGCGCGACGGGAGAGCCGCCGCGGTGGATCCACGCCGCCGCCAGCGCCGGAGTGGCGGCATTCGGCCGGGTCCCGGGCTGCACCGCGATACGCCCGGGTGTGTCGCTCTACGGGCTGCACCCCGCGCCGCACCTCGCGGCCGCGCTCGCACTCCGTCCCGCGCTCGAGTGGCGATCGCGCATCCGCCGCATCGCCGCGGTGCCGAAGGGCACCGGCGTCTCGTACGGCCTCCAATACCGGTTGCCGCGGGATGGTCGTGTCGCGACGGTGCCGGTGGGGTACGGCGACGGCCTTCCGCGCGTGCTCGGGAAGCGCGGCCGGGTCCTCGTCGCGGGGCGGGCCCTGCCCTTCGCCGGGCGCATCGCCATGGACCTCGTCATGCTTGACGTTACCGACCTTCCGGCCACCCGTGAAGGCGATGAGGTGGTGATGATCGGTACGCAGGACGGCGCGCGGCAGACGGCAGACGAGCTCGCCGCGGCCGCGGGCACGATCAGCTACGAGATCGTCGTCGGCATCCGCCGGCGAGTGCCGCGGCGCTATCACCGCGGTGGACGCGTCGTCGCGACACGCACGCTCGCGGATGGGTACCGCCGGCTGTGAGCCTGCCACGGCGCCTAGCCATCCTCCTCGCGGCCCTCCTCAGCATCGCGGCGTGCATCCCGCTGCAGACCGCGCCCGACCGCTCCCCATCGCCCGGCGCGAGCGCGACCGCCTCAGCGACCGCGGCGACCGGGACGAGCGCCAGCCCGCCGGCCGCGGACATGAGCGCGGCGCTCCTGGCCAAGCCGCTCCCGGAGGCGAACATCTTCGACCTCACACGCCGCATGCGCGGCCGCGACGGACAGCCCGCCGCGCAGTTCCAGCCGGTCCGCACGACGCCACTGGTCGAGAACGTGGGAACACAGGTCCCCTTCTGGACGTACGACTTCGCGGCGAAGAAGCCGGTGCGGATCACGGCGACGCTGCGTGTCATCGGCGATCACGCGAAGTGGTGGGTGCAGAACGACGTGCCGGTCGATCTCGAACAGCTTCGTGCGAGCGCGTCGTCGTTCGACAACAAGGTGTACCCGACGGACCGCAAGCTCTACGGCGAGGAGTGGTCGCCCGGCGTCGACGCGGATCCGCGCATCAACATCCTTCTGGCGCGGATCCCCGGCGCGGCCGCCGGCTACTTCAGCTCGTCGGACGAGCTTCCGCTCTGGGTGAACGAATTCTCCGCCGAGCGCGAGATGGTGTACATCAACTCGCTCGCGGCACGACCGGGAACGAGTTACCTCACCTCCGTCGTGGCCCACGAGTTCTGCCACATGATCCAGTACGGCAAACGCAAGCGATCGTCGGTGTGGTTCAACGAGGGCCAAGCACAGCTGTGCGAACAGGCCAACGGTTTCCCGGTCTCGCACGCGCAGACCTTCCTCCAGCTGCCGGACACGCAGCTCAACGACTGGCCCGAGCTCGAGCAGTCGCAGGCGCACTACGGGCTGGCCTACCTTTTCCTCGAATACGCGCGCCAGCAGGCCGGCGGCGACGACCTCATCAACGCGTTCATGGCGAAGGGCATCGACACGCCCGCCGACCTCGACGCCGTGCTTCGGTCACGCGGGCAGCGCGGCATCGAGGAGCTCTTCGCGGACTTCACCGCGGCGAACGCATTCATCGGATCGAACGCGCAGGCGCGCTACAGCTACCCGAACGGCATCCCATTCCGGACGGCCGCGGGGGCCGCCGATCAGGATCGCGTCA
>Ga0114129_10011303_pt1 | contig 12719 bp, 10 predicted proteins | sample RhiMetdeltSRZDD1_FD_80071 | JGI IMG/M metagenome (GOLD analysis project Ga0114129, IMG submission 80071) | Populus rhizosphere microbial communities from Tennessee, USA - Rhizosphere MetaG P. deltoides SRZDD1 (version 2) (version 2) | ecosystem: Host-associated > Plants > Roots > Rhizosphere >...
ACGCTCGACTTCCCCGCGCAAGAGTCCAGGCCAAGCGACGCTCGGTGCTACGAGGAAGAGCTCATCGCACTGTTGGGCGACGCCACTCGCATCCGACTGCGATCGGATGTGCCCGTCGGCGCGTATCTCAGCGGCGGTCTTGATTCAACGATTGTCACGAGTCTGATCAGACGCGAGACGGACGCTCCGCTGCGAACGTTCTCGATTACGTTCGATGATCCCGAGTTCGACGAGAGTGCCTTCCAGCAATCGGCCGTCCGGTCGCTGAAAACCGATCACTCCGAGTTGCGATGCACGGGGGACGACATCGCGCGGGTGTTTCCAGAGGTGGTGTGGCACGCAGAGAGCCCTTTGGTTCGGACGGCCCCCGCGCCGATGTTGCTGCTGTCCGGCCTCGTCCGCCAGCACGGATTCAAGGTCGTCCTGACTGGCGAAGGCGCGGATGAAATGTTTGGTGGCTACGACCTTTTCAAGGAGGCGAAGATCCGCCGTTTCTGGGCCAGGCAGCCCGAGTCGCGCATCCGTCCCTTGCTGCTGAAACGCCTGTATCCCTACTTGCCGCGCGTACAGTCGCAGAGTCCCGAGTACCTGCGAGCATTCTTCGGCGTCACTCCCGAAGATTGTGCGAATCCCTTCTTTTCGCATCTTCCGCGCTGGAGCGTGACGTCGAGTCTCAAGCTCTTTTTTTCAGACGAGGTGAAGGCAGCGCTCGGCAGCTACGACAGCCAGGACGATCTGAGGCAGACGCTTCCCGTCGGCTACGGCGGCTGGGATACCTTCGCACAGGCACAGTTCTTGGAAGCGTCCATGCTGCTTCCGGGCTACATTCTGTCGTCGCAGGGCGATCGCATGGCGATGGCCAACGGCGTTGAGGGACGATATCCGTTCCTCGATTACAGGGTTGTAGAGTTCTCAGCGAAGCTGCCTTCGCGGATGAAGATGTGCGTGCTCAAAGAGAAAGCGCTGCTCAAGCGGGCGTTCCGCCACAGGATTCCCGATGACGTTCGTCGTCGAACGAAGCAGCCGTATCGCGCCCCGGACGCGCAGACCTTTTTCCGTGGCACCAATGGCCGCGCGACGCACGACTATGTTGACGAGGTTCTCTCCACGAGTACCATTCGAGACTTTGGATTGTTCTCCGCCAACGCTGTCGATCGGCTCGTCAAGAAAGCGCGGGCCGGTCAGGCCGTCTCGATGAAGGACAACATGGCTCTCAACGCCCTCCTCTCGACGCAGCTGCTCGTCAAGCAGTTCGTCCGCGACCTTCGGTGAGGTCAATGACCGTAAAACCCCTGTCGAAGAGCGATGTCATGGCTCGGGTTCGACAATTTGTGGTCGACAGCTTCCTCTTCGGGCAGAATGGTCACACGCTCGGCGACGACGATTCGTTCTTGGATTTGGGAATCGTCGATTCCACGGGCGTCCTCGAACTCGTAGGCTTTCTCGAGACACAGTTCGGCGTTTCGGTGGCCAACCACGAGCTCGTGCCCGACAATCTCGATTCGATGACGAAGGTGACGACGTTCGTGTCGACGAAGCTTCAGCTGGACGGCGGACAGACCTCGTGACGCAGAGTTCGATGGAGACGAAATCGACTCTCTCCGCATCCGCATTGCAGCTCGATGCGACGCGCGAGGTCGAGCGCATTGCTGCCGCCGTGACCACGGCTGTCTTCTCGACCCTCAAGCGCCGCGGCGCGGTGATTGGTCTGTCGGGCGGCATCGACAGCAGCGTGTCAGCGGCGTTGTGTGTTCGGGCGCTCGGTCCAGATCGGGTGCTCGGTCTGCTGATGCCGGAGACGGACTCGGCAGCCGAGTCGACGAGGCTTGGGCGACTGCTCGGCGAGAGCATGGGCATCAGGACGTACCTCGAAGACATCACGCCGATTCTGGAGGCCGCTGGCTGTTACCGCCGTCGAGACGAAGCGATTAGAGCCGTGATGCCGGAGTATGGCGCCGGATGCCGATCGAAGATCGTCCTGCCGAACGCGGCGGATCACGATGGCTACAGCGTCTTTTCCGTCGTGGTGCAGTTTCCTGACGGTCGACAGACGAGCACTCGACTGACGCGCGACGCCTACCTCGGGGTGGTCGCCGCCACGAACTTCAAGCAGCGCGTCCGCAAGATGATGGAGTACTACTACGCCGACCGGCATCAGTACGCCGTCATGGGTACTCCGAATCGGTTGGAGTACGACCAAGGCTTTTTCGTGAAGCTTGGCGATGGCGCAGCCGATGTCAAGCCGATCGCGCATCTCTACAAAACGCAGGTGTATCAGTTGGCGAAGTACTTGGGCGTCCCCGACGAGATCAGGCGACGGCAGCCGACGACCGACACGTACTCATTGCCGCAATCGCAGGACGAGTTCTACTTCTCCTTGCCGTACGACAAGTTGGATCTCTGTCTCTACGGTGTCAATCACGAGGTGCCCGCCGCGGACGTTGCCGCGGCGATTGGCCTCACCGTACGACAGGTGACGCGCGTCTATCGCGATATCGCGTCCAAGCGTCGAGCCACAACCTATCTTCACATGCCACCGATGCTGATTACCGACTGAAGGCGATGGATCTGCCCGCGCGCCCACGGACACTCAACGCCTTCGAGGCGCATTACCGCGTCCCGAGCGGTCTGATTGACATCGTCGCCCAGGGAGGATTGTCCCCTGAGCCTGCGTACTTCAACTTCCAGGGCGCGACCTGCTACGGGCGATCGGTGGCATTGCCTCCGACATCTCATGACGGTGGTCCGATCGATCTGTCGAACCACGTGAGATGCGATAACGGTGTGGTGCGATTACCCTTCGACCTGACCGACGTCGTGGAGAACGCGCACCTCGAGCGATATCAGGCTCGGCCCTTGCTCTCCGAGGGCGGACTCCTCCGTTCGATGTACTACCTCGTACGCCCGGCGCTCCCCGTGCACGTGCGGAAGCATCTCCAACGGCTGTGGCTGCGCGATTGGAGCGACATCTCATTCCCGCGGTGGCCCGTTGACTTCACCGTCGAGACGTTGATGGAGCAGTCCATGTCGCTGGCGGTGAAGGCGTCTGGGCTCAGTCGGGTGCCGTTCATCTGGTTCTGGCCCGAGGGCGCGCCCAGTTGCGCGATGATGACTCACGATGTCGAAAGCAAGGCGGGCATCGACTTCTGTGATCAGTTGATGGATGTCGACGAATCGTTCGGCATCAAGGCGTCGTTTCAGCTCGTTCCCGAAGTTCGATACGACGTCACGGAGAGCTTCTTCGAGCACGTGCGCCGCCGCGGTTTTGAGGCGAATATTCACGATCTCAACCACGACGGCCAGCTGTTTCAGGATCACAAGCGGTTCCGCGAGCGAGCCATTCGCATCAACGCGTACGGCAAGGGATTCAAGAGCCGGGGATTCCGTTCGGGAGCCATGTATCGACGGCAGGAGTGGTTCGACGCGCTTGACTTCTCGTACGACATGTCGGTGCCGAACGTGGCGCACTTGGAGCCGCAGCGCGGAGGTTGCTGCACGGTGACGCCGTATTTCGTCGGGAAGATTCTCGAGCTTCCGTTGACCACGATACAGGACTACTCGCTGTTCCACATCCTCTGCGACTATTCGACCGAGATGTGGAGGAAGCAGATCGCTCTCATCACCGCGCGGCATGGCCTGATCAGTTTCATCACGCACCCTGACTATCTGATCGAGGACCGCGCTCGTCATGTCTACATGGAGCTGCTGTCCCATCTCAAACAGTTACGGGACGCAGGGACTGTGTGGACGGCACTTCCTGGCGAGGTGGACCGGTGGTGGCGGAATCGCAGTGCGATGACGCTCGTGCCTGTCGGTCGAGGAGACTGGCGCATCGAGGGCCCTGACAGCGATCGCGCGCGAATCGCCTACGCCACGCTTGAAAACGACCGGCTCGTCTATCGAGTCGCGCATGCGTCCGAAGAGGTCGAGTACTCACCGTGTTGAGTCAGCTGCCGAAGCGGGCAGCAGTGTTCGGCCTGTATACAGCGGTCTTGTTGGCAGCCAACGTCGCGGTGCTGCGCGCACTCGTCGCACTCGGCCACGGCAACGCGACTGCCTCTCACCACATCGCCGTCCCCTTCGTCACGCTAATGCTCCTGTATCTGGATCGCGCCAAGGTCTTCGCCGCCTGTCAATGGTCGAAGCTAGGTGGAGTGATACTCGCGCTCGGCGTGGGATTGATGGTTGTCGCCCGCGTCGGCGGCGTCGGCGCCGTCGATCCGCTGATGGCGTCCGTGGCCGGTCTGGTGATCGGCTGGCTGGGAGGATTCCTGTTGTGTTTCGGCTGGAACGCCACCCGAGCGGCTCTCTTTCCGCTGTTGTTCCTCGTTTTCGCCATTCCGATTCCGGCGGCGGCCATCAGCGAGGCGACGGCGTTCCTGAAGGAGGGATCGACCGACGCGACCGCGATGTTGTTCAGCGTGACTGGAACACCCTATAACCGAGACGGCTTCACATTCTTTGTACCGGGTTTCGCGATCGAGGTGGCCGACGAATGTAGCGGCATTCGTTCCGGCATCGCGACAGTGATGACGAGCTTGCTCGCAGGTCACGGTCTCCTTCACAGGACATGGGCGAAGATCCTGCTCGTGCTGGTGGCGGTTCCTGTCACTATCGTGAAGAACGGCATCAGGATTGTGTCGTTGACACTCCTCGCGACCCATGTTGATCCCGGATTCTTGACAGGTCAGCTGCATCATGAAGGCGGCATCGCGTTTTTCGCCGTGGGCCTTGTCTTGTTGTTTCCGTTTTTGATGCTTCTCCGACGGCTCGAAGGTCTGCAGCCCGGCCTGGAGAGATCCAGCGCGTAATGGAGCTGTACGAGCTCAACCCGTGCCAAGACAATCGTTGGCCGGACCTGGTGGAGCGCTCTCAGTGCTCTTCAGTATTTCATTCTCGTTCATGGCTGGCGGCTCTCTGCCAGACATATGGCTACGAGCCGGTCGCGTTCACCGATTCGCGACCGGGAGAAGCCCTACGGAATGCGCTGGTCTTTTGCCGAATCAAGAGCTGGATCACCGGACGCCGCCTTGTCTCGTTGCCGTTTTCCGATCATTGCGATCCATTGGTCGAGAATGCCGCTGCCTTGTCCGAGATGCTGGCGTCGCTGAAGAATCGCACGGGGCGTGAAGCGGAATACATCGAGGTCAGGCCGCGTACCAAATTGAGCACACAAGGGTTCGATCAAGTCGCCGCATTTGAATGGCACGCGATTGATCTGTGTCGGGACCTCAGCGAGATCTTTGCACATTTTCACCCGAGTCATACGCAGCGCACGATTCGCAGAGCCGAACGAGCGGGACTACAGATCGAAACGGGAAGGACGGCGCGTCTCGTCGAGGACTTTTACATGCTGCACGCACTGACGAGACGCAGACATGGAGTGCCTGTTCAACCGTTGTACTGGTTTCGGAGTCTGGTGAAGTACTTCGGCGATCGAATGACGATTTACCTGTCCAGGCATGAGGGAGTTCCCGCAAGCGCGATCTTGACCATGAGTCACGGCACGACACTCGTATTCAAGTACGGCGGCTCGAACGTCGCTTTCAATCGCTTTGGTGGAAGTTGCCCGCTGTTTTGGAAAGCGATTCAGGATGCCAAAGCCGCAAGACTGACTGAATTTGATCTTGGTCGTTCAGACGTCAACAACGAAGGTCTGATTGCATTCAAAGATCACCTCGGCGCACGACGGACGAGCCTTAATTACTATCGCTATGCAGCCCGTCCGCCAAAGCTGATCGCGCGATGGACGATCACAGTCGGCAAGGCGGTCTATCCCCTGGTACCAACGCGGATACAAGCCAGGATAGGCAGCGGTCTCTACGGACACTTCGGCTGACAGACGGTTGCTGTCGCCACCCCGCAATGACGCCATTTCGAAACTGCCATATTGAACGCAACGAGAGTTGAGGCCAGGACGCACATGTCCACAAAAAGTACGGAGAGCCTTGTCAAGAGTTTCTCAGAGGAATACGAGTCGGACGACGCGCTTCGAAAATACTCGACTGAGACCGCAGGGCACGGAATCAACTACTTGCTCGAGCACGATTACGCGACGCTGTACCTCGACGCGATTCGCGTGCATCTACGGACGACGCCGCGAACGCCTCTGCGGGTGCTGGAGTACGGGTGCGGCGCGGGCATGAACCTGATTCGCCTGATGAGGCGACTCGAGAGAGAGAGCATTCCCGTGGAGTCCGCGTGCGGCACGGACTTCTCCTTGGCTCTGGTCAACCGCGCGCGGCAGGAGGCCCGTGCGTATCTGTCGCACGAGCAGCGGGGTCGCGTGAGCTTCCATGTCGCGAGCAACGAGCGGCTCGTTGACGATTTGAACGCCTCGGGAGCGGTCGATCTCGTTGGTTCAGTCGATCTGATTATCGGCGTCAATACGTTTCGTTATTGCCACCGCTTGAATGCGGAAGAGATGTGCGCGACTGAGATCAAGCGTCTGTTACGCCCAGGCGGCGTCTCTGTGATGATCGACATGAACGCCGGCTTCCCCCTGTTTCGCAGCCATTTGAGAGGCGGGCCTGACGATCCGAAGGAGACGTACTTGCCCTCCCTCGACGAGTACGCGTCTCCGTTCGAGAAGACCGGTTTCGAGATTCTGACCAAAGACAACTTCTGTTGGATTCCGCATTCCGCGAGCGCTGTTCTCACGCTGCTCGGTCGCGCCCTTACGCCGTTCCTGAACATCGTGGCCCGTCGCTCTGCCATGCGCTCGCTGGTCGTTACCAGAAAACCCGTTTGACCCTACGCCTGCAGACACATTTCATGCCGACAGACGCCAAGGTCGTGGCAAATGCGCCCGGGTCCATCGAAAGCCGGCTCCATCGGATTCTGGAGCATTTCGGACTGCGGATCGGCATGCTCACCGTCGACGAGCTCGGCGCACAGCCAGCTGGTGAAGGCCGTCGATGCGTACTGTTTGCGTCAATAGACGCATTCGCCGCCGCGATGAGACACCCGACGGCGGCTCACGCATTCAGCACGGCGCACGCGGTGTATCTTTACGCCGACGCCGACCGTGAGGTGTCCGAGCGGGCCCTCCGACAACTCGACGGTTGGGCAACTGTCTCGCTCGAGAACGCGAGCACGGGCGCATGTTCGATGTCCATCTCGAACGATCTCGGCGATCTCGATGGACCCATGGCCGGCCTTGCCGTGTCCGCCCGTCCACACCCGCAGGATTTTGTTCTGGCGTCGCACGCTGGCATTCCGGCCTCGACGCTCCTGACAGTCAATGGGTCACCGGCGTTTGTCAGATGCGAGCTGCGTGGTGTCGCGGTCTTCGTCTGCACGAGCGCCACGATGGTGGACATCGATCAGCCCGTCGGCGCGACATTCTTCGATGTAAAGGATCATTTCTGCTCACTGGTGCCGCTCGCGATGTTCGTCACCAGCGTGCTTCGAGACAGCATCTGGCGACCGTTCGAGCATGGCGCATGCGTCATCGTTGACGATCCCCTGTTGAAGCCCACTTACGGCTTCTGCGATTTCGGCAAGCTGTTGGAGTCGATGAACCGTTACGACTTCACAACCAACGTCGCATTCATTCCATGGAACTGGCGGCGTACCTCGACATCGGCCGGTGAGTTCTTCCGCCGAGAGGGTCGTCGGTTTTCCATCTCCATTCATGGGTGCGACCATACCGCGAGCGAGTTCGGCGACACATCCGTTGAAGCTCTCAACGCCAAAGCCAGCCTGGCGCAGGCACGAATGCAGCGCCATGAGCATCGCACCGGCATCGCACATGACGCCGTCATGGTCTTCCCGCAGGGTGTGTTCTCCTCGCAGAGCCTTGGTGTGCTGAGCCGAAATGGTTTCATGGCGGCCGTCAATACCGAGGTCAATCCGGTGGATCCCCCTTCTGATCGAACGCTGATCAGAGACGTATGGGACGTCGCCATCACGCGGTACGCGTCGTTCCCGATCTTCACTCGCCGATACGCGTTTCATGGTCTGGAGAACTTCGCGTTCGACATTCTGATCGGCAAGCCGTGCCTTGTCGTGTCCCACCATGAATTCTTCAAGAACGAGTGCGCGGACGTCATCGACCTCGTTCGGCGGCTCAACGCGTTGCGGTGTTCGTTGACATGGCGCTCTCTTGGCGACGTGGTTCGTCGGTCTGGCCGCCGCCGCGCCCGCGACGGTCACGCCGAAGACATTCAGATGTACGGCAGTCAGCTGCTCGTGCCGAACCCATCAGAACGTCCACTCCGCGTGGTGGTGAGCAAGAACGAAGGAAATCCATCGCTGGTGACCGCCGTGCGGGGAGATCGCGGCCCTCTCGAGTGGTCTGTGTCAGGCGACCGCGTCGTATTTGCCGACACGATTCCCGCTGGGCGAGAGGCGAGCTATGCCATGTGCTATGCGCCTCACACTGCAAGACCACAGTCACGCCCGATTCGGCTTGAGGCGTCGGTGGCTGCGCGAAGAATCTTGTCTGAGTTTCGCGACGAGTATTGGCAGAAGTTCGTACGCCGATGATTGCGCGGCTTCGGCTGTCGTGAGAGCAACCACCGCTGAGCGTATGCAGCTCCCATGATTGGTGTCGTCGCCGACCCTCGTGATCGAGACGCAGTACGCGAGTTTTTCGAGCTGTTCAAGACTCCGTGGGAGGTCGCCGTTCGGAATCGCGAGTACGCAGCCGTATTGTGTTGCACCGATCGTCTTGAACAGTTCAAGACATCCCTGGTCATTCGATATGGCTCGGAACGACTCGACTGCGATCGCGAAGGATCCCTCTCGCTCGAGCAGCGACACGCCGTTGACGTCGATTGGCAGGGCCAGCAGATTCCGATCTATGGACGCGTCGCGATATTCAGCAACGGTCGCGGCGAGGTCGCAGCGGAGAGCGGGTCGTTTCGCTGCGAACGCCGAGCCGGCGATCAGGTCGTGTGGCGCATTGGGTACGACCTTTTCCGTGAAGTCCATCATCTCTTGACGGAGGGCCAGCCGGTGACGAGGGCGGCGACCCCCACGTTGGAGCTACACATCGCGCTGCTGCGCGCCCTGCTGGTGCAAGCGGGAGTGTTCTTCGTGGAGATCCCACCCATTCCCTCTGGCCACGCATTCACGTGCTGCCTGACGCACGACATCGATTTCTTCGGCATTCGGCGGCATCGCTTCGATCGGACCATCGCCGGGTTTGTTGCGCGCGCGTCCGTTGGGACCTTGGTGCAACTCGCGAGGCGTCGACGGTCTTTTGCGGAGGCCGTCGCGAACTGGAAGGCCCTCCTGTCGCTGCCCTTCACGCTTCTTGGGTTCGCCCGTGACTTCTGGGCGCCTTTCGAAGACTACGCTCGGGCAGAAGCGCCGAGCCGGTCAACGTTCTTCCTCGTGCCGTTCAAGAACCGGCCCGGATTGGGTCCGAACGATCGGAGTGACCGTACGCGAGCGGTTCGATATCAGGTCAGTGAAATCCCCGGCGAGGTACGAAAAGCGGCGTCGCGAGGGAGCGAGCTTGCCATACACGGAATCGACGCCTGGCGCGACGCGAACGCCGGGCAGATCGAGATGACTGAATTGACACGGATCACCGCCCAGAAGACGGTGGGCGTGAGGATGCACTGGTTGTACTTTGCAAGCGACTCGCCGCGTCAACTCGAGGAGGCTGGGTTCGATTACGACTCGACGTGGGGCTACAACGAGGCTGTCGGCTATCGTGCCGGAACGTCACAGGTATTCAGGTTTCCGGCCACGCAGCGACTGTTGGAGCTGCCCCTCTCGATCATGGATTCTGCGTTGTTGTCACCGAGCCGCATGTCATTAACGTCGCCCGAAGCCATCGCACGCTGCGAGTCGATCGTCGAAAACGCGACGCGGTTTGGTGGCACCGTTGTCGTCAACTGGCATTGCCGAAGCCTCGCTCCCGAACGCCTCTGGGCGGAACCGTACCGACAATTGCTGGAATGCTTGAGACCAGGCGCGTGGTTCGCCAAGGCGGCTGAAGCCGTGAACTGGTTTCGGTGGCGACGCTCAATCGAGTTCACCGAATCATTGGCTTCGGGATGTGTCCGGGTCCACGCACCGGCGTCGTGCCCGTTCGGCAAAGCGGGACTCATTCGGATCCATCGACCCGGCCGAGGAATTGAAGAGATCGTATTCGACGGCACCCATCCGCACAGGGCGGATTTCGAAACCGCAACATCTGCAACCTTACGCTGAGGTCCGATGGCTAACGACATAGTGCCCTTTCTCGACTTGGTTTCCCCGCATCGCGAGCTTGAAGAAGAGTTGATCGCCGCCGCCCGCGAAGCGATTCGCGGTGCGCGCTTTATCGGCGGTCCAGAGGTCGAGGGGCTCGAAAAGGAGTTCGCAGCGTATTGCGGCACCAAATACTGTGTCGGGCTGTCCAGTGGGACGGACGCGGTGAGATTTGCGCTCATGGCGGCTGGAGTGCGTCCCGGCGATGCCGTTGTGACTGTCGCCAACACGTTCATCGCGACGGTCGAGGGCATCAGTCAAGCCGGCGCCGAAACCGAGTTCGTCGACATCGACGAACGTACCTACAACATGAGCGCACAAAGCCTCGCAACGTATCTCGAGTCCTGTCGTCGCGATCCCCAGACAGGGCGGCCGTTGGGGCAGAGGACGAGCAAGCCGATTCGTGCGATCGTGCCAGTCCACCTCTACGGCCAAATCGCCGACATGGATCGGCTCACCGACATCGCACGGCAGTACGGTCTCGACGTGATCGAGGACGCGTGCCAGGCACATGGGGCGGAATATCGAGGCACGGCGATGTCGGGCCGAGCCGGTGCACTAGGCAAAGCCGCAGCGTTCAGCTTCTACCCGGGAAAGAACCTCGGTGCATGCGGCGAGGCGGGCGCCGTGACGACCAACGACGAGCACGTCGCCACATACATCCGAATGATCCGAGACCACGGACAATCGCAAAAGTACTATCACCAGATTGAGGGGTACAACGGCCGTCTCGACTCGATTCAAGCGGCATTTCTGCGGATCAAGCTTCGACATCTCGATCGGTGGACAGCGGCGCGGCGAACAGCCGCACAGCGCTACAACGAGCTGTTCGACTCTATGAGCAAGAGCGGAGCCATCACGATTCCGTACGAGCCGGACTGGAGCGAGGCGGCCTATCACCTGTACGTCGTCAGGACGCGCGAGCGCGACGCGCTGGCCACGGCGCTCAACGCGAGTGGGATTCAGACGGGATTCCATTATCCTGTGCCGCTGCATTTACAGGAGTGCTATCGCCCGTGGGGTTATGCTCCCGGCAGGTTTCCGGTCACCGAACGAGTCTCGTCGGAAATAGTTTCGCTGCCGATGTTCCCCACCCTCACTGCCGAGCAACAACACCGCGTGGCGGAGGCAATCGCGAGCTTCGTTCGAATGGTCGCGCCATGCTGAGCCCGGTTCATGTTTGCACCCGGTCGGAGTTTTGAATCATGACGCGAGGTCGTCCCGCCGCACTCTCGACACACTGGATAAGTGTCAAAGGGCAAATGAGGCGGGTTCCAGCCTGGCACATGGACAACGTCGTCATCGTCACGAGCGACGGCTTTCTTCGTGTCGCCAAGATCTTCGACGCTTATTGGCTCGAAGCGGACACATTGCCGGATCCGCGGAGTATCGTGCGGCAATTGAAGGAGGTCGACACTCCACCCGATCTGTTCATGTTCACTCAACGGGCGCCTGAAACTGATCCCAAGTTCGACCTCTATCACGAATGGGACAACGTCGCAGCGATACCCATATCGACGCACGAGAACTGGTTCCAGAATCAAGTGTCTCCGGGGGTGAGGCGCAATATCCGAACCAGTCAGAAAAAGGGCGTCACCGTCAGAGTGTGTCCGTTCGATGAGACGTTCATTCGCGGGGTCATGGCGGTGTCAGACGAATCGATGGTCCGAGCCGGGCGCAAGTTCTGGCATTACGGAAAGGACTTCGAGACGGTCGAAGCGGATCATGGAACGTATCGCGACCGGAGCACGTATCTCGGCGCCTTTGTCGGCGATCAGATGGTCGGCTTCATGAAAATCGTGTTTGACACCCATAGCGCAGCGATTATGCAGATCGTATCGACGATGCAATCTCGCGATAGACGCCCGAACAATGCGTTGCTGTCGGAAGGCGTCAGGATCTGTGCTGAACGTGGAGTGGGATACCTGCTGTACGAACGGCTGGTCTATGGAAACAAGACCGACAGTTCGCTGACACGGTTCAAGCGCGAAAACGGATTCGTCAAAATGGATCTACCGTGCTACTACGTGCCTCTCACGATCAAGGGGCGTGTAGCACTCGGCCTCGGGTTTCACAGGAACTGGAAGGATCGCGTGCCGCAGTGGCTGACTGCGCAGCTCATCGCGCTTCGTGACAAGTGGAACGCCAGACAGCTCGCTAATCCAGGACAGTAGTGCCGGGCATTTTTGGAGTCGTCGACGCCTCGCCGTTGGGTTCGACGGCACATCAGGAGGCACTGGTCGCATTGGTCAGACGGATGGCTGTCGCCATGCGTTACGAGGCATCCTATACGTGCGAGGTGGTTCCGAGTGCAACGCTTGCCGCCTGCGTCGGACACGTCGGGTTCTCCCACGAAGGCCGTCGGAGAGCATCGTCTGTGCCGCACGGGAACCTCGTGGTCGTCACGACCGGCGAGTCCGTGTGGGACTGCTCCGATTCGGAGGTGACACACGATCAGCCGGTGACGGCGATTGGCAGCTCCAGTCGCGAAGTTCTTCGCACGTATCAGC
>Ga0114129_10011304_pt1 | contig 12718 bp, 6 predicted proteins | sample RhiMetdeltSRZDD1_FD_80071 | JGI IMG/M metagenome (GOLD analysis project Ga0114129, IMG submission 80071) | Populus rhizosphere microbial communities from Tennessee, USA - Rhizosphere MetaG P. deltoides SRZDD1 (version 2) (version 2) | ecosystem: Host-associated > Plants > Roots > Rhizosphere >...
AGTTTTTGATTCAGTAGGATTCGCTTTGGAGGATTTGCAAGCATTTAAACTTGTTTATGACTTAGCAAGCAGTGAAGGAGTTGGTAAAATTGTGGATATAGCTGCTCGCCCTTCATTCAGTAAGAACTTATATGAGTCTTATTTTTTACAAACCGAGATATGTGCTTAGGTAGTCGCCCGCTCTATATCAGGCTATAATTCACATCCAGCCGATGCACGATACTTCTGTATTTCCAATCCCGTATACTTCTGTATTTACACTGCCATAATTAACAGGATTATTAAATTATAATTCCGATGGTTTATTGATATTAGTGACTTAACCCCAAGTGTAGAGATATCTAATGCCGCTTGAACCTTTCTAAATTTTTACTCAACCATAGAACTTTGATATTGAATCTTTACCGTATGTGTTCTCTATGAGAGAAGTAACAGTAAACAAAAAGTCGATGGCTCTTCGGCTATATTTGCTTGAATTATTGATTATACGCCTTAATTCCGTAAGTGATAAATAGGTATCAATATACCCGCAATTCTGTATCTGGTTCTGGAAACACTTTACAACTTTTGAATCCCCATTATAGGATCCTTTTTTATGCGTAATCTTGCTTATCATTTTTTTTATGAAATGATGTTTGTAGGTAAAAGTCAGAATGAAAAACATAAACTTGTACTTGTACGAACCAATGGCCGCTCCGTAATCCGCCTTATCAATTGATGCGGCAAGTGGAGATAGCTGGAATAAAATCTCTCGATATAGTGCCTGATTTGGTTTGCTAATTGAATCACAACTTACTGCATAGTCAAAAAAAAGAATTGAATAAAAAGGAGATACACTCCAAAAATAATATCTATCTTTGTCCTCTATTTCAAATATGCCTTTAAAAGCAGTTTCGTATGTTAGAAAATGGAAATATTTTCGATTCAAGTTTTTTTCAGGATACGTAGAAAGAGTATTTTTTATTTCGTCAATCAATTCATGTTCCCTAATCTGAGTTATAGCAGCAATATCACGTAATGGAAAATTTCCTCTTCTTTTAATAATGTGACTTACCAGTTGATCCAAACTCTTGTATTTTTTAGAATGGGTGTAATCAGGGATTACAGTTTCCCTACCAGCCCCAGTAAAGAAAGTCACATCGAATCCACGGTGTGTTATTCTTAGTTGTTCCAAAAATGGAATTATGGAACCGTACCCAAGGTAGGTAGAACCTTGTTTAATTGTTAATAGATTTTGCAAATCCCTTGCTTTCGGTTCTATAAAATCGTAATTTTCCCATTCAATTCCGAGCAAATTTGCTAATTGCTTTGCGACCTGTACCTCGGACTTTCTTCCTAGTAGTGGTGTCCAGCCAGGTGCGACTCGGGTTACCGCGGAACAAGGAATATTATTATTTTTGAAAGCAAGTGCAACACATCTTGAGTCAAGACCTCCACTCAATGAAACAAGGTTTTTCTTTTTATTTTCATTTACATTGGTTCGACACTTACAAGCCTCAGAAAATAATGAAACAAGCGTAGCAGCATCCCTCTTAATGTCATGGCCAGCATTTTTTCTACTATCAAAGTTAAAGGAGTGCAGAATATCTATGTTGAACTGATTGTTAATATCAGATATTCTTAAAAGAGACCCGGGTTGCACTCTTGATACATTTGCTAGTAATGTTCTTTTGCCTAAAGGATATCCAAACAGCAAGTATTGCGCAATTGCCATCCTGTCAAATTTGTCGTCATTAGCGGATTGTATAAACTGACTTGTAAATTGCAAGTCCCTTGAAATTATTAGACCTAAATGTACATTCTTATGATAATAAAACGGAAGCCGTCCTAAAGCGTCGTTCATAATTGCAAAATCTTTCGTTTTCTTATTTAGAGCATACAAGATAAACTCTCCATCCGTTTTTAACAGCCAATTGACAAGTTTTTCATTATTTTCTCGGGGCTTAGGCGGGCTTGACTTATCCTCAATTGCATTAAAAAAGTAGGGCGTGAATACATAATTTAATAAATTTTCTAACTCATCTTTTATTACAGAGTCTTCCTTGCAATATATTCTACCCTCAATACAGATCCAAAAATCGTCGATATCTTCAAAGATTTTTATTGGATATTCGGAGTACCGAGAAGAGGCCAATAAATAATGCTGGTCCTTCAACAATATTTCCTGTTTATAGTTTTCGTTATAGAACGAAGATTCCAATGCATTTAGGAATCTATTATACTCAGTTTTAATATTTGATGATGACCTATTGCTATCATGCCAAAATGTAATGCCAGGCAAAGTTTGTCCTAATCTCTGGCGTGTACAAACACTCTGACATAAATAATTTTATCCACGTTGAATTCATCCTGTCGGTTCAAACTACGTAACTATATAATTACAACATTTTGCGACGAACGATATTATTTGGAAAAAATGACTTAAGTTTTAAGGAAAAATATAAGACTCGTACATCCATACTCAGTGTGTGTCTCTAAATTATGGTAGCTTTGTCCTCTTAGTCGGAGGCAAGGGTTACTCCCATGATCATTCGCTCAGCTCTTATTTTGCACTTCGTGATGAAATACTATCCTCACGAGTTGTTAGAAATAGACTTTCCTCTATTTACTATATAACTGAAGAAGGCAAAGTATTGTTACATGAGAATCATGAGAATCAAAATCTGCCTAATTCTGAACATGATTTTATGACTAATGGGAAACCTATTGAATGGACAGAAATGATAAAGAGAATAACAAAATCAAAAGATTACATTTTCTCCATGTTACACGGCAAAGAAGGGGGCGACGGGCGTTACCAAGGAGTATGCGAACTTCTAGAACTCGCAGGAAATCTTGGTTCAGTATTTTCTGCCTGTATTTGTAGGTCAAAATGGGCTCTTTCGTTTATGGCTCCTCGGCTGTCTCAAGATCTGGTTACGAGTCCCGCCACTTGGCTTCTATCTTCAAGCTCCTCGGAGCTAGAAATGAATAACGTAATCCAACAGTTATCTGGGCGTCCAGCAATTATAAAACCTAATTCTCTGGGCAATTCATTCTATATCGAATTTTTCAATACATTGACATTAAGCCAACTAAAATCACAAATTGATGTTATCAGACCCCATGACAAGGAAATATTAGTCCAGGAATATATCGCTGGGAGTGAGTACAGCTGCGGAATACTTGAAATAGATGGAAAAATTCAAGCCCTACCAGTTGCAGAGGTTCAGACAAAAAACAATTTCTTTGGACCAAAAGAAAAGGAAAATAATCTAGAAACAATACTATTTAGAGAGGATGGAACAGGACCAGTAGAGCAGATAAAACTCGCAAGCCTTAAGCTATTCAATGTCCTTGGTATTAGAAATTCGTGCAGGTTTGATTTCATCTATTCCAATGAAAAGCTATACTTTCTTGAGGCAAATTCCGCCCCGGGCTTGGGAAAAGATAGCATATACCCCAAAATGTTAAAACAAGCCAACCTGTCCCGTCTGGATTTTGTAAATATCTGTATTTCAAATCAGTATTAAAAACTCTAACCTTTGGAATGTCTTCTAAATAGTAACTTAATACTTGGGAAAAACACAATTGTTCATCTAATCATTTCTACATACGGCTTTTTTGCATTTTTTTACCAGATATAGAGATTCTTGCGCTCTCCCTGTATGACAAATACTCGTCAGGAAACATTTAACATTATGATAGGTCTCTTAATAAGAACCACTTATTAGAGAGGTGAAAAAGGAGATTATCAATCTTATTAAGTCGATTGTCCGATGGATTTTTAAATGAGGTACGAGGAATACAACCTTAATTAACACATGATGAGTCGCCAAAACTGGGAAATGTCCAACCACTTTCATTGCACGAGTTGATTTTGACTATAGCGAGGAAATTTATTACTATTATATAGAACATTGTAGCGGCTCAACGTTTGTGATTCTTTAGTGCACCTGGGCTTGACAAAGATTGATAACCCACAAAGAAAGCTACTAAGAGTATAGATGTGATTAAGACTAATCCTTTGTCAGAAACAATAGCCTGTTGCCAAGGAATTTCAATTCCTTCTTCCTTTGCAGCTTCTGAGACATCCCCTGGAACTTTGAATTCACGTAGAGAATGGCTATTTTCTGTATCACTCTTTTCTTTTTTCTGTACATTTTCAGAAGCATTTGTCGTAAAAGCTGTATAAGGTACCGATAACACTAAGTAATCTTTATCTTCATAAAACGTCTCGAAATTTTCGAGGGCAAACCTAGCCGGCTGAAATGAACCATTTTGGTCTGAGCCTGCCTCTAGTTTTATGTTCGTGAAATTTAAATCATTTTTAATGTAATGCTTAGGAAGTATTATATATTTTGTATTAGTAACATTAAGTAGACTATTAAATTCTTGGAGACTCGAGGCCTCTAGAACGTGTCGACCCTTTAATATTTTTATCGTGGGAATTCCAGTAAAGGCTTCCAGCTTTCCGGCAAACCCATCTTGACGGATTTTATATTCAGTAGGCGGAAGTACTACATTGTAGTTTCCCCCTGTACTGATACCCTTGTTGTAAACGAGTTGAAGCAAGGTCATTTCTGACGTCGATGGAAAATTTCTTTTAGGAAGGTCTCTTTCATAAGGAGGGTAATGGTCCTTCATGGAGAGTGCGCTGTAGCCTGTATACAGAATGACAGACATGCTGATGGATACGATAACCAGACCAATTAAGATGCTAATGCAAAGCCCTTTGATATTCGGATCTCTTAGCACTTTACTTCCGCTGTTGAGAATTCTGGTGATAATACTACTAAAAAATAATGCTGTGAATGCGACTAACCCAATCATCATATACTTGCTAAATCTGTGTTCATCATAGTATGGCCCAGCAAAAAGTGCTACAATCAATATAATAAAGAAAATGAATAATCTTTTGTCGGATTTTTTAAATAGACAATAAATGATGAATAAGGCTCCGATAAATCCACAAACACCAAGCTTTATTGCATATAAGTACCAGGGGATAACCTGCTGACGATCTTTTGAAGACTGTTTCTGAACTGTTTCTAAAGACGAGTCGCCCCAAATCAAGAAGCTGAGAAAATAGAAATATACAAACAAGGAAATTAATACTAAGCCGAATAGAAACCGCGTGCGATCTGCATAGAGTTTTCTGGATATTCTTGTTGAATGTAAGGTCAGAGAATATTTACTCGAAATATATTCAACTACCTTCTTAAAGTAAAATAGAAGTAACGTCAATATCACAAATACCAAGGTAAGATAGATGACGGGAATCCCCCCGACTTTGCTAGCCGAGTAATAGTGGCTTGGTAACGTATCTATAATCAACGTTATCGCGATTGAAATAATAAACGCTATAAATATTGAGTTTTTCCAAGTTAAATTAAAAATTAACGCTGCGAGCGAGCCCACAATTACAAATATGAAAAATTCAGGATGGGACAAGATACCGGCCAATACCATCAAACTGATTATGAGTATTAGTTTGAGCCCACGCTGAGCGCTAGGATCTGCAATCAATCCTAGGGTAGCTAGTCCGGCAGGTAATGAAATGACTATTAGAGGAGAAGTAATATCAGGGTTACTTACGGCAATGAAGCTGGAGGGATTAAGAATATCAAAGCTCTTTATTCTTGCATCATTAAATATGTCCAAAGATGCAGATTCCGTACTAATTTGATCATTAAAAGACAGGTAGAGAACATAGAGCCAGCCGAATCCTGCACTTAGCATGAAAAGTGCTGACGCGAGGATAGCTGCCTTTTTAGCATATCTGGGGACCCAATTCGTAAAGAAATAATAAAAGGCAAAAACCGGAAGGATGTTCAAAAAGCTTATCGCTGCATACGAATTTACTGACGGCAGGCCCGAAAGGCTAAAAAAACTAGCTAGATAGGCGGGTAGAAGTTGAGGGTAGCTAAGAATCTCATTTGAAATGGCTCCAGATCTGAAGGTATTAGAAAGAAAGGAAAGTGCTTGCCCATGATAAAACCACTGATCCCCGATTATGACACCGCCGTATAAATAGTAAGTAGATATCACAATCAACCCAAAAAGGCTTGCAAAGACAATGATTTCTGATGATTTCTGTTTTATTACCGTCATCCATTTATTATAAAGACTCCTTAGTATCAACCAGGAGAATGGTATTAATAACCCGCGATATTTAAAATCCGATTCTAATTTCTTATTGGTCATTTTTAAGAGAGAAATAACAGACAGCACCCAAAACAAACCATAGATTAAGGTTAACAGATTTGTTACCGTTGAAAAATCAAGTCCAATTGAGCTGCCAATATATGTTACAAGCCCAGTAATGAAAATACTTGTCGTAACAGAAAGCACAAATTTGCCGGTTGCTTGCATCTTGGGAGTTAATAATGAAATTACCACATAGCCTGGTGACAATGTCGTGACCATCAGTGCGGCTGTAAATTGCAATACCTGCGACGGGCTAACTTCGTGCCACGGTATAAGTAACTCTCGAGTATGAGGAGTAATCACGACAATAACCAATGAACAAACATATAAGAGGACAAAAAAATACATTAGAACGACAGGAATTATAGTACTATTGTCAATTTTGCTAACACTATCTAACTCAGTATCCTGTTTTCTAATTTTGATTGCCGTTGACGGTGAGCAGTAATATCTAACGAGGCCAAACGTCAAAATCGATACTAAGAGAGCTGCAGGAACAGATATTCGGTCCTCTATTAACAAAGTGTGAAGCATAAGGAATACGATAAGGCCTACGGAGAGAGGTCCGGCTAATATAATTGCACTTTTCACGCGAAGCGATGAACGCATGTATTAATACTGACAAATCCGGTAACTTTTGTATCTTCTGACCAGTAGAAGGCAAAGATCATAAAATATCGTAAACGATTAGGATGATATGGGTGCCTTTGTTGGCTGTGGTCATCAAATTAAGAGCACTGAATTGGATAAGATAGTATGTGGATTGTTTCCGACATCGTCACTGTTGAAAGTTAGGGGCCGGTTAATGTAAAGATAAAATATTAAATTAGACGTATTTTATCTACAATAAATCCATAGTAATGTCATAACAGAAACCTCATGGCGAAACATAGAATGTAATAATTTCAAGAATGTCAAAACAAGATACAATACAGTAACGGATTATAAAGGATCTGTAGCTATGTACGGTAAGATTGATAACAAAAGTAGTAAACCTCGTTATCATTTTAGATTATCCTCTACATTCAAAAGAGTTATCCTAAAGCCGCGCATAACTTTACTAAATTAATGGGGGGAACTGGCTCATATGAAATTGAGTGCGATACTTTAGATAATATTATGGGGGACACAATGTTGATGTGGTAAAGATGGATATTGAAGGTTAAGAGATAGCGGCCCTAGCAGGTGCTAATGATACCTTAAAAAGACTGCGCAAAGTTATTGTTGAAGTCCGCCCAATAGGACGTTATAAGAAAATAAAAAGGAGGACCTATTTCCTATGTTCGAGGCTAATGATGGGAGTTCTGTTTCACGAATATTTATTACGACCATTTATTTTATCACTATGAACTCCTTGAAATTAATACGGACCCTGTATGAGTTCCAATAGACTCATATGAATTATTGGCTACTGTCCTGTTCAATATTCTATTGTTTCTTATTGTTGGATCAACTAAATCTACATATCTAATGCCTTGCGGCGAAAAATCGGCAACATCTGGACTGACTACACCCATATACAATAAATTATTTTCACATACTACGTCGATAGAACTCTGTAAATATATTAACGGTTCTTGCCCTGTAAAAGTAGCCAGTGATTTATTGCTGTTTTTAATCGTATTATTTCTCACTGCGCAAAATCCGCCCACCTTGTTAATATGAATCCCTGCCTCCCAGGAATCAAAAAGTTGATTATTCTCAACTGCCACATCCTTTATTATATCTGTATAACCTGTAGTTGGACCTTCTACATAAATTCCACCTTTGTAAAGAGTATTTCCTGTTACATACACATTTCTAAAAGTTCTGGTCCACACACCTTCTTTGCCTATATTTATGCGCCCACCCTGGATAAAATTATCATGTATAAAGATATTCTCGTAATTATCGTTAACATCATAAGGTTCCATAGATATACCAAAATTTGGGTTACCATCTGCTCTCAATATGATATTGTCATGTATATCGGCATTGAATGCTGATCCACTTGTTAGGGATGAACCGACTACACTCCCAACAGTGTGATCGAAAATATTATCATGTATATGAGCATGATGCGTGCATTCAAATGCTACTTGATCCTTTGAAACGTCATTCTGATGTTTTTCAAATATACAGTTTGATATTTCAACCGCATACTGATTATGCGGTGTGATTATATCAAAACTGGTCATATTTTGGAATCTACAGTTATTCACCCTAAGGATTTTTGTGGCCGTTCCTGCGGCTTCGGGATAAATACCGGCTATAAAAGTTCCCTTGCTGTCGCCGTTAATCGTAAGATTCTCTACATCTAGTGAGCAATACGGATGGATTATTTGGGTTTCCATCCCAGTTGTAAAACCACATTTTATTATGGTCTGGTCTCTTGTTTGGCCTACAATATGGCACATGACGTTGTCATCGTCTGTTGTATCGCTGATGATTATTGTTCCGATTGTTGGCACATACGTTCCATTTTTTAAATAGACAAGAGCACCTTTCATATTTGAAGAACCGTGAGTAGTTGGTCTGGTTGCCTCCAGCATTATGTCGGAGAACATTGTGTCAACTGATGTGTAAGTGGTTGTAGTTTCTAGGTCTTGAAATGATTTCCTAACCATAAAACTTGTTGGGCTGTGTATGTTTGAGCCCAACGGTTCTACTATAAAATTGGCGAATGTTTTTGATTCCACCATTATTCTATTATCACTATGTCACCATTTGAGCGCTTCGTTAAAAATTAGAGTAGGTATATCTATTGAAAAGATCCGAACACGCCGTTGGTACTTTTTTATGCACTGAATTAATGCTGGTAAATTTTTGAGAATTAGCATGACTAAGGTTATTTATTATCGATTGCAAAATGAATGTAGGAAAGATCTAATTTCTAACTCTAGTTCTATTTCAGCGCCTCTCAACTGTTTACAAAGTGTTACTCCCGAATTTCATGAGTATTATGGTTAATACAATATACCAATAATATCAGTCATCTTGATTTCTACAAGGAGATGGTCTTGGATCCCCATAGCACTATATTGTCCATCTCTGAAAAAGTATTTCAAAGCTGACTTTTGCCTTCTTTATTGTCAACTCAGTTTATTCGATAAAGATGTATATCGTCAAAAGACGTTACAGCTTTTTCACCCTCGCGAGAAGACCAACCAGCATTTAACATTGGTTTTATCTTGGTTGTATTCTGAGGAATTATTATTTTACAATCGAATTCCTTCCATTCCAGAGGACCATTAATACCAGACGGACACTGCTTAATTTGATACCATTGTTGGGAGCTTTCGTTAAATCCTCTCAAAAGAATATGAGACTGTGTAGCCAATGGGTTTAATTTCATATGTGTTACTAATTCGTATCGCTGATTGGGTTTTACTTCAATTTTATTGGGAGCAATCCATGACCATGTATTGTTTGTACCATTTGTTGTAGACAACTGATAGCTTTGATTATCAACCCATCCATCTGTCAGATTCAAATTACAGGTAAACAATCTTAAACAGCTATTATGAGAATCCTTCCAATACGTTGTAAAATTAGCATCGTTGGCTATATGTCTGATAAGTGGCTGTACTAGGTCTATTACGGACTTGTTAACATCAGATATGTTTTTGTTACTAGACATTGAAATATTGGTATTATTATTTTCGCTAAATACTGCATGGATAGAGATTAATGACAAGAATACGCATAAGACTGCAAAGAGGCTAAACCTGAAAAGAGTTATATTGGATCTCATATGCGTTGTTTTGATTCCCATTACTTTATATTTTTTCAAATCCTTTTAAACAACTCTTATCCAATACGTACTTAAATTGTTTCTGCTCTCTCTAAGTAAGGACTAGTTTATTCTCATCAATCGAGAAATTATTGAGAAAATCATAATTTCGATATACAAAAGATATCATGATATAACCCTTCAACAATGCATACTGCCAAATAAAGCAATCCACAAAATAATTTTTTTGCTTTTTACTTATTGTACGGATTAGGGTTCTGGGTATTTTAATTTCATTCATTCTGCAGTGCTTGTCACAGTTTGCACTGGATTCATAGGTTATGCCTCGCGCCAAACAGCACTATTGACTGTAGCAGTTGGGATTCTACCATTTGGTATGTAAGCGAAAAGAGAAAATTCTAAGCCCACTTTATTTTACCTGAGGCTCCAATATAGATGAATAATCGTCTTTACATTTGTATAAGAGATGGTTTGTAAATTGATTGACATTATGTTGTCCTCAATATCACAGCACAAACCTGCAACAAACATTTTAGATGGAGCATCTCTCAAAAAGTTTGTTTTGCCAATTATCGATAAGCTTTTTATTTGTCGCAATCTAGCCCAGCTATTGGAAGATTGATGGATTATATTGTAAGTTTTTCAATAGGTAACCTTTTATCGCTAAAAAAAATTGATTTATTAAATGCTGGAGACTAGACACTTGTTCCCTGAATGAATATTAAATGAATCCACTAAAAACAAAGCATTATGATTATTTAATTGCCTTATTGGCATATTTTATAATTTCCCTTATTGTTTTAGGGCAATTTCTTTCGTCTCCAGGCACGATCGGCTTTTTTCATGACTGGTTTATAGGGCCGTATCATGAAATGAATAAATCATGGGCCAATAGCGGCCTTTACGTATGGGATTCCCAAATAGGTTACAAAGTCTACGATACAGACTGGATTATTAAGCTGATCCTTCTTCCAATACCTTTTCTTGGAGGGGAGATCCTTTCCAAGGGATTATTAATTTTAATTGTGACTCTGAGCGGATTTGGCGCATTTTGTCTTGGTAGGAGGCTAAAATTGAGCTGGTATGCATCCTTTGCAGCTGGTATAATTTACGTTTTCTCACCAATTATATTTACAAGAATTATAGCAGGGCATCTCTACTATCTTATAGCGTATTTTCTAACTCCCCTGATTCTTAGCAGTTTCTTACAAGGTAAAGAACAAAATAACAAGAAATACTTCATCGTTGCTGGGCTCTTATTATCATTTGCAGTTATTCAGATCCAGTTTTTAGTGCTTGTATTTCTAATCTTAATAATTTTTACTTTGCTTGACTTTAAACAAATTAAGAAAGTTGCTATAGGTTTGTTTATTGTTATTTCCATAACCTTTCTTATCTCATACTCGCCTATTTTGCTTCCCCAACTGCTACTCAAAGGAGCAGAATTGCCATTCAATGTAAATCAGCTTCTCTCTTATGATGCTCTAGTAACTGCGTCTGATTTGGCGAAAAGTTTTAGGTTGTTGGGATACGAGGCTCAGCCTTATAGCTACCTAAATTTGGGTACTTCAAATGATCTAATCGCAACCAATACAGGTCTCATACCTTCATGGATATTCTATTTAGATTTTATACTGCCTGTCATTGGATTTAGTGTTCTCCTGTTTAGGAAGGATAGATACACTCTTTCATTCGCAGTGATCGCGATTATAGGCGTCTATTTGCTCAAGGGCCTTAATCCTCCATTTCCAAGTGTTTTTGAGTTTTTATTTAAACACGGTTTTTATTCGTTTAGAGAATTATGGCATATCGCTTTTCTATACTGTTTTGCAATAACATTTCTGATAGCTATATTTATAGAAAGAATCTTGAAATTAAAGTTTAAGCTACACTTTAAAGTCATCCTTTCTGCATCATTAATTTCCATAATTGTTCTTGCAAATGGATATCCCTTACTTTTAGGAAATTTCGCCGGGTACGTGCAGACATATTCTCTTCCGAGTGAATATCAAACTCTATATAACGAGTTCTCTTCTGATCCTAACTATAATGTTCTAATCCTTCCATATGTGAATCCTATAAGATATGATAATTTAAGTTTGAAGGGAATTGATCCTTTTGTAACAGATACTTCTAACATGATCTTCCCTACGCACTTTGGAGGTAGAATCTCACCCACCAATCCTGCTTCAATCTGGTTGCTTTCGTCAATACAGGAAAACAAGACCGACAATCTCGGTAAAGTTTTAACTGGGTTTGGAATTAAGTACGTAATTTTAAGAAAGGACTTTGTATCATACTATCCTGGTTACACACCATTAAACTCACTTCCGCTTTTCAGACAAAAATGGTATACTCCACTAGAACCAATTCTTGATTCCCAAAACGATTTGAAAGTAATCTCAAATAATCCTCAATACAAGATCTACGAGAATCAAAACAATGTCAGTAAAATTTTTGCTCCTGTTACCACTGGAGGAGGACTGTCTGACTTTGATTCCTTCCTTTTGCTCTCAAAGTTTACTTCACTATCCAATGTAGCGCTGTATCCGTCAGTCTCTGACCGGGACTCCTTAATCTTCATAGACGACAAAAAAGAAATAAATATGTCTAAAAACGACTTTGTAGAAATAAATAAGTATGCTAACTCATTTGATGCCAGAAAAGGATGGGCTGATAGTATCAGCTCATTTGGATATGACCACATATTAACATCAAGACTCCATGAAGGTTTATTCAGTGACTCGCCGAATTCGGAAGTTTCATTTGAATTACCAAATGGATACGAAAACAAAC
>Ga0114129_10011306_pt1 | contig 12717 bp, 7 predicted proteins | sample RhiMetdeltSRZDD1_FD_80071 | JGI IMG/M metagenome (GOLD analysis project Ga0114129, IMG submission 80071) | Populus rhizosphere microbial communities from Tennessee, USA - Rhizosphere MetaG P. deltoides SRZDD1 (version 2) (version 2) | ecosystem: Host-associated > Plants > Roots > Rhizosphere >...
GCGCGGCGGCAGCCGATGCGCTGCGGTTCGAGACGCTCTCGCCCACGGACTGGGTGCGCAAGAGCCTCGAGGGCCTCACGCCGGTCGAGGCCGGTCGGTTCGTCGTGCACGGGGCGCACCGTCGCGCCGGCGTGCGCGCGAACCAGATCGGCATTCAGATCGAGGCGGCGCTCGCCTTCGGCACCGGCCATCACGGCACCACGCGCGGCTGCCTGCTGGCGCTTGACGCGCTCGCGAAACGCCGACGGCGCAAGCGCAAGGCGCCGGACTCTTCCCCGCTCCGCCGCCGGCGCGGACGAAAAGCCGGCGTGCTCGACATCGGCACAGGCACCGGCGTGCTCGCCATCGCCGCGGCAAAGGCGTTGCGGTGTCCCGTCCTGGCAAGCGACATCGACGCCCGCTCGGCCGCCATCGCTCGCGACAATGCACGCATCAACCGCGTCGGAGACATGGTCGAAATCATTCACACGGGCGGTGTCGGCGCTGCGCGGTTCCGCGCCCAGGCGCCTTACGCCCTGGTCTTCGCCAACATCCTCCTGGGGCCCCTCACCCAACTGGCAACACCGATTGCGCGCCTCGTCGGGTCGAACGGACATGTCGTGCTCTCAGGACTGCTGACGGCGCAGGCGGATGCAGCGGTTGCAAGCTATCGTGCCCGCGGGCTCGTGCTCGTGCGCCGCATCAGGCTCGAAGGCTGGGCGACGCTGGTGCTGGCCCGGGTGCGGCGTGGCCCGCATCGGTAGGTTCGCCGCGCGGTCATCTTTGCGCTCCATCGCCTGGAACTTCGCGCGTCGCCAACCTTTTTCTCGCAACCGCTGCGTCCTGCCATGCGGATGGAGCATTGCCGGGCCGAACCGGGCTCAATAGAGTGCCGGCATGTTCGAAGCGCGCTTCCAGTCGTTCGAGGATCGCACCGAGCGCGCAGCAAGCGGGGCGCGCGTCGCCGCGCTACGCACCGAACTGGCGCGGCGCGGCTTGACCGGCTTCATCGTGCCGCGCTCGGATCGCCACCAGAATGAATACGTGCCGGCGTCGGAGGAACGTCTCGCTTGGCTCACCGGCTTTACCGGGTCCGCCGGCGCCGCGATCGTTCTGCGGGAGCGGGCGGTGCTGTTCGTCGACGGACGCTACACGCTGCAGGTCCGGGAGCAGGTCGATACCTCGCTGTTCGCCATCGAGCATCTCGTGGAGACGCCGCCGGATCGCTGGATCGAGACCAATCTCACCAGCGCCGACCGCCTCGGATACGACCCCTGGCTCCACACGGTTGAGAGCGCCGAGCGGCTGGCCAAGGCCTGCGCCGCGGCGGGCGCCACTTTGGTGGCGGTCGAGCCCGACTTGATCGACGCAATCTGGAGCGACCGTCCCGCCCCACCGCTGGGCCCGATCACGCTGCATGACCTGCGCTTCGCCGGCGAGGCGGCGGAGGAGAAGCTCGCTCGCATTCGTGCCGAGCTGGCGAAACTGCGCGCCGACGCCCTGGTCGTTTCCGATCCGCACGCCGTCGCCTGGGCTTTCAATATCCGCGGTTCGGACGTCGCTCACACGCCCTTGCCGCTCGCCTTCGCCGTTGTGCCGCAGGCGGGCCGGCCGGCGCTCTTTGTCGACGGACGCAAGCTCTCGAACGACGTGCGCGATCGGCTGGAAACCCTCGCCGACGTGCGCGAGCCGGCGGATTTCGTGCAAGCGCTGGCAGGGCTCGGACAAGCACACAAGACCGTACGGCTCGACCAGGCCACCGCCGCCGATGCGCTGGCGCGTCTCGTCACCAGCCACGGTGGCAAGGTCGCACGCGGGCCTTGCCCGATTGCGCTGATGAAGGCGGTGAAGAACCAGGCCGAGATTTCCGGCGCGCGGGCCGCGCATATTCGCGACGGCGTCGCGGTGACGCGTTTCCTCGCCTGGTTCGATCGCGAGGCTGCGCGCGGCACCCTCACCGAGATCGACGCGGTTGCCGCGCTCGAAAGCTTTCGACGCGATACCGGTCTGCTCAAGGATGTGTCGTTTCCGACCATCTCCGGAGCCGGCCCCGATGGCGCGATTGTGCATTACCGCGTCACCACCAGGACCAATCGCGGCATTACCGCCGGCGAGTTGTTTCTGATCGATTCCGGCGGCCAATATCAGGACGGCACCACCGACATCACGCGCACGGTCGCGGTCGGCGAGCCGACCGCCGAGATGCGCGAGCGCTTCACCCGCGTGCTCAAGGGTCACATCGCGATTGCGCGCGCGATCTTTCCCGACGGGACCACCGGCGCGCAGCTCGACTCGTTTGCGCGGCAATCACTGTGGGCGGCGGGCCTCGACTTCGACCATGGCACCGGCCATGGCGTCGGCAGCTATCTCTCGGTACACGAAGGCCCCGCCCGCATTTCCAAGCTGGGCACGACGCCGCTGCGACGCGGCATGATCCTGTCGAACGAGCCCGGCTATTACAAAGCCGGCGCCTATGGGATCCGCATCGAAAATCTTGTGCTGGTGGTGGAGGCCGCCGCCGTTCTCGGCGCCGAGAAACCGCTCAATGCATTCGAGACGCTGACGCTGGCGCCCATCGATCGTCGGCTGGTCGTGGCAGATATGCTCACGCCGGAGGAGACGGACTGGTTCGACGGCTATCATGCGCGCGTCGCGCAGATGCTGGCGCCGCTCGTCGATGCCGAGACGCGCGCATGGCTCGCGGCCGCCACGCGCCCACTCGCACGAAGCTGAACCGGCCAGGCCATCCGTTGCTCGATCCAACGACGAAGGGCACGACCAAAAGTGCGGCGCGTCCGGCGCGATGGCGGCTGCTGGCCTTGCTGATCGCTATGACCGGGGTGAGCTCGCTCTCGCTCAACATCCTGGTGCCGGCGATCCCCAGCCTGGTGGCCAAATTCGCTGCCGATCCCGCCAGCGTCCAGCTTACCGTCTCGCTCTATCTCCTGGGGCTCGCGGTGGCGCAACTGGTGTTCGGTCCGTTGTCCGACCGTTTCGGGCGCCGGCCGGTCGTGCTGGCTGGACTTGCGCTTGCGACCGTCGCCAGCACTGCGGCCATCTTCGCCAGCAGCATTGCGGCTCTCATCGTCGCCCGCGTCGCGCAATCGCTCGGCGCCTCGACCGGACAAACCATCGGACGCGCGATCATCCGCGATCTATACGACCGCGAACACGCGGCCTCCATGATCGGGCTGGTCACCTCGGTGGTGGTGCTCATGCCCATGGCCGCGCCGCTCATCGGCGGCATTCTCGACACATTGTTTGGTTGGGGGGCGATCTTCGTCTTCACCGCCGCTCTGAGTGTTACGGTCTTCGCCTGGGCGATGCTGGCGTTGCCCGAGACGCATGCATTCTCCACCGCGCCCGGCGGGTGGGGCCGTTTCCGCGCCGACCTCGCCGCGCTGGCGGTCAGTCCGCGCTTCTTCGGCTACGCGCTGTGCGCCGGCTTCGGCTCGGCGCCCTTCTTCAGCTTTCTCGGAGGCGCCCCCTATGTGGTGGTGACGACGCTGGGGCACACATCAGCCGAATACGGCCTTTGGTTCTTCGTTCCCTCGATCGGATTCATGGCGGGCAATTTCGCCGTGTCGCGGCTGACCGGCCGGCTCGGCATCGACACTTTGATCTGGTGGGGAATCGCCCTCACCGTCGCGGGCTGCCTGCTCAACCTGCTGGTCTATCTCGCACTGCCCGGCTGGGACATGAGCACGATCTTCCTTCCGCAGATCATCATCGGCTTCGGCAATGGCCTGCTGTTGCCGACCTCGGTCGCCGGGGCCGTCAGCATCCGTCCGCAGGTGGCCGGCACCGCGTCCGGCCTGACCGGCTTTATTCAGATGGCAATCGGCGCCGCCGCCGCCCAGCTTGGCGGGCTCGCCGTCGCCCATGCAACCGATGCGGTCCCGCTGTTATTGCTGATGCTCGCGTTCGGGGTGGCGACTGCCGTCGCCGTGTTCACGCTGGTGCGCCGCTAGAGAGCTCGTCCGAGCGCGCGTGCGGCTTTCGCTCCACACCTTGCCCGACGCGGCCTTGGTTCCCGAAATGGAACTGGGCGCCTCCCGCCGCGTTAGTCCGCCGCATTATTCACTTGAGCGAGGCCAACCATGCTGACGACCATTCTGATCATCGTGCTTATTCTTGCATTGGTCGGCGCGTTGCCGACCTGGGGCTACAGCCGGGACTGGGGCTATGCACCCGGCGGCGGTCTGGGCCTGATCCTGCTGATCGTCGTGGTGCTGGCGCTCACCGGCCATATCTGAGCCGGCGCACGCTCCGCTTTGCTCCCGGGTCCGCACCGGGACAGCGGGCGGACCCGAAGGGCTTTAAAGCGGAACGCCGCAAATCCGCAGGGAGATGCGCGCCGACGGGCTAGCGACGTTCGCCCACGAGGTCGAACCACTCGTCTTCCGTGAGCACGGCCACACCGAGGCCCTTGGCCTTGCCCAGCTTCGAGCCGGCGCCGGGGCCGGCGACGACATAGTCGGTCTTCTGCGACACCGAACCCGCGACCTTGGCGCCGAGCCGCTCGGCCATGGCCTTGGCTTCGTCGCGCGTCATCTTTTCGAGCGAGCCGGTAAAGACCACGGTCTTACCCGCCACCACCGAATCGGCGACCGGTCTCTCGGCATCCAAGATCCGCACTTGCGCGGTGAGCCGTTCGACGATGCCGCGGTTGTGCTGCTCGCCGAAATAGGCAGCGATGCTCTCGATCACGGTCTCGCCGATCTGGTCGAGGTTGTCCATTTCCGCCTGTGTCTCCAGATCGCCGGCGGAGACCTTCAGGCAGGCCTCGTGGAACGCCGACCATGATCCATAGCCGCGCGCCAGCGCCCGCGCGGTGGTCTCGCCCACATGGCGCATGCCGAGCGCATAGACGAAACGCTCGAGCGCGATCTCGCGCCGCGCTTCAATGGCATTGAACAGATTGCGGACCGACAATTCGCCGAAGCCCTCCTGCTCCTCCAGTTTGATTTTCGTATTGCGCGCGGCGAGGGTGAAGATGTCACCCGGCTCCCGGATCCAGCCCTGCTCGAAGAACAGCGCGATCTGCTTCTCGCCCAGCCCCTCGATGTCGAACGCGCGCCGCGAGACGAAATGCTTCAAGTGCTCGATCTTCTGGTGCGGGCAGGCAAACTCGCCGGTGCAGCGGGCGACCACGCCCTCGCCACCGGTCGCGGTGGTGTCACGCACCACCGCGGTGCGGAGGGAACAAGGACAATGACTGGGAAACTTGTACGGCTTCGAACCTTTCGGCCGATTCTCCAGCACCACTCCCAGCACCTGCGGAATGACGTCGCCGGCACGCTGGATCGTCACGGTATCGCCGATGCGCACGCCCAGCCGCTCGATCTCGTCGGCGTTGTGCAAGGTCGCATTCGACACCACGACGCCGCCGACGTTCACCGGTTCGAGACGTGCAATCGGCGTGAGCGCGCCGGTACGCCCGACATGAATGTCGATCGCCTTGACGACGGTCGTCGCTTTCTCCGCCGGAAACTTGTGCGCAATGGCCCAACGCGGATTGCGCGAGACGAAGCCCAGCCGCTGCTGCCAATCGAGACGGTCGACCTTGTACACCACGCCGTCGATATCGTAGTCGAGGCGAGCCCGCTGCGTCTCCATCTTATGATGGAACGCCAGCATGGCGTCGACCGAGTCGCATATGTGCGTCAGCGGGTTGGTCTTGAAGCCGCGGGCAGCGAACCACTCGAGCATGCCCGATTGGGTTTGCGCCGGCCTTCCGCTCAGTTCGCCCCAGCTATAGGCGAAAAAGCCGAGCGGGCGCGACGCCGTGATCGCGGGATCGAGCTGGCGCAGCGACCCCGCGGCCGAGTTGCGCGGATTGGCGAAAATCTGCCGGCCGGCCGCCTTCTGTCGTTCATTGAGCGCCAGAAACGCCGACTTGGTCATGTAGACTTCGCCGCGGACCTCGCACACTTCCGGTGCGCCTTTGCCGCGCAGCTCGTTCGGAATGTCGGCAAGCGTGCGCACGTTGGCGGTGACATCCTCGCCTTCGGTGCCGTCGCCGCGGGTTGCGCCCCGCACCAGACGACCTTCCTCGTAGCGCAATGTGCAGGACAGGCCGTCGATCTTCGGCTCGGCCGTGAAAACGACCTTCTCCTCCGGTGGCAGACGCAGGAACCGGCGCACACGTTCGACGAACTCCACCACCTCATCGTCGGAAAACGCGTTACCGAGCGAGAGCATCGGTACGGCGTGCCGCACCTTGGCGAATTTTTGCGAAGGCTGGGCGCCGACGCGGCGGGAGGGCGAATCCGCGCGCACCAGCGCGGGGAAACGCGCCTCGATCTCCTCGTTGCGCTGGCGCAAGGCGTCATAGGCCGCGTCCGACACGGTCGGCGCGTCATCCTGGTAGTAGCGCTTGTCGTGCGCGCCGATCTCAGCCGCGAGCCGTTTGAGCTCGGCCTTGGCCTGCGCCTCGGTGAGTTTTTCAACTGCAGTCTGGCTGGCGTCGGGCTTGGTTTTCGTCATTGCAGGCCAGGTGTCATCCTCTCCCAGGTGAGTGCCGGGCTCCAGCCGGCAATACACCGTTCTCCGCCAGAAGCTGAATGCCTGAGTCACGCGCGCGCATGACGGCCACGAGTCATCCCGCCGCCTTGATCAGGCGCTCGGCGGCCGCGCGCGCCTCCGCCGTGATCTCCGCCCCCGCAAGCATGCGCGCGATCTCCTCGCGGCGCTTGTCGGCGGCGAGCTCGGCCACGCGGGTCGTCACCCGCTTGCCCTTGTCGAGCGCGCTCTTGCTGATGAGATAGTGGCGGTCGGCGCGCGCGGCCACCTGCGGGGCGTGCGTGACTGCGACCACCTGCGCGCGGCGGCCGAGCCGCGCCAACCGCACCCCGATCGCATCGGCGACCGCACCGCCGACCCCGGTGTCGACCTCGTCGAACACGAGCGTGGGCGCCGAGCCGCGGTCGGCCAGAACCACCTTGAGCGCCAGCAGGAAGCGCGCGAGTTCGCCGCCGGAGGCCACTTTCATCAGCGGCCCCGGCCTGGTGCCGGGATTGGTTTGCACCCAGAACTCGATGCGGTCGATGCCGTGTGGACCGCCGCCGTCCGGCTCGGTCACCATCTCGGTCATGAATTTCGCCCGTTCGAGCTTGAGCGGCTTGAGCTCGCCGTTCACCGCGCCGTCGAGTTTTGCCGCCGCGGCTTTGCGGGCCTGCGACAGCGCCACGGCGGCCTTGCGGTAGTGCTCATCGGCCTCGCGCGCCGCCGATTCGAGCGCCGCCAGGCGCTCGGCGCCGGCATCGATCAACCCCAGATCCGCAGCATAGCGGGCGGCAAGCGCGTTGAGCCCATCGACCGGCACATTGTATTTGCGAGCGGCCGCGCGCAGCGCGAACAGCCGCTCCTCGATGCGTTCGAGCTCGCGCGGATCGTGGTCGGCCGCGCGCAACGCCTGGTCGAGCTGACCGCGCGCGTCGTCCAAAGCAGTCAGCGCGGCATCGAGCGCCTTCACCGCCGGCTCGATCAGCGCCGGGGCTTGTGCCGTGCGGCGTTCCAACCGGCGCAGCGCGGCGGACAGCGCAGGCACCGGCGAGGGCGCCCCTGCCACCGCCTCATGGGCATCGCGCAGGTCGCCCGCCACTTTCTCCGCCTGCATCATGGCGGCACGCCTGTCCGCGAGCGCGGTTTCTTCCGCCGGCTCGGGAGCCAGTCGTTGCAATTCCTCGACCGCGTGGCGAAGAAAATCCGCCTCGCGCTGCGCGCGCTCGACCTCGGCGCGCAGCGTCGCCATCTCGTGCTCGCGCGCGCGCCGCGCCTCCCACAGCCGTTCGACCTCTGCGGCCTTGCCCTCGAGACCACCGAAAGCATCGAGCAGGCGACGATGGGTCGCCATGTCCACGAGCGCGCGCTCATCGTGCTGGCCGTGAATCTCGACCAGCGCGGCGCCCAGCGCCTTGAGGGTCTGGGCGCTCACCGGCTGATCGTTGACGAAGGCGCGCGTGCGGCCGTCGGCGAATTGCACGCGCCGCAGGATCAGTTCGTCCTCGGCCGGAATATCGTTCGCGACCATGAGCGCGGCCGCCGGGTGGCCGGATCGCAGCTCGAAGGCCGCGGTCACCTGTCCTTGCTCCGCGCCCTGCCGCACCAGGGCCACATCGCCGCGCGCGCCGAGCGCAAGCGCAAAGGCGTCGAGCAGGATGGACTTGCCGGCGCCGGTCTCACCGGTGAGCACGGACAAGCCGGACGTGAAGTCGATGTCGAGACGGTCGATCAGGACGATATCGCGAATCGAGAGCCGGGCCAGCATCACGCCTGTCCTTGATTGCTTTCGCCTTGGTTCCCTGCCTGGTCGGGACGCAGCATGACACTCCGCCCCGGGCGCGCGACGCCGGCCATCGGCTATAGCCGAGTCCGGCAGCCTGCAGAACCGCAAATTGGAAGACCGGGAGCGGGCGGGCGGGACGATGCGAGCAGGTCGGCGGCGCGCTCCGCGCCGCGCGGCCTGAGGCTATCCGAGCCCGAGTTTCTTGAACGCCTTGAACGTCTGGCTGATCCAGGAGCCCTTGTTCTCGTTCGGCTGCAAGCCCTTCGATTCCATCAGGGCGTACGCGTCCTTGTACCAGCGGCTGTCCGGGAAGTTATGCCCGAGCACGGCGGCGGAGGTCTGGGCCTCTTCCACGATGCCGAGCGCCATGTAGGCCTCGGTGAGCCGCAACAGCGCTTCCTCGACGTGGCGCGTTCGCTGATAGCGGGTGACCACGACCTTGAACCGGTTGATCGCACCGGTATAGGCGCGCTCGTTCAATAGCTGACGCCCGACGTCCATCTCCTTGCCCGCCAACTGATCGCGCGCGATCTCGATCTTGCGCTTGGCGGCCACGGCGTATTCGGAAGTGGGATATTTGCGGGCGACCTCTTCCAGATTTTGAACGGCTTTCTCCGTGCGGTCCTGGTCGCGCGAAATTTCCGGGATCTGGTCGAAATAGGATGCGCCGATGAGATACTGCGCATAGGCGGCGTCCGGGCTGCCGGGATGCAGCGTCACGTAGCGCCGCGCGGAATTGATGCAGTCGTCGTACGCGCCCGCCTCGTAATAGGCATAGGCCGACATGATCAACGACTTGCGCGCCCAGTCCGAATACGGGTGCTGGCGGTCGACCTCTTCGAACTTCTTGGCCGCTTCTTTCGGGGTCTTCTTGCTGTTCAGAAGATAGAGACCCTCATTGTAGAGTTTGTCGGCAGGCTCATCGGGAACGACGGTATCCTTGTCGAACAGGCTGCAGGCGCCAAGGGTAGCCGCCACGAGCACGAACGCCGCCACGCGCGTCACCACGCGCATGCCGCACGCAAGGTCTTTGACCATGACCGAATGCGAAGACATGGATCGGATGCCCCTCCCCCGAACGAGGTCCGACCGGCCGCACTGTGCCTTATCGCCCCGTCGCCTGCCCGGTAAATCCCCGTCCGGCCGCAGGAAATAGGCCGACATTTCGCCGGGAATGTGGCGGATGGGCCCTGCCTTTGGGAGTAACGCCAGCTTAGGAAATATCGGGCCCAAAAGCCGGCGCCAGGCGTGGAACCGCCTCGGCGTGCCCGCGTGCCGGCCGCAGCGCCTCGGCATCCACCCAGGTCCAGGCGCTCGCGTCGGCCATCAGCGCGCACAGCACCGCATAGTTGAGCTTGTGCCCGCCACGCACGGAACGGTACGTGGCAAGCAGCGGCGCCCCGGCGAGGGCCAGATCGCCGACCGCATCCAGAATCTTGTGGCGGACGAATTCGTCGGGGAAGCGGGTGCCCTCCGGATTGAGGACGCGGTCATCGCTGACGACGAGGGTGTTCTCGAGCGATGCACCGAGCGCATAGCCCGCGTTCCACAGGCTCGTCACGTCGCGCATGAAGCCAAAGGTCCGGGCGCGCGAAATATCGCGGCGGAAGATGTCGGGTTTGACGTCGAGCGCCAGCGCCTGGCGCCCGATCAGGGCATTCTCGAACTCGACCTGTGCCTCGATGCGGAAGCCGCGCGGGTTGGGCCGCACCTCACCGAAGGCATCGCCCATGGCGACCTGGACCGGCTTGAGCACCTTGATGTAGCGCTTGGGCTGATTGAGGGTCACGAGACCGACGGCATCGATGGCCGCCACGAAGGGCGCCGCGCTGCCGTCCATGATCGGCGTTTCCGGACCGTCGATCTCGACCACGGCGTTGTCGACGCCGAGGCCCGAGAGCGCCGCCAGGACATGTTCGGCGGTCGACACCAGCGGGCCCGATTCGTCGCCGAGCACGGTGGCGAATTCGGTCGCGGTGACCGCGCTCATGTCGGCGGGGATCTCGCGATCCGGGCCGCCTTCGATACGCGTGCGGATGAAACGGAAGCCGGTACCAGCGTCAGCCGGATGCAACGTCAACGTCACCGGTAAACCGGAATGCACACCAACACCGCTTAGCGCGGTGTGGTCGCGAAGCGTCGTCTGCCTAGCGACTTTCATACTCCCGTCCCGTACCATCCCCCCAGCCGCGCGTACCAACGGGACGCGGCGGATTAGACGGGCAACGTCGGTCGTGGTCCTGCCATCGGTGAAAGCTGTACATAACCGCGGGCAAGGTATCGGCCGCGTTGTCCCCCGACAAAAACCCCTTAGCTGCAGGTAGCTTACCGGTGGTTCGGCCGAAGTCCAACTCACGCTTTTTTACCGACTGTTACCACCAAGCCGCCGCAATCAAGCCGGCCGGCGGTCGCAAAGCGGGCATTCGGACACGGCGCTCACTGGCTGGGCAAGGGGAATGAGGGGGTCGGCAAGTTCTGCGGCGCCTGTTCCCGGCCCGCAATGGAGGCCGAGGCGTCCGTTGATTCGGTTTTTGATTCAGGGCCTTACAGGAGCACCGCGCGGCCGGTCGGACATGCGGCGGCGGACCGGGCGATCTACGCCGGGTCCGCCGCAACCATGCCGAGCCGCCAGGGTCAGTTCGCCTGCCGGCGCAGGAACGCCGGGATATCGAGCTGGTCTTCCTCGAGCGAGTTATGCACCGGAGCTTGTCGCCCGTGGGGATCGAGCCCCTGGTGAGCAGGCCGCTTGGCATATTCCGACACCGGCTCGGGAGCGCGGGGCATCGCCGGCGCCGGCATGGCCGGGCGAGGCGGCGGGGCCGGGCGTTCCATCGCCCGCTCCATGGGGCGTTCCATTGGCCGTTCCATTGGGCGTTCCATCGGCCGTTCCATGGGCCGCTCCGCCGGGCGCGGCGCCGGGCCCGCGGCCGCAGCGGGACGGACCGGCCGTACGTTGGGCGGCATTTTCTCCGGTTCGTCCTGGTCTTCGCGGCGGCCGAGCCCGACGGCCGCGAGCCGCCGGAGCAGGCTCACCTTGCGCTTCTCCGGATGGTCGGGATCCTCCTCGCCTCGCCTGGCCCGCAGCTCGGCCTGGGCCGGGCGCGGCAGTTCGTCGATCGCCGGCATGCGCCGCGGCCGATTGGTCGTGCGCTCCGGCGCCGGCGGGATGAAGGCGCGCGGTGCCGGCGGCGGCTCGGCCGGCGGCGCCATCTGCTCCGGGAACAGCGACGGTTTCGGCGGGATCGGCCGGATCGTCACGTCCTCCATCATCGGCAGCACCGCCGCTGCCACCGCGGCCTGGGCTGCGGCCTCGATCGATGCCTGGCTCTGCTGCGGCGCCGGCGCGGGCGCCATCGCCGGGCCGGGCGACTGCATTCGCGGCTCGCCCCGCTCGGGCACGAAGCGCGGTTGCTGCTGCTCGGCCCGCAGCTGATCGGCGCGAAGCTTCTGCGTGAGCTCCGCGATGCGCGCCTCGGGGGCCGTGGAGGGCCGCTGCAGGGCGGCCTGGTCGATACCGGTTGCCACCACCGACACGCGGATGATGCCTTCGAGGCTCTCGTCGAAGGTCGCCCCCACGATGATGTTGGCGTCCTGATCCACTTCCTCGCGGATGCGGGTCGCGGCCTCATCGACCTCGTAGAGGGTGAGGTCCTTGCCGCCGGTGATCGAGATCAGCAGACCGCGCGCGCCCTTCATCGAGGCGTCGTCGATCAGCGGATTGGAGATCGCGGCTTCGGCGGCGGAGAGCGCGCGCTTCTCGCCCGAAGCCTCGCCGGTGCCCATCATCGCCTTGCCCATTTCGCGCATCACTGCGCGAACGTCGGCGAAGTCGAGATTGATCAAGCCCTCCTTCACCATCAGGTCGGTGATGCAGGCCACACCCGAATACAGCACCTGATCGGCCATTGCGAAGGCATCGGCAAAGGTCGTCTTCTCGTTCGCCACCCGGAACAGATTCTGGTTCGGGATGATGAGCAGGGTGTCGACCACCTTGTGCAGCTCGGTGATGCCGTTCTCGGCCACGCGCATCCGGCGCATGCCTTCGAAATGGAACGGCTTGGTGATGACGCCGACGGTCAGGATGCCGGCCTCCTTCGCGCAGCGCGCCACCACCGGCGCAGCGCCGGTGCCGGTGCCTCCGCCCATGCCGGCGGTCACGAACACCATGTGCGCGCCCTGGAGGTGATCGCGGATCTCGTCGATCGCCTCCTCGGCCGCGGCGCGCCCGACCTCCGGCTGCGAGCCGGCGCCGAGCCCCTCGGTCACGGCCACGCCCATCTGGATGATGCGCTCGGCCTTGGACATGGTGAGGGCCTGGGCATCGGTGTTGGCGACGACGAAGTCGACGCCCTGCAGCCCGCTCGTGATCATGTTGTTGACGGCGTTGCCGCCGGCACCGCCGGTCCCGAACACGGTGATCCGCGGCTTGAGCTCACGGACGTCGGGAA
>Ga0114129_10011307_pt1 | contig 12717 bp, 12 predicted proteins | sample RhiMetdeltSRZDD1_FD_80071 | JGI IMG/M metagenome (GOLD analysis project Ga0114129, IMG submission 80071) | Populus rhizosphere microbial communities from Tennessee, USA - Rhizosphere MetaG P. deltoides SRZDD1 (version 2) (version 2) | ecosystem: Host-associated > Plants > Roots > Rhizosphere >...
CTCGCGCCTGGGGAGGGTCGCCCGCTTCGGTGCGCTCCTCGAGGAAGCGGAGCTCATGGCATTGCGGCTGGGGGACGAACGTCGCAAAGCGTTGGTGGCGAGCGGGCGCTGTCACTACCTCCTTACCATCGGTAACAACCAGCTGGCGAGCGAGGTCGGCAAACGGGCTGTGATGGTCGCGCGCGACCTGGGAGACCACCAGCTCGAGGGCGAGGCGACGTACTACCGGGCCTTGTCACTGATGGCCCTCGGTCGCTATCGAGAGGCGTCTCGCCCTATCCGCGCGTTAGTCGACGCGTTGGAAAGTGACACTCGGGCTGGCAGCCTACGCCGATGGGGCAGTGGCCATGCCCTGGCCTGCTCGTTTCTTGCCCGGTGTCTCGCCGAGGTTGGGGAATTTTCTGAGGCTCTTCAGTTTGGTGAGCGCGGACTCGCGCGCGCCGAGAAGTTCGGGAATCCGTTTCACGTCGCCACCGCCTGCTTTGGTCTTGGGAGTGCGTATCTGCGCAGAGGGGACTTCGCGAACGCGATCTCGCAGCTCGGCCGAGGACTGCCGCTCATCACGGCGCACGAGATCAATGTCTTCCTGCCGGGCACGAGGGCGGCCCTCGGGCTCGCCCTTGCGCTCTCGGGGCAAGCGACCGAGGGGCTTGCCCTTCTCGACTGTGTGCTGCGACAACCGCGGTTGCTGAACTTCTCTCCTGGTTGCGCCAAGTGGATGGCATACCGAGGCGAAGTGCATCTGCTGTCGGGCCAGGTACCCGAGGCCCGCCTTTGGGCCGAGGCCGCCTTGCTGCATGCGCGGGAACTCGGAGAGCGAGGGCACGAGGCCCTCGCCTTGCGGCTCCTCGGTGACATCAGCGCGCGCGAAGGCCTGACCGGCTTAAATGAAGCCGAGCTTCTGTACGAAGAGGCCCGGGCCCTGGCTGGCGACCTGGACATGAGACCGCTTTCCGCGCTCTGTCACCTGAGCATCGGGGTCTTGCTCAAGGAGCAGAACCGCCCCGAAAAGGCCCGTTGGCACCTGACCGAGTCGGTCGCGATGCTGCAGCAGATGGACCTGGGATCCTGGCTCACGTCGGCGACCGATCATCTGAGCCGGCTGCACGAGCCGAGGACATGACCCGGTACTGCCCGATTGCCGGGAGCCGACCCCTTTTACCCAGGACATCGCCCGACGTTCTACCTGCACCTCTTCGCGACGCTAGTCGCCGCACGGGACGATCATCGGGCTACCAGCACCGCCGCGTCGATGTACTGGAAGCGGATCAGCGAACGGTGTAGCCCCGGCCACTCATGCAGGCGGAGAAGGCGCGGTCGTAGCCTTCCTTGCTCTTGGTGTAGTTGTAGGTGCCGCCTACGCCCGCACCGCCGATGCCGCCCGCTGCCGCGCCGATCGCGAACTGCAGTGCGCTCGGTCTCCGTAATTGTGGGCCTGCCCCCGGCAAGGATCCGCATGCTACGGGCGTCTTTGTCTCACGCTCTCCTTACCGCTCGTTGGTCATCAGCGTCCACTTCTGCCCGCTCTGATCCATGAGCTTCCATATGTTCCCGAGACTATCCAACGCGTACAAGACAGTGACCGTCGTCTCTCTCACCGTTCCCGAATGTAGGTGAAGGGCCACCGAAGACATCTGAATAAACTGGGCATCAACCATGGAGACCTCCCGCAATCATTCCAGCCGATCCGTTCACGGCACGCCGAGCGCCAGCGTGATCCTCGGCTTTCTCCCCACGCTCATCGACGTGCCGATGATCGTTAGGACGTTCGGCCCGGGCTGGCGATCGCAAGACGAAGCTCTTCTATCGAGAATGGCTTCCGTAGAACCGGCGCACCCACGTCCGTCAGGAATGGGGCATACTCGTGGACTTCTGCGTGCGCGGTCATGAAGATAATCCGTAAACCAGCTCCCGGATATCGACTCTGGATCTCTCGATAGAAGGCCGGGCCGTTCATCGCAGGCATGCGAAGGGCGCACAGGATCACGTCATAGGGGGATCGAGGGAAGCGCTCGATCGCCTCTTGGCCGTTCGCGGCCTCGTCAGGCATGTAGCCTATCCGCTTCACCATGCCCACGATGGACTCGCGGAGCGCTGGATCACCTTCGATCACCAGGACCCGTGGCTCTTTGTGGCAGTGCACATGGGTATCGCCGGCGGGAGTGCGGTAACGTGCCGCGTGTTCTTCAATGGGTTTACCGCATGCGCGGCAGATTGATGTCTCGTCGGAGGGCATCGCGTTAAGCGTTCTCCTCATGCACGTGATGTAGCGGCTTCAGGTCGACTATAGCGTGTCTCGGCTACCCCTTTTGGGCTCTTCAGGTGTAGGCTTCCAGTGCGAGAGGAATTGGAGGATGCGGCCATGACAAGACCACACCGGATCATCCTGGGGGCGGTGCTGCTTATCCTTGGCGGCACGCACGGCGCGCTGGCCACAATCAGTCCGTCTGGCATCGACGCGCGGCTCCGGTTGGATTGGGAGGTCGGCCAGACGCGCGGTGGACGCCCCGAGGTCCAAGGCTACGTTATCAACGACTACATGCGGCCAGCGATGAGTGTACGGCTGCTCGTTGAGACGCTCGACAGCAATGGCCAAGTCACTGACCGTGCCTACGGCTTCGTGGTCGGTGCTGTCCCAGCATTGAGTCGCGCTCCTTTCATTGTTGCCCTAAAGACAGGCGGCGCGAGCTACCGGATCAGCATCACCGATTTCACTTGGAAGGACGGCGGCTCCGGGTAGGACTCTCACTTCTTGCGAACCTCCTCTGTGGTGACTGTCGTCACCCGGCCCTGATAGTCGGACCCCGTTAGCCAGCGCACCTTGTAGCGGCCACCCCCCAGGACCGTGATGATTTCGCCCTCGACGTGCTCCTGGCTCTGGCGGAGCACGACAACATCGCCGGCTCGCAACTGGGGCCGCGGCGGTGGCGAGGGCTTCGCCATGATCGGCGCTCTCCTCAATGTCTCAACGGGCCGGGGCTAGCTCCCGCCCGATGACCCGCGTGGCCGACACTTCCGCCCAGGTGTAGTACCAGCCTTCGTAGATCAGGACCTGGAGCGAGCTGCTCGCTTTCTCGTAGACCTGCGTGGTCCCTCTATCGGTAGTCGTTGTCGAGAGGTGACGCCAGCCATTGGCCTCCAGCGTGCTCCGGAACGCGAGGGCGAGGCTGTCCGGCGTGATCCGTCCTTTGTAGAAGAGCCGCGCGGCTTTGATCGTCGGGGACTCGATGACGGTGGATCGACTCCAGTCAAGCTCGAGACCCTTCGGGACCGGAATATCCTCGAACTCGCTGCGCTGGGCTCGGGGCGGCGAGGACGCGCACGCGCTCAGCGTGAATACAATCGCCATCCAGATGAGGAGCTGTCGCATCCGGGGATCCCTCCTCGAGGGAGCATCCTACCAGGCGGGGCCCGCTCCCGCTGGAGTGTGTGGATCAGGTAGTGGCAGAAATAGGCACCACTGATGTGGAAACAGCCCGGCGCCATTGTCGCGGAACGAAGGACTTACGGAAGCTTATGGGCAACATCATCGGCGGGCGGCCGCGACGAGATTGGCGGCCAGGGCAGGGTTGGATCCGAAGTGAAGGTGGATGTAGCATTGGCACGAAGAGGCACCCTATGCCCCGGACCCTCCGGCCCCGCCTTCGTCGGCGGGGCGTTCCTGGGCGCCGCGCTTGCGGCCCCATATTACCCTTACCCGTACCCTATGTGGTTGAGGTGGCGCCGACCCATGAGCCTGCTCCCGTCCATCAGGCGCCGGCCTTCGTGGCCCAAGCAGTCCAGCGGGGGGTCTGCTACGTCGGCGGCTGCTACCACCTCGCGGGCGACCGCGTCACGACGGCCTATCAAGGGGTCTGGGTGCCGTCCGTGCCAGTGCTTCCCCCGGGCCCACCGACTCGCTGAGAGACCCGCCCCCATCGGGCGGACCAAGGAGGACCTCATGGAACCCATCGCGCAGATCCGACGGCCAAGCGTGTTGATGCGCACGTTCTTCAAGATCGGTGAGCGGATGTTCGGCCAGGTGCCGACCCCGGAGCGGCTCATGGCGCACCGGCCACCACTCATGCTCGGGATCGGCGGCCTCTACGGCGCCATCGAGTGGTTCGGGAAGATCGACAGCCAGCTTCGCGCGCTGCTCAACGTGCAGGTCGCCGCGCTCTATCGCGCGCCGTATTGAATGGACATCCGTCACGCCGTCGGCGTGAGGAAGGGTGTCTCGGCGGAGAAGCTCACCGACATCCTCGGGTACCGCGAGAGCCCGCGCTACAGTGAGCGCGAGCGGGCGGCGCTCGACTTCTGCGAGCGGATCACCCGCGACGACCTGGACGTATCGGAGGAGTGCCTCGCACGGCTGCGCGAGCATTTCACGGAACCAGAGGTCGTGGAGCTCACGTTCATCATCGGATACCAGACCTTTGCGAGCAAATTTGCGAAGGCGATGAGGCTGGAGCCGCAAGGCTTTTCTTCCTGATCGTGGGTGCCGCCCGTGCCGGTCGTCTGGGGAACTCACGGCTCGAGGTGGTCAGACGGGTTCACGGACGTTCCGGCCGGCTGTCGAGCACCTCCCGGACGCTCCGTGCCAGCTGTTCGGGCAGGAACGGCTTGGTGAGGAGCGTGCTCCCGGGACCCTCCACGCCATGCCGACGAAGAGCATCGGCGGTGTAGCCTGACAGGTACAACACCTTCACACCTGGACAGACCCCCTTGATCGATTCCGCGAGCTGGGGGCCGCTCATTCCCGGCATCACGACATCAGTGACCAGGAGACTGACTGGCACTGTACTGGTCACGCACAACTCCTTGGCGCCCGCCGGATCCGCCGACTCCAGCACCGCGTAGCCGGACGCCATCAGAATCTCGTGAACGAGTGTGCGCACCTCCTCGTCATCCTCCACCACCAGCACGGCTTCGGTTCCCCGAGGTGCGGTTGGTGCGGCCGGTACTGGCACGACGATCTCGGGTGCCGCCTCAGCCCTCGGGAGGAGGATCCTGAAGGTTGTGCCCTGACCGACGATGCTGTCGACGAGGACCAAGCCACCATGCTGGCTGACGATCCCGTGGACGGTCGATAGGCCGAGCCCCGTGCCCCGGTTGAGCTCCTTGGTGGTGAAGAATGGCTCGAAGATCCGCGCCTGGGTTTCTGGGTCCATGCCGGCCCCGGTATCGGCCACCTCGAGCATCACGTAGGCTTCTCCCGAGGCCGTACTGGGTAGATTCACGGCCGGGTCACCGCGGAGGATGTTCGACGCCTCGAGGGTGAGCCGCCCACCGTCCGGCATGGCATCCCGCGCATTCACGGTGAGATTGAAGATGACCTGTTCGAGTTGCGCCGGGTCCGCCAGCACGGACCACAATGGTCCGCCTTGAACGATCTTGAACTCGACGTCTTCGCCGACCAAGCGCTCGAGCATTGGGCCCAGACCCACGAGCACGCCGTGGAGATCCACGACACGGGGTTGAATGGTCTGCTTCCGGCTGAAGGCCAGCAGTTGCCGGGTCAGTGCGGCGGCCCGATCCGCCGCGGCTTTGATCGACTCGAGTGCCTGATGCGCCGGATGGCCTCCCGACACCTGCGTCAGCCCGATCATGGCGCGGCCCATGATGATGGTCAGGAGATTGTTGAAGTCGTGGGCGACGCCGCCCGCCAACCGCCCGATCGCCTCCATCTTGTGCGACTGCGCGAGCTCCGCCTGGGTGCCGGACAACTCTCGGTAGGATCGCTCGATTTCCTCGTACAAGCGGGCGTTTTCCAGGGCGACGGCTGCCTGTGACGCCAAGGACGCGGCCAGCTCCTGGTAGCGCTCGGGGAATGGCAGGACTTCGTACTTGATGGCCTCGAGAGAGGCAAACGGCCGCCCCGCCACCTGCTTGCAGTTGAGGAGCTCGAGTACGCCGATGATCTTTCCCGCCGGGGTCTTCATCGGGACCACCAGCATCGTCACCGTCCGATAGCCGGTCCGTACGTCAAAGGATGCATCCATCCGGCAAGGCGCCTCGGGCGAACGGTCGTAGGCATCATCGATCCGCTGGACCTCGCCGGACAGCGCCACGTAGCCCGCGACGCTGTCCGCGCTGATCGGCAACGTCGCTTCGCTGAGGGCCACCCGAATGGTGTCGTTCTGGGCCAGCTTGAACCGGAGGTGCGGGCTGGCGCCGGGTTGGGGCTCGACCACGTAGAGGGAACCCGCATCACTGCGGGTGATCTCGCGGGCCTTGGTCAGAATGAGCGCGAGGAGCGTGTCCGAATCGCGCTCGGCCGACAAGCGGATGCCGATCGCGTTGAGGTCTCTGAGCTGTTTGCTCATCTGGCGGGCTTCCATATCGACCCGCGCCCACTCGCACGCCTCGTGGAGCACCGTCGCCAATGTGAGTGGCGCGACCGATGGACTCAGATAGGCGTGACACCGGGAGCCCGATGCCAGGTGGGGCGCGTCGTCATCGACCAAGGCGACCACCGGCAGGCCCGCATCGTGGGCGGCGGGGACGGCCGCCATGTCGGAAGGGTCGCCAGTCAAGTCGACGAGGAGCACTCCGGGCTCTTCCTGGCACAGGGACAGCGTGCGGGGTGAAAAGCAGCGGCGCGTGAAGTGCTTCGGCAAGCGATCGAGATGCGAAACCGCGCGTGAACCGGGCCGGTACCAGACACTGTGGCACGGCCGTCGGAGGGGATCCCGAATCGGCTCGGCGGTCGTGAGCAGCGTGCGGTCCAGGCTGTCGTGGGTGGTGGGGGTAGGCTTGGACATGCCTACTTCCCCGTGAGGAGTTCGGTCGGGACGTTGATTGGAAGAAGGTTGCTCACGCCAGCTCCGGAGAGGGTTCCGTTCACGGCGGCCGCCCCCGTCACACCGCCGAGCCCGCTGCCATTGGCAAGGCCGGAGGTGCGGCCTGAGGTAGTGGCGGCGCGGTCGACCGTATCGCGGATCGGGCCCCTCGGGAGTGCTCCGGTGGCGAGCGTCTGCTGCTGGGCCACAAGGGCGCTGAGGAACGCCGCGGGAGGGCCTGGGCGCGACAGCTCGTTGGCGGTCAGGCCGCTCGTGGCGACCGCTACCGCCTCGGATGAGAGCGACCGTACGCTGCCGAGTGTATTGCCCGAGACCTCGACGGCCTGAAGACTCTTGAGGTGGACCGGAGGGGCCGTCGGATCGTTCCGCAATGACACGTCGACACTGCCATGGAGCAGGTAGACCTTGGTCGTGATGGCGGCCGGGCTCGAGGCGGGCTGCGCCCCGGACACCGCAGGGACAATCTCGACGACGAGTACGGTCCCGCGGACCGCTATCACGACGTTCGGCGTCTGGAGCTCCATGACCTCTCCCGGTCTCATGCGTTGCCGGGCGACCGCCAGCCCGACCTTGCCCGACTGGAGATCTGTCGTCGCGCGCGCGGCCCCTTCCGTGATCGCGAGCACGGAGAGCTCGCGGACCGTGAGCAGGGCCCGGTTGCCAAGGAGCACATGGACCAACGAATGTTCCCGGGTCGTGATCCGGTCACGCAGGAGCACGTCATCACGCGTCCTGAGGGCGAGTGGCTGCGTGAGCGTGACCCGCGCGACCGTAGCCTCGCCCCTCAGCGTGGTCACGACCCCCACGCTCCCGGCCCCTTCCGCTGCGGCATGGCGTGGCACACCGAGCGCGACAGCGAACAGCGCGAATGCTCCGATCGCACACCTTGCGTCCACTGGATCCTCCTCCAGCCCGACCGCACCACAACCAGGCGCGGTCCAGCAGTCTGACTGTGAATGCCCAGTTGTCAGCTGGGCAAGGGATGTGCCAGTCCGTCAGCGTGCGAGCAAAGTCCTCGAAAGACTTTCGATGTTTTCTCGCTGACACTCCGGAGAGGCCGGTGGATTGGCAAAAAGTTACAAGCGCGCTATAGGCTATCCGCTAGAGATCTAACGGAGCCCCTATGGCCGGACGACCATAGCTTGGCAGCGCGCACCGGCACCTTCTGACCGGGATCACAGCTAAGGTGTTGTCCCTTACTGGAACCCTTGCCGAGACTGACATTGTGACCCGCTTCGCGGTAATCCCACCCCCGCTGAAGGTGAAGTTCCAATCCTTCTCGTACGCGCGTGTGCTAGAAAGATGCATCGTGCGTAAGCGAAAGATGCACCTCGCGCAATTCCTCTGCCATGGCCCGACGTATCACAGTCTCGCCATGTGGCGGCATCCCCGCACCGCGGAGGCTGGTTTCGACTGGGCGAGGCCGGAGCTCTATCAGCACATCGCGCGGGTCTGCGAGCGCGGCAAGTTCGACATGGTCTTTTTCGCCGACCTGAACTATATCTCCGACACGTATCGCGGGACGATGGACCCGGCGATCCGGCACGCGACCCAGGCGCCCGAGCACGACCCGATCCCGCTGCTGTCGTTCATGGCCGCGGTCACCACGCGCATCGGTCTCGGAGCGACGTTCTCGATCAGCCACTCGCACCCGTTCTACGCCGCGCGCATGTGGGCGACGCTGGATCACCTGACACGGGGCCGCGCCGCCTGGAACGTGGTGACGTCACTGAACCACAATCAATCCGCGAACTACGGAGAGGAGCGCCAGTCGGCCGACGAGCGCTACGACCGCGCACACGAGTTCATCGAGGTCTGCCGCAAGCTCTGGGATAGCTGGGATCCGGACGCGGTCGTGATGGACCGCGCGGCGGGCGTGTTCGCTGATCCTACCAAAGTGCACCGCATCGAGCACGAGGGCCGGTTCTTCAGGTCGCGCGGCCCGCTCAACGTGGTGCGTTCCCCGCAGTGCGGCCCGGCAATCCTGCAGGCGGGGACGTCGCCCAAGGGGCGGACGTTCGCGGCGCGGTACGCGGATGCGATCTTCGCGATCCAGCCGAATATCGCGGGGGCCAAGGCGTATTACGACGACATCAAGAGCGGCACCGTGAGCGAAGGGCGCACGCCCGAAGCGTGCCGGATCCTGTTCGGCATCCAGCCGATCCTCGGCGCAACGGAGGACGAGGCGCGCGAGAAGCAGTCGCTGCACAACAGCCTCGTGCCGCTCGAGGGCGGCATGGCGATTCTCTCGGGCCACCTCGACTTCGATCTGTCGACGCTGTCGCTCGACGAGGTGATGGCCAGACGCACCGAGCCGCAGCTGCAGCGCATGCAGACGCGGTATCGAACGTTGACAGGTGAGCTGCTCACGCTGCGCGAGGTGGCGCAGCGCCACGGACAGAGCGTAGGGCTGGTCCAGATGGTGGGCACGCCAGCGCAGGTGGCCGACCAGATGGAAGATTACTTCGACAAGGTGGGCGGTGACGGGTTCATGCTGTCGCCGATCTATTCACCGGGGGCCATCGAGGAGTTCGTTGATCTCGTGGTGCCGGAACTGCAACGGCGCGGCCGGTACCGCCAGGACTACACGGGGACGACCCAGCGCGATCATTTGATGCAGGAGGACTGACACCAACCCGAACGGTGTGGTCGGTGGGTTGTGTAGTTGCGCTCAACACCGTGACTCCACCCAGCGCGCGGAAGAGGTGCCAGTACGTACTCCTGGCTCTGGCGGAGCAGGCGGCTGAGCGCCTCTGGTGAGACGGAGAATTCAGATTCGTGAGGAGCCTGGCATGACCGCGCAGTCACCACCCCGAACGGCAAGGCCCTTGACAACGGTCCCGGCGAGACCAAAGCTACCCCCGCGGTACGGTCGTCCAGATCGCGGGCCCTAACCCCTAAATAAGAGGAGAAGACCCATGGCCCGGACCTCACGATGGCTCCCGTGGCTCTCCCTGGCCGCGTTCGCCCTAAGCCTAGGGGTGCTGGCCGATCCCGCGCTTGCCAAGACGGTCCGGATCCCCAAGACGGGGGCCAAGTGCGGCGACGATCAGGCCTGCCACAACCGCTGGCATCCCGCCATCAAGCCGGCCGCCACGGCTGACCCCGGCGACACCGTCGTGTTCGGCACGCGTGACGCCTTCGACCACGCGTTCACCCGCAGCTCCGTGCCCACCGACGTGGCGGCCGCGAACCTCAACCTCGTGCACCCGCTGACGGGGCCGCTGTTCGTGAACGGCGCCGAGCCAGGCGATGTGCTCGCGGTGACGATCGGGGACATCGTGCCTGACAAGTTCGGCAACACGGTCATCGTCCCCGGCTTCGGCTTCCTGCGGGATCTCTTCCCGAACCCCCATATTGTGCGGTGGGATCTCACCCGCTCCGCGGCCACGTCGCCGGACATGCCCGGCGTGAAGGTGCGGTTCAACGGGTTCACGGGCACGATCGGTACCGCGCCCGGCCCCAAGGAAACCGACGTCATGTTCCAGCGCGAGGACGCCCTCATGAAGGCGGGCGGTTTCGTGCTGCCGCCCGAGCCGAAGGATGCGCTACCGAAGGACGTGTGCGGCCCCACTGGGAGTGGCAAGGACCGTTGCCTGCGCACGATCCCGCCGCGGGAGAACGGCGGCAACATGGACGTCAAGCAGATGGTGAAGGGCACGACGCTGCTCCTGCCTTGCTTCGTGAAGGGGTGTCTGCTTTCGATCGGTGACGTGCACTTCGCCCAGGGGGACGGCGAGGTGTCCGGTACCGCGATCGAGATGGACGCCACCGTGAGCGTGAAGGTCGAGGTCCGCAAGGGGCTGGCCGCGTTCGTGCGGCAGCCGCACTTCGAGGGGGGCGACCAGCTCAAGCGGCTCGAGCCGGCCAAGTTCTACGCGACGGTGGGCTTCCCGATCAAAGAAGGTGGCAAGGTGACGCCGTACCACCAGTACCTCGACGGCGTGCGAATCGGTCCGCTCATGAACCTATCGGAGGACGTCACCCTCGCCGCGCGCGACTCACTCCTGCAGATGATCGAATGGCTTGTGCGCGAAAAGAAGCTCTCCCGCGAGCAGGCATACGTCCTCTGCAGCGTGGCCGTCGATCTGAGAATCTCGAACCTGGTCGACGTGCCAAACTTCGCCGTTACCGGCATTCTCGACCTGGGCGTCTTCGACAAGTAGGCGGGCGGCGCGGTGGACCGCCGGACGTTCGTGCGGTTGCTCGGCGTCGTGGGAGCGGCGTGCGGCGTGATGGGCCACTCGCCGTATCGCCAGTGGCAGGTCTACCGCAAGTCCAGGCTGATCATCGTGACCAGCGCGGCGGAGCCCGCGTCGTATCCGCTGGGGGAGGCCGTCGCGACCCTGCTCGCCCGACACCTGCCCGAAAGCCGTGCGCTGGCGACGCGCGCGGGCGATTCGCTCGAGATCGTGAAGCTCCTGGCCAGCAACCAGCTCGATCTCGCCATCCTCACCGCGCAGGACGCCCGGGACGCCCACGAGGGACGCGGTCGCTTCGCGTCGGAAGGCACGTTGCCTCTGCGGGCTCTCGCCGTACTCGGTCCCTATCTGCTCGTCTGTCGCGAGAACTTCCCGGTCGCGACGGCCCAGGCCCTCGCCGGGGCGCTCATCGAGCACTGGCGGGCGGAGGCACCGGCGGCCTTCGACGGGGTGCCGCGGGCGACGATTCCCTTCCACGCCGGAGTACCGCCGGCCTTTCCGGAGGTGGCCGTCAAGGTCGTGGACGCCTTCTCGGCGGAGACCGGCGTCCGCAACGTGCGCATCGACATCCGGCGGCGCGACATGGCGCCCGAGGCCGACGTCACGCTCGTGGGCGTGCTGGGTATGGACATCAAGCCCGCGGACGGCGCGGCGTGGTACTCGATCCGGCTGCTCTTCGGGCGGCACCACGGCCGGTGGAGCTTCCTCAAGGCGTACCACGAGCTGCCCGCCCAGGGCCCGGAGTGGACGGAAGCGGGCGGGTGGTATCGCGCGGTGGCCGAGCGCGCGCTCGGGCCGTGAAGCTCCTGCTCGCGACCGTCCTCGCCTGGCTGGCGCCGGTCTCCGCCGCCGCCCATCCCGCCCAGGTCGCGCACGCGCGGATCGCCATCGAGGAACGAGCGGTCCAGATCGCGCTCAGCATGAACCTCTTCGAGCTGGACCTCGTGCTGTCGCTGGATCGGGATGTCGACGGCGCGGTGAGCGCTCCGGAGGTCGAGGCGCGGCGCGCCGACATCATCGAGTATTTGCGTGGCAAGGCCGGCGTGTCGGTATCTGGACGCGAGCTGCCCATGGAGCTGGTGGCGCTCGGAATCGGGCGGAGCGGCGACGGCAGGGCGGTGGTCGAGACGACGCTCGCGTTCCGGTCCGACCATGCGCTGCGCGACATCGCCATCCAGTGCGAGCCGCTCACGGAGCTGGGCGCCGATCACACGACCCTCGCCCGGATCGATACCCGGGAAGGGAGCCGGCAGTTCCTCTTTCGGCCGGGCGTGACGTACCGGCAGGCGCCCGGACCGCTCGCCCAGGCCCTCGAGTTCCTGAAGCTCGGCATCGTGCACATCTTCGTCGGCTACGACCACATCGCCTTCCTGCTCGGTCTCCTGCTCGCGGGAGGCTCGACGCTCACCATCGTCAAGATCGTCACCGCATTCACGGCCGCCCATAGCGTCACGTTGTCCCTGGCCGCCCTCGAGATCGTGACGCTCAGCCCGGTCGTCGTCGAGGCGGGGATCGCGCTCAGTATCATCTACGTCGCCACCGAGAACCTTTTTACGCGGAGACCCCAGGGCCGCTGGATCGTCAGCTTCCTCTTCGGCCTCGTCCACGGCTTCGGGTTCGCGGGCGTGCTGAAGGAGCTGGCGCTGCCTTCTTCCGCCCTCGTCGCGTCGCTCATCACCTTCAACGTGGGTGTCGAGATCGCGCAGGTCGCGATCGTGGCCCTCGTGGTTCCC
>Ga0114129_10011312_pt1 | contig 12715 bp, 9 predicted proteins | sample RhiMetdeltSRZDD1_FD_80071 | JGI IMG/M metagenome (GOLD analysis project Ga0114129, IMG submission 80071) | Populus rhizosphere microbial communities from Tennessee, USA - Rhizosphere MetaG P. deltoides SRZDD1 (version 2) (version 2) | ecosystem: Host-associated > Plants > Roots > Rhizosphere >...
CCCGAAGTGGTGTTCGCGCCGCTCCAGATCTTGACTGTGACGGTCGCGGAGTCGCCGGTCGAGCTGCCCGCCGCGCCGGCCAGCGAGGGGGTCGTGTCGTTCGTGAAGGCGCCCGCCGACGGAGTTGTCACCGTCACGGCCGGCGCCGACGTGTCGACACGGAAGGTGTTGGCCGAGCTCACGCCGGTGTTGAGGGCGTCGTCCGACTGCTCGGCTCGCGCGGTGTACGTGCCCTGCGCGAGGGCTGGGGCGGTGGTCGACCAGGAACCGCCGGAGCGGGTCGTCGTGAGCGTGTGGAGCGGCGTGCCCGAGGCGACCGTGCCGCTCCAGATCTTCACCGTCACGGTCGCCGAGTCGCCCGCTGCGTTGCCGGCGCCGCCCGACAGCGCCGGCGTGGTGTCGTTGGTCGCCGAGCCGTTGGCGGGGCTGGCGAGCGAGACGTTGGGTGGAGTGGTATCGCTGGACGTCGAGCACTGCGCCGTGCGCGTGTCGGTGCCCCACGACTGGAGCGAGCCCCCGTCCGCGGCGACGAAGTCCTGCACCCGGAGCGTCCATGTTCCCTGCTGCTGCTTTCCGTCGAACCGGGACAGCTGATCCGCGCTCGGCCGGAAGCTGCCGGTGTACGGAGGGCTCCCGGCGTTGAGGCTCGTGGACGCCTCGTCGTCGAAGACGGTGTTCACGAAGTTGTTGCCGCTGTTGTCGAGGCCGCCGGGCCGGTCGGTCAGCACGACGCTCGTTGCGTCGGGCGAGCTGAGCGAGATCCGCAGGTCGCCGACCCAGGTGTGCGTGAGGCTGCCGATGCGGACGTTCAGGTCCTTGATCAGCCCCGGCGAGGCGACGTTCAGCGTCGAAGTGACCGTCGACGTGCGGTTGTTCGGGATGGCCTTCGGGACGTCGGCGCTGTTGCCCGACACGGGTGGGGAGGCCGCACCGGTCGGCACGCTGATCGGCACGGCGAACCCGCCCTGCGCGGTCGTGACGTCGAGCGTCATGTCGATGTCGGCGCCGCACGGCACCGACCCGCCGACAGTCGCGGCTAGCGCGTCGCTGTTGGCGCCGTTCGCGCCGGCGGACATGTTCGGGAACGCGGCCGTGCCGTCCGTAACGCTGACGCCCGCGGTGCTGGCGCTGAGCGATCCTGAGACCGACGTGGCTGCGGCGGTGCCGCTGTTTCGCAGCGTCTCCTGAAGCGAGAAGGGCTCGCCGGGCTCCACGACCCCGTCGCCGTCACCGGCTGCGTCGTCCGCGGACGCCGCCTCGTGTACGAGGAGCGGCGCTGCCTGCTCGCTGCCGTTCGAGACGACGAGAGCAAAATCCTGGTCGGTGGCGTCCCCCGCTCCCGGCACGCCGTCGGCGGCGAGGTTGGCCGCGGCCACGCGAACGTCGATCGGGCCGCTGGTCCCGGCCGGCAGGTAGACGTTCTCGACGTTGTTGCGGGGATCCGCCGTCCCGCCCACCACCGACTGGCCGCCGGACAGCACATTGCCCTTGTAGGTGTTGCCGCCGGCCTCGACGACGAGGTTCAGGTCGTTCACGAACGTGTTCCCCACGGTCGGCCCCGGGGCGTCGGTCCACGCCAGCGTGACCTTGACCGGCTTCGACCCGTCCGCCACGGCGTAGGTTCGCTGCAGCTCCTCGCCGCTCTCGCGCAGGATGACGGTCTGGTCCCTGAACGAGCGCGTCGTCGAGTCGAGCGTCGAGCCGAGGTTGATTCGGCCCCAGCCCTGGTCGCCGTTCGGGACGTTCGCGGTGGTCCCGCCCTTCCCGTTCGAGCCGCCCGCCACGTCGGTGGCCGAGTTCACCATGATCGCCTTCGTCATGGCAGGCGACGGCGGAGTGCTGCCGCCGCCGTGCTCGCGCCGGTACCAGTCGCGCACCAGCGCCGCCATGCCGCTCGCCTCGGGAGTGGCCTGCGACGTCCCGGACACCAGCGAGTAGAGCGTGTTCCCGCTCGGGAATTGCGGGTTGCAGGTCCCGCTGCCGTTGTAATCCCCGCCAACCTGAGGCGAGGCGCCAGTCACATGCGTGCCCGGCGCGATCAGGTCCGGCTTCGTACGCTGGTCGTCGGTCGGCCCACGGCTCGAGAAGTCGATGATGTCGTTGGCACTGTTCGCCTCCGCGTCGGTCACCAGGCAGCCGTCGGTTCCGGCCAGCCGGACGTTCTCCGACGCCCCGACGGCGATCACGTTCTTCGCGGTGCCCGGCGAGCCGATCGTGTTCACCCCGGAGCCCGCGTTGCCCGCGGCGAACACCTCGACCATCTGCTGGTTGCCGGCGACCGACGGCTGCGCGTCACGAACCAGCCAGTCGTACTCCTGCGAGTCGCTGTCGTACGCGCCGGCGGTGTCGGATCCCCACGAATTGTTCGACACGCGCGCGCCGGCCGCATACGCGGCCGCGGTGAGGTTCGTGAGACTGCCGGCGACGTCGAAGACGCCGTCGCTGCAGCGGAAGATCTTCGACGCCCCGAGCTTCGCCCGCGGTGCGATTCCGAGGCCGTAATTGAAGCCGCTCGAGTCCTCCACCGCTGTCGATCCGCTCGAGCCGGTCGCGTCGTTGTAGCCGGCGGCGATCGAAGCGACGTTCGTACCGTGCCCGCCGCAGTCGCGGGCATTCGAGTCACCCGTGTGGTTGTGCTGGTAGGCGATCCGTGTCGGGTTGGACGCGCTGCCGGACTCGTAGAGGTCCGGATGCGATCCCGAGGGGGGCGGGAGGATCCCCTTGTCGATTCCCTCGTCGGTGATGTCGATCGCGAAGTCGAACAGCGCCGAGCCGAAGCCCTCGCCCGCCAGGAAACTCAGGTAGCCGGGACCCGACGGGACCGTGCCCGAGAGGTTCGCGGCCACGATCTGCGCGGCGCGCTCATCGCGCAACTCGGGCACGACATAGGGCTCGATCGCCACGATGCCCGGATCGGCCGCGAGCCTTGCGACGCTCGCGCCCGCGAGCTCGACGAACTGCGTTCGGAGCGAGCCGACCGCGGACGCCGGTCGCAGCGGCCGCCCGAGCCGCCCGACCGCTCCGCGCGCGGCCTCCCCGTCGGCTCCCGACAGCGTCTGAACCGCGAGGCTCTGGCGCCGAGCCGTGTCCACGCCGACGTCGAGCTTGTCCTCCGGCTCGAACGGGATCGCGGCGCGCAGCGCCGCGTCCCGGCCGGCGAGCTCGCCGAGCTGCTCGAGCTCGGCCGCGTCACCATGGACGAGGTATGAGTTCTGCGCCGAGTATCCGACGACGCGCACACCAGTCCCGCGAACGCGCGCGAGCCAGGCGTCCTTGACCGGTCCAACGAACTGGATCAGCGCCAGCCCGCGCGCCCGCGGGTGCGTCCCGCGGCCGACGAGGCGCGGGCGCTCGCGCGCTGGGTCGACGCGGCGACCGCGAAGCCGCACCACGCGCATGTCGTCGCGGACGTCGGCGCCGGCCCGAATCAGCATGCGCGCGCCCTCGCCGCTCGCCTCCACGAGCGTGAACGACTCGTAGCGGGCGATCACGCGAGCCGGTGAGCGCCCGAGAGCCGACGTGGCCGCGGGCGTATCCGGCACCACGAGCAGATGCGGAGTGCCGTCGCGCACGTCGCCAGCCGCCGTCAGCGCGGCCGCGAGCACGAGGCCGACGCTCACCGCCGTGAACCAGATAAGAGAACTTAGACGCTGACGCATTCGAGGCCATGCCGACCCGAAGCGTCGGCTACGAAGGTAATCGTAGGCGCGAACACGCCAGCCGACCATTGGTTTCGAGTCCTACTCAGGTCGGAGGCGGGGCACGAGGGGGTGCAGTACGTTCAGCACATGAGTCGGCTCTGGTCGCTGTGGCGTACCTACGGGTTCGACCTGCTGATCGTGGTCGGAGCGGCCGCGGGCGCCCTCGACGTTGCCCTCAGGGACGACTCCCCCGACGCGCCCACGACGACCCTCTGGTTCGCCGTGCCCGCCGCGGCGGTCGTCGTACTGCTCCTGCTCGGGCGGCGCCGCTTCCCCTTCGCAGCGCCCGCGTCGGTGTGGGTGTTTGCCGCGACCGTCTCGATCATCGACGGGCGGTTGATCGTGTTCGCGGTGAGCGCCTCTCTCGCCGGCATCGCCGCCTCGTTCCTGCTCGGGAACCTCCGCGACGCCTTCCAGGCACGGCTCGGCCTGGCGATCGTGGTCGGCGGGGCGGCGATCGTGATCTACAACGACCCGGACCACTCCACCGGTGACCTCGTCTTCACTCCACTCCTGTTCGCGATCGCCTGGCTCGCGGGCTTCGCCCTGCGCGAGCGGGCCGAGCAGGCCGAGGCGGCAGAGGAACGAGCCCTGCACGCCGAGCGGGAGCGCGAGGCGGCCGCGCGCGTCGCGGTCGCCGAGGAACGCACCCGCATCGCCCGCGAGCTGCACGACATCGTCGCGCACGCCGTCAGCGTGATGGTCCTTCAGGTCGGCGCCGTGCGGCACAAGCTGCCCGAAACGCTCCCAGAGGGCAGGGAGGCGCTAGAGGGTGTCGAGCAGACCGGCCGCACCGCGCTCGCGGAGATGCGGCAGCTGCTCGGCGCGATGCGCGACGAAGGCGAGGGCCTGGCGCGTGTGCCACAGCCGGGGCTCGGCAACGTGGACGCCCTCGTCGAGCAGGTCGGCCGCGCCGGCCTTCCGGTAAATCTCCGCGTGGACGGCGAGCCCTACCCGCTGCCGCGTGGCCTCGACCTGTCTGCCTACCGGATCGTCCAGGAGGGCCTGACCAACGCGCTCAAGCACGCGCGCGCGAGCCACGCCGAGGTGCTGGTGAGCTACGGCTCCGACGAGCTCGCCATCGAGGTCCGTGACGACGGCAACGGCGCGGCGCCGAAGAACGGCGATGGCCACGGTCACGGGCTCGTCGGCATCCGCGAGCGCGTGAAGGTATACGGCGGCGAGATGACCGCGGGTGCAGCGAGCGGGGGCGGTTTCGTGCTCAGCGCGCGCCTTCCGCTCCGGAGCGAGGGCCGATGAGCATCCGCGTCCTGATCGCCGACGACCAGTCGATGGTGCGCGCCGGCTTCCGCATGCTGCTGGGGGGCGAGGAGGACATCGAGGTGGTGGCCGAGGCGAGCGACGGACTCGAGGCCGTGAGCAAGGCCGCGCGCTTTCATCCGACCATCGTCCTGATGGACATCCGCATGCCCGAGCTGGACGGACTCGAGGCCACGCGACGCATCCTCGCGGCCGATCCCAGCGCCCGAGTCCTGATCCTCACGACCTTCGACCTCGACGAGTACGTGTACGAGGGACTGAGAGCGGGCGCCAGCGGCTTCGTCCTCAAGGACGAGCCGCCCGAGCAGCTCATCGCCGCGGTGCGCACGGTGGCCGGCGGAGACGCGCTCCTCTCCCCCACCGTCACCAAGCGGGTGATCAAGCAGTTCACGCGCGCCGCGCGGCCCGAGGCCCCGAAGGGGGTCGACGAGCTCACGGCACGCGAGCTCGAGATCCTGCGACTGATCGCCGACGGCCTCTCAAACGGGGAGATCGCGGGGAAGCTCTACATCAGCGAGACCACCGTCAAGACACACGTGACGCACATCCTCCAGAAGCTCGACCTGCGCGACCGCGTGCAGGCGGTGGTGCTCGCGTACCAGACCGGGCTGTTCGAGACAGACGAGAGCTAGGCGACGAAGGCCGCGCTAGTGCATCGTCGGGTCGCCGGAAAGCTCGACGACCCGGCGTGCGAGGGCTCTCATGACCTTCTGCTCGACGCCCGGGTTCTCGCGGACGAGCCGGCGGAAGTCCTGGCCGGTCAGCACGAACACCCGCAGGGGCGTCTTCGCGGTCACCGTCGCCGTGCGCGTCGTGTCCTCGAGCAGGGCGATCTCACCCACGAAGTCGCCGCCTCCGCGTGCGGCCACGCGCTTGCCCTTGCTGGTGATATCCGTCTCGCCCTCGACGATCACGAAGAACTCCTGGCCGGTCTCCCCCTCCCGGCAAAGAACGCCGCCGGTCGGCACCTCGAGGTCTTCGGTCACGCGCGCGAGGTCGGTGAGCTCCCTCTTCGAGAGCCCCTCGAAGAGCGGAGCCCGCTTGAGCGCCTGCACTTTGGTGTCCTGGCTGAAGAGCCGCACGCGGCTACCTTATTCCGGCGCGCTCGCTGAGTCGAGCCGCGAATAGCTGCCACTCGCCCGGGACGCCCTTGAGCTCACGCACGACGCGGTCCTCGAATTCGATGCCCGAGCCCGCGGCGAGGTCACGGACGATCCCCGACACCAGCAGCTCGCATGGCCGGGCCTCCGCGGCGATACGCGCGCCGGTGTGCACCGCGATCCCCTCGACCCTGTCGCCGACGATCTCGACCTCCCCCGTGTGAACGCCCGCCCGGATGTCGAGCCCGAGCTCGGCGACCGTGGCAATGGTGCGATGTGCGCAGGCGATCGCCCGAGCCGGTCCGTCGAAGGTCGCGAACACGCCATCGCCGGTGCTGCGGATCTCCTTGCCGCCGTAGCGGGCGAGCTGAGCGCGGACGGCGGCGTGGTGGGCCTGAAGCAGCTCGCGCCACTGCTCGTCTCCGAGCTCCGCGGCTCGCGACGTCGAGTCCACGATGTCCGTGAACAGAACCGTGGTGAGCACCCGCTCGGGCGCGACATCGACACGGCCCTCGGCGAGGAAGCGCTGCACGTGCTCGAGCACCCGCGGATCCGTCCAGGTGGACACGTCCGGCAGGGTCAGCTCGACCATCTCCGCCTGCGGGATGCGCTCGGCCATGTAGGCGCAGCCGTCCCGCCACTTCTCGTGGTACAGCATCAGCGTCGGCACCGAGATGGCGGGCAGGACCTCGCGGATGTCCGTCTCCATCAGCACCCGCATGAACCACGCCGCCGCGCCGGGACTGGCGGCGAGCCGCTCATGGTTCACGTGCCACTGCTCGAACTCCGGGTCGCCGGCGAAGCTCGGCAGGTAGCGCCGCAGCTCGGCCTTCTGGTATTCACGGGTGCCCCAGTTGAGGCGTGCCTCGCGGACCCGTCTGTGCCACTCCTCGAGGGGCTCGCCAAAGGGGTAACCGGGCACCGAGACGACGCGCGGCCAGGTGTTGTGAAGCACCAGCGCTGCGACTCGCTCCGGATAGGTCGCGGCGAACAACGCGCACAGCTGCCCGCCCGGCGACCCCGCGCCGAGCAGTGCGGCCCGCTCCGAGCCGGCGTCGTCCATGACCGCGCGGATGTCGTCCATGCGCGCTTCGAGGGTCGGCAGCTCCCGGGGCCGGTCGGACAAGCCGGTACCGCGCTTGTCGAACAGGATCAGGCGCGAGAACGACGCGGCCTGGCGACAGAAGTCGACGAATATCGGCTGCTCCCACGCCCAGACCAGATTGACCATGAACGGGACGAACAGCAGGTCCACCGGGCCCTCGCCCACCACCTGGTAGGCGACGCTCACGTCGCCGCTGCGCGCGTAATGGACGTCCGGGGTCTCGATGTTCACCGCGCACACACTAAGCGCGAGCTTGGAGCGAGGTCCGCGAGCCAGTAGCTACCGCTGCAACACGACGGCCTCGCCGCCGGCCGTGGTAATCCACAGCTCGTCGGCGACCGAGGCGATTCCGGCGGCGCCGAAGGCATCGAGCCCCACGCTGGTGGCCACTCGTCCGTCGTCGGGCTCGACCGCGACGAGCCGGTCGGGTCCCTGCGGACTGACGGTTGCCCAGACCACGCCGCCCGCCTCCGTCCACGCGTTAACCGTCCCTCCCAGATCCCGACGCCAGACAACCCGGCCCGCATACGGATCGATTCCGGCCAGCCCACCCGGCGTGCTCGTGACCAGAGTGTCGCCGGCGAATTGCAGGTGCCCGGGCGCCGGCTCGGCATCTCGGCCGCTCCCCGGCAGGTCCAGTGGGGTCTCCGAAAGCTTCTCACCGGTGAGCGCGTCGTACCGAAGCAGGCGATCATCGGCCGTGATCGCCCACAGCCCGTCGCGCCTTAGCGCGATCCCCACTCGACCCCATTTGCCGGGCAGGGTGAACGCGACGGTCGCGCGGCCGGTCCGGGGGTCGAGCCGCATCAGCCCCAGGGCGTCGTTGTTGTGCCAGGTCGCGGTCGTGCCCAGGATCCAGAGGCTGTCCTGATCGGCAGCGAGGCCGACCCCGCCGAGATCTGCTCCGGAGGGCGTGCGCAACCGGAAACGCGTCGGAGTCTCGTTCGGGCGAGGATCGATCCGCAGCAGCAGATCGCGGAAGTCGGTTGCCGGGGCGGGGGCCCCCTCGCTCAGCGCCCACAGCTTCCCGCCCGCTGGGGCCATGGCGACATCTCCTTCGACTGGGAGACGAACGGTCACCCGGCGCGACTCTGGATCCACGCGCAGCAGCCGGTCTGGGCCCGTGTCGGCCACCCAGACGGAACCGTACGCCCCCACCGTCCCGCCAAGCGATTCCCCGAGCGCGAACCGGGCAACGACCTCGGGCGGCCGCACGGCCTCTCGGGAGCCCGAACGGGTCAGGAAGACCGTCGCCACCGCGAGCGCGAGTAGGGTGCCCAGGACCGCCGCCGCCACGGGCACGAATGACCGCCGCGTGACCACCAACGTCGAGCGGCTCCTGGCCACGGCCCGCCTCGACCGGCCGCGCTCGGCCTCTCGCTCCGCCGCCTCCCTCAACGCCAGGCGGAGCCTCGTTTCGAACTCAAATCCGGCGGCCATCAGCTCAGCCCTCCCATCCGGCGGCGCATGGCGGCAAGACCGCGGCTGACGCGCTTGCGCACGACGGTCTCGGAGGTCTGCAGCTCCCGCGCGATCTCGTCGTACTCCCGCTCGTGAACGACCCGCGCCGTGATCGCCTCCCGCTGATCGGCGGGAAGCTCCTGCACCAACTGCGCCACGGCGTCGGTCTCGCCCAACCTGTCGATGCGGGCGATGTCGTCATCGGTGAGCTCGATCCGCTCGATCCCCAGCCGTTTGCGCGCTCGATCGTCGGCGTAGCCCTGCCGCTGGGCGTCGGCGAGCTTGTGGTAGGCAATCCCGAACAGCCACGAGGACGCCGCTCCGGCCTGACGGCGGTAGCGCCGGCGGGCCACGAGCACGGCCGCGAAGGTCTCGGCCGTGAGGTCCGCGGCCAGCTCAGGGTCAGGGGTGCGCCGCGAGAAGAACGCCAGCACCCGCTCGAAGTAGCGGTCGTAGAAGAGCTCAAACGAACTTGCATCCTCATTAGCAAGGAGCTCCTCGTCGGTAACGGTCATCCAATGCCCCTCACAGGGGACTTCGCGGCTGAAGACCTGCCGTGACCGACCCTATCCCCCGGTCACAGATCGCGGGTGATCCCGAAGTCTCAGGTGATTCAACAAAGGAGTGGAGATGGCCCTCACCGCAAGGCACCCCAGACTCGCCGCGATCGTGGTCGCGACCGCCGTCGCGAGTTCCCTCGCCCCCGGAGCCGCCGCGAGCTCCGAGAGGCTGAACGTCAATCCGTCGACGGGCTTCGCGACCCCCGCGCCGCCGCCCGGCGAGACCGTCAAGGTGAACCCGTCGACAGGCTATGCGTCGGTCGGGCAGCCCTCGACCACACGCCCCGCAGCGACCGCCAGCTCCATCGAACCGCCTAGCGGCGCAGAGGCCTCATCCGGATTCGACTGGGGCTCGGCCGGGATCGGCGCCGCGGCCGGCGCGGGCCTGGTGCTGGTGCTCATGCTGTCGGCCGCGACGGTCGGCGTGGGCGGCCTCAGGCGCGCCCGGCGCGTCAGCTAGCGCGTCGGCGCGCTCTGCCACCAGTGCGAGTTTCCGGACCCGGGCCTCACCCAGCCATTCGACCCAGAGGCGATGGGCGGCGAGTAGCTCATCCAGCGCCCGGCGGCCGATTTGCGCGGCGATGTCCTCGGCGTCTGCCGCGAACGCGTCCGCGAGCGATTGCGCCACCGCGCGGTGCGCGTGGCTGTGGTCCTCGTGCCACGTCACGGCGAGCCCGGCCCGCTCCAGCGAAGCGGCCATGGCGTCGAGCGGAGTGAGCCAGACCGTGTCGGCGGCGGGCATCGCCGCCCGCTCGGCCGTCGTGAGCGGCGGCCCCTCCTCGAGCGTGAAGGCGAGGCGCCCGCCGGGCCGGAGCGCCGCGGCGATCTCGCGCACCAGCGCGTCCTTGTCCCCGAAGGCCAGCATCGTCTCGAGCAGGAGCACGACGTCGAAGGAGCCGGCTGGGAGGGGCGGGACGTGAGCGGTCGCAAAGCGGCACGGCAGGTCGCCCGCGCGCTCGCGCGCGATGGCGACGGCGCTCGCGCTCGCGTCCACACCCAGGTAGGCGCAGGCCAGCTCCCGCGCTAGGAAGCGCCCGGGCCCGCCGACGCCGCAGCACAGGTCCAGCACCGCGACCCCTCGCCCGATGCCCGCCTTCACCGCCAGGGCGCGGATCTCGCCAGCGGTCATGAAGCTCTCCTGCCCGACGAACTCGCCGTGAGCGTACGCCGACACGCGCGCGCGATGCAGCGCCCGGTCGAACGGCGCGCGGTCGTCCTGCCTCACGGCGCCGAGCCGAACGTGGTGAGGAAGCGATCACGGAACGCGGCCATGGGCCAGACCGGCGCCCGCGGGCTCGGCGACATGCCCTCCTGCCAGTTCCATCCGGCGATCTGGTCCATCACCTCGGGATCGTGGGCGATGACCGAGATGGGCACGTCGTGGCTGGCATCCTCGCCGGTGACGACCGTCGCGGGCTGATGGTCGCCCAGTACGACGAGCACGAGATCGTCGTCGCCGTAGCGCTGCACGAAAGAGAAGATGGTGCTCAGCGAGTACTCGATCGAGTGTGCGTAGGCGGCTCGGGCCCGCTCGGCATCGCCGAACAGCCCCGCCGACTCCTCGGCCGGTATGCGGTCGAAGATCGAGCCGTCACCGACGTCGTCCCAGGGGATGAGCCGCGGTATACGGGTCCACGGCGCGTGGCTCGAGATGAGGTCGACCTCCGCGAACAGCGGCGGCCGGTGACGCTTGGCGAGCTCGCGACGTTGCAGGGCCAGCAGGGTGTACTGGTCCGGCATGGGGGGCAGGCCAAAGGCCGGGCCGCGGTAGCCGAAGTTGCGGCGGTCGTAGACCCGGTCGTAGCGGTAAAGCGTGGAGCCCTCCGGCCAGGCCCGGCGGTTCCCAGGCATCGCGCCGACCGCCCGCCACCCCGCGCGCTTGAACGTGCGGGTGAGGGTCACGCGGCCCTTCTTCACGACCTGGTCGTACCGCCACTCGCCGTTGACGGTGAGCCCCGACTGCAGGGTGGAGTGCGCGAGCCAGCTGAGGCCGCCGAAGGTCGGCGAGGTGAGGAAGGCGCTGCGCGAGGAGAAGCCGGCCGCCCGCAGCCCTGCGGCGCCGTGCTCGAGCACGGCATCGATGCGAGGCGAGAAGGACGAGTCCTGGACAGCGACCCTCCCGTAGCTCTCGACGAACACGATCAGGACGTCCTTGCCCCGCAGGCCCGTCAGCAGCCGGTTGCCGGGGGTGGCGCCGAAGCGGTCACGGGCGAGCGCGCGGGTGAACGCGGCGCGACCCTCCAGGGCGGCCCGCACGTACTGCACCTCGTCGACAGCCGTGGCGGCGGCGCTCGAGGAGGCGGCCGGCGCGCCGACGACGCGCAGCGCCACCCAGACCACGGCCAGCACCGTCGCCGCCCGGAGCGCCCAGTCGCGGTGGCCGGCCGCGACCCGCGTCACGCGCAGCAGCGCCAGGACCGGGAGAGAAAGGAGCGCGACGATGACCAGGGCGGCTGCTGCGACGACGAGGTTCGCGCTCGACCCGCCGATCGCGTGACGCAGCGTCTCGATGCCGATGCCCAGGTAACCCGGGTCGTCGAGGGGCCTGAAGGGCCGGTCGAACGCCGTGAAGAACCCGATGTCGAGGACCTTCACGAGCACTACCGCGCTCAGGATCGCTCCGAGGATCACGGCCAGCACGCGGCGCGGGGTGGCGGGCAGCAGGGCGGCCACGGCGACGACGACGAGGAGCTCCAGCGGGAGCCGTGCGAACGCGCCGAGGTTGAGGTTTCTCGGGTGGTTTGGCGCCACGAGGGCGGCCCAGACGAGCAGCAGGGCGAGCCCCGTTACCGCCACGGCGATGCCGGCGCGCAGCTGTCCGCGCGGGGCGGCGTTCCGGCGCCGCCATAGCCACCAGGTGCACTCCCCCATCGACGCCGTGAGCAGCGCGAGCGCGGCGAGGAGAAGGGCCTGCGTGAGGGCCAGGGACAGGACCCCGGCGGCCGCGACCGTCAGCACGATCCCCTGTGTGGCCGCCACGAGCTTGCGCCAGCGGCGCGGGGGCAGCGGCGCGCGCATCCACGGCAGCAGCCACTCGCCGGCGAGGAACAGGTAGCGCGCGGCCCCGATCGCCAGCACCCACGCGCCGCACTCGGGCGCAACGTAGACGCTGAGGGCGAGGATCAGGAACGCGTCGACCTCGCCGTCGAAGCGCGCCCCCAGCTCGGTCGCCATCCCGGTGCGCCGCGCCACCCATCCATCGACCGCGTCCAGCACGAGCGCGACGGATGCGAGCGTCACCAGCAGCGCGACCGGGATGTCGTGCGTGAACGAGTCCGCTGCGAGCGCGGCGACGCCGACGGCGATCGTCGCCCGGATGAGCGTCACCCAGGACGCCGGGCTGATCAGCCCAGTCACAGGACCCGTCGGCCTCGCTCGCGTCTTGGTCATTCGTCCCGGAACCGGGGTGAGAGCGCGTAGCGCAGCAGCACGACATCGCCGATCTGGCGTACCTCGGCGAGCGTGGCGCGCCGCTCTGCGTTCCACGGGAAGCGTCCGTCACACACG